>OAUX01000384.1_pt1 | contig 20704 bp, 20 predicted proteins | sample 1501311 | NCBI WGS metagenome assembly OAUX01 (sample SAMEA2580066, study PRJEB22360) | human gut metagenome | reverse complement strand
ACTTCATCGGAACTTTTTTCAAAAATATCTTTAACGGGTGCAGGGATTATGTTAACATGGTTCCTGACAAAATCACTTTGGCTACAAGCCAATGTTAAATTCAAGACTAATTTTTTAACAAAACTCGGTTTAGGGCACTGAAAAGTGCCCTTTCGAAGGGGTATGCCCTAAATTGAGTGCTTACTCTTTTGGCGCATATATTAAAGATGTATGGCAGGACAAACTGATACGCAAAAAATTATGGAATCTCGTAGAACCTTTGGGTGTTTATATTAATGATGTGTGGCAGGATAAACTATTTGCTTTTACACTGATTGCCATTCTTGTACTTTATGTGGCTTCAATAATTTCTTTTATAACGAAATGAAATCTATTGAATTGGGGGATTACGATACCTTTAGCGGCTTGCTGTCATTGTTTACAGCCGTGATAGGCTTGGCATATCCTTTTATTTTGCAGGCAATAGAACGGATACAGGAACGCTATATAACGGAAAGGGTATCACACTGGTTTGAGGAAGAGACCACATTTGCCCGTTTCTTCTTCATGCTAAAAGCTAATATTCCTATTGCTTTTCTTGCTCCTTTCTTTTTATTTTTGTTTTATGACTATGTTTTATTGTCCATTACTGTGCTGGCTGTGCAATCCGTGTTTGTCTGTCTACTACTTTTTTACCTGATGGGACTGTACAAACAGGTGGATACTTACAGTTCGTATATTAAGATGGCAGAATATTCTTCGAAAGAAGATATGGAGCGTGTAGCCATCGTGATGTTATCAGCAGACCACAATGAGGAAAAAGAAGGGTATGGATGCGGCACATGACAAACTGTATGGACGTATCGCTGACCTATTGGCGCAAGAGGCACAAAAAAGAAATGGAAACTTAGTCGAGTTTCCTGCGGAAGTGCTTCAAGTTGCAAGGCAAATACTTTTGGCAGCAGAAAAGAGGGAGGTGTATCCTCGAATATCTTGTGACACAACTCTCATTCCACTATTATATGATACCATATATAATAAAAGCCATCCAACAAAAGAATTGCGGAGTTTTATCTGGTTTCATTTGAACAGGTTGCTTAAAGCGGGAAATACGGATTGGTTAAAATCGTATTGGGAATGGGCTTCGCAATACTACAGGACAATGCGTTACAATGGAAGCTACGATGAAATTGAGCGGAATGAGTTTCATGAAATGCACCTATTTTTTGCAGCTATGGTATTGCGCAGTGGGAACAAGGAACTCATGGAGCATATTATGTCCTTTCAAGATACACTTCCCGACCCGCCACCCTTGCTGTTGTACCGAATAAGCGAAATAATTCAAACCCTTTTGGATTTTGACAAATTGCGGAATTGGCCATTTAGATTGGTAAAAAACTATCAGATGTACTTCTTCGCCAATGATGTCAATGCAGACCATAACATTTTCAGGGTATTATGTGATTATCTGGCATTCTCACTATTAAATATAGTCAACAAACAGGACTGCAACTCATATACGATTAACGAATATCTTATTGACAAGAAAATTCCTATCGAAAGATTAAAAAAAGAAAGGGAGACATTGGAATGGTTTAGAAGCATTGTAATGATTGATATAAGCAAAATAAATTGTGAACATTTCTCAAGGAAACAGGCAGAAGCAGCTCGAACTCTACTTTTAGGATTGGTGAAGGAATATGATAAGAGGGTTGAGTCTATCAAAGAACATGACAATATTGATCCTGATAAATTAGATGCGCTCAAAAAAGAAATTATTGTAGAATGCGAGAGGATGGCATTGCCATTGCAAAGGAAGAAAATGGATGGCGAAGATGTAGAGCAATTGAAGTTTATCGTATCGGATACAGCACAGGCTGCGCCCGGACAAATGCTTGAACACTATAGCACTTCAAGTGTTAATTTCACGGAAGTGCTTGTAGCTTATTTGCTGCATCAATTTTATGCAAGATTGGCATCCTTATTTATTTTGAATGGTGCCGTTGCCACTTACCTGATACAATACAATGATTTGGGAGAGGCTCTGCGAAGAATGCATTTCAATAAAGACGAATACGTCTTGCTAAACAACGGTATTTCACTTTGGGGGCAGGATTTAGGATGCATCAAGCGTGAGGAAATCATCGCCATAGGCAGTGGAAGTAACAATTTGTTCATCATAAAAAAAGATGATTGCCCTACTTACTTATATGGAACGTTGACAAACATGCGGCAAATTGACAAACAATATGAGGCCATTGATGAATCAAAAGGCTTGTTTTGGAAAGAACCAACCGATAATCTCATGGTGCATATTGCACAACCTTATGTTTTATACAACAGAAGGCATATGCGCTTTCTAAAAATCAACATCACCTACGACAGAGCTTTGGGCGATTGTAGTCTCCACAAGCTGAAAGACATCAGTGAAATTTTATAATAATACAATCTAATGAAAATAGCATTTATCAGCACCCGTGGTATACCTAACAACTATGGGGGCTTCGAACAGTTTGCCGAATACATTTCCGTAGGATTGGCACAAAGAGGTCATGAAGTGGTAGTCTATTCACCCAAATTTCATCCGTATCAGGAGGACACATATAAAGGTGTACGCCTTAAACATATCTACAGTCCGGAGACATGGATGGGAAGTTCAGTCGGCAGTTTTTTCTATGACTTTGCGTCATTGTGCGATGCCTTGAAGAAAGAAGATTTCGACATCATTTATGAGGCGGGTTACACGAGTATTATTCCGGCTTACATCTGGTTCAACGTGAGGAAGCGGAAACGTCCGATATTCACCACCAATATGGATGGATTGGAGAACAAGCGGTCGAAGTTCAGCCCGATGGTAAGACGTTTTCTGGATTGGGAAGAGAAAATGGCGGTGAAATACAGTCATTACTTGATTGCCGACAACATGGGCATCCACGATTATTATAAGGAGAAATACGACAAGGAGAGCAAGTTTTTGGCTTATGGCGCGGACATTCATGATGATTTCAATGCAGACTATTTGAAAGAATTTGGATTGCAACCGGAAGAATATTACATCTTGATTGCCCGTCTTGAACCGGAAAACAACATCGTGATGGCGATAGAAGGCTATCTGCATTCGAAAGAAAACGGACGCAGACCGCTGATTGTAGTCGGCAAGACGAACACGCCTCACGGTAAAGAGCTTGTAGAGAAGTACGGAAACGAGAAGAACGTGAGATTTGTCGGTGGTATCTATGATTTCAAGAAACTGGATTCCGTCCGTCATTTCTCAAAGGCCTATTTCCACGGTCACAGCGTGGGAGGCACCAATCCTTCCTTGCTCGAAGCAATGGCGGCGGGCTGTTTCATCTTTGCGCACGACAATATCTTCAACCGTGCCGTGCTGGAAGAGAATGCTTTCTATTATCCGTCGGCAGACAAGGTCGCAGAGTATCTTAACCGTATTGACACGATGGCAGAGGAAAGCAAGATTCAATATACAGCCAACAACATTGAAGTAATCCGAAATGAATATTCTTGGGAACACCTGGTGGATGAGCACGAGAAGTATTTTCAGTGGTTGTTGGAACAGAACGAAAAGTGAAAAACTGAAACTCAATATATTAAGTATGAAAGGTATAGTATTAGCCGGTGGCAGCGGTACACGTTTGTATCCTATCACCAAGGGAATCAGCAAGCAGTTGATTCCAATTTTTGATAAACCGATGATTTATTATCCGATTTCTGTGCTGATGCTGGCCGGAATCAGGGAGATACTCATTATCTCGACCCCTTTAGACCTGCCGGGTTTCAAGAGGCTATTAGGTGACGGAAGTAACTTCGGAGTGAGGTTTGAGTATGCCGAGCAACCTTCACCTGATGGGCTGGCCCAAGCTTTCATTATCGGTGAAAAGTTCATCGGAAATGACTGCACCAGCCTGGTGTTGGGCGACAATATTTTCTACGGTGCGGGATTGAACGACATACTGAAGCAGGCTGTCACCGATGCCGAACAGAACGGCAAAGCGACCGTATTCGGCTACCGCGTGAGTGACCCCGAGCGTTACGGTGTGGCAGAGTTTGACAAGGACGGCAACTGCCTGAGCATTGAAGAGAAGCCGGAACATCCTAAAAGCAACTATGCCGTAGTCGGGCTGTATTTTTATCCGAACAAGGTGGTAAATATAGCCAAGAACATCAAGCCTTCTGCGCGTGGAGAGCTGGAGATTACGACTGTGAACCAAGAGTTTCTGAAAGACAAGGAGCTGAAAGTGCAGACCATGGCCCGCGGCTTTGCATGGCTTGACACTGGTACGCATGACTCGTTGTCAGAGGCATCGACATTCATCGAGGTTTTGGAGAAACGTCAGGGATTGAAGGTCGCCTGTCTTGAGGGCATCGCCTACCGCAAAGGCTGGATAACGGCGGACAAGCTCCGTGAGGTGGCACAGCCCATGCTGAAGAACGACTACGGAAAGTATCTGCTTTCAATTCTTGATGAGAAGGAAGATTCGTTGGAAAAGAATTTGGAATACTGAAAAGAATTAAGAGTTATGAATGAGGAATTTGGAATTAAGATATACAGTTTCTCTGGTTTGTATCAATTCTTTTAAAGATATAACACAATGGAAGTAATCAAGACAGAGATAGAGGACGTGGTGATTATCGAGCCGCGTCTGTTCAAGGATGAGAGAGGATATTTCTTCGAGAGTTTCTCGCAAAGGGAGTTCGACGAAAAAGTCTGTCACGTGACTTTCGTGCAGGACAACGAGAGCATGTCATCGTACGGCGTTATGCGTGGCCTGCATTTCCAACGTCCGCCGTTCACGCAGGCAAAGTTAGTGAGATGCGTAAAAGGAGCCGTGCTTGACGTCGCAGTTGACATTCGTAAAGGCTCGCCCACATACGGCAGGCATGTAGCCGTTGAGCTGACCGAGGACAACCACCGTCAGTTCTTCATCCCCAAGGGTTTTGCACACGGATTCGCCGTACTCAGCGAGACCGCAATGTTCCTGTACAAGTGCGATGAGTTCTATCATCCCGAGGCTGACGGAGGTATAAGCATACTCGACGGCAGTTTGGGCATTGACTGGTGCATACCGACTGAACACGCTATTCTCAGTGAGAAAGACACGAAACACCCACTGCTGAAAGATTTTGAATCACCATTCATTTACAAGTGAGAAGGTTAGAAAACCAATCAATTATGAATTCAAAAGGCATTTCTACTTACTCCTCCTCTCCTTACTCTTTTACTCCTAAAAATAAGAACACATGAACATACTTGTAACAGGCGCAAACGGCCAGCTGGGCAACGAGATGCGCATAGTAAGCAAAGACACGAATGACAGCTATACCTTTACTGACGTTGTAAAGGCTGAGGGCGTGGAGACGACCATACTTGACATAACAGACGCGGATGCCGTAAGAAGCATTGTGAAGGAGAAAGACATACAGTGCATCGTGAACTGCGCGGCGTACACCAACGTTGACAAGGCGGAGAGCGACGAGGCATTGTGCCGCAAACTGAACGCCGATGCGCTGAAGATACTGGCAGAGGCAATGAAAAAGGTGAACGGTCTGCTCATACAGATTTCCACCGACTATGTCTTTGGCGGCGATCCGTATAACACTCCGTGCCGTGAAAACCAGAAAGGTACTCCTACTGGTGTTTATGGAAAGACTAAACTGGAGGGCGAGCAGAATATTGAAGTCGTAGATTGCGATTACGTCATTATCCGCACGGCATGGCTGTACTCAGAATACGGCAGGAACTTCGTAAAGACGATGCTTAACCTGACTGCAACGAAGCCGAAACTGACTGTGGTGTTCGATCAGGCAGGCACGCCGACTTATGCCTACGACCTTGCCGTGGCAATCAAGACCGTATTGTCAGACTATGAAAAAGAGAATCCAAAGAACGGATATTCAAAGCGCGGCATCTACCATTTCAGCAACGAGGGTGTATGCTCGTGGTTCGACTTTACCAAGAAGATTGCCGAACAGTCAGGAAATACAGCCTGCGACATCCAACCTTGCCACAGCGATGAGTTCCCCAGTCCGGTCAAACGTCCGGCATATTCGGTATTGGACAAGACAAAAATCAAGGAGACTTTCGGGTTGAAGATACCTTATTGGACGGATTCGCTGAAAGTCTGCATGAAAAATATGGATGCAATACAGCATTAACCAACAAAACAAAAACGACATGGAATTCAAGAGAAACATAATCGTAACGGGCGGAGCCGGATTTATCGGCTCACACGTGGTACGCCTGTTCGTTAACAAATACCCCGAATACCACATTATCAACCTCGACAAGCTGACGTATGCCGGCAACCTGGCAAACCTGAAGGACATCGAGGACAAAGAAAACTATACGTTCGTGAAGGCCGACATCTGTGATTATGAGATAGTGAAGGCACTGATGGCAAAGTATAACGTGGACGGCATTATCCACTTGGCAGCCGAGAGCCACGTGGACCGTTCAATCAAAGACCCGTTCACATTCGCCCACACTAACGTAATCGGCACGCTAACCCTGCTTCAGGCTGCAAAGGAATACTGGGAGAGTCTGCCGGAAGGCTATGAGGGCAAGCGTTTTTATCACATCTCAACAGATGAGGTTTACGGCGCGTTGGAGCTGACCAATCCCGAAGGCATTGAGTCTCCATTTACTACTAAGGCATCGTCGGAGCATCACCACGCCTACGGCACAGAGTTCTTCACGGAAGAGACAAAGTACAACCCGCACTCTCCCTACTCTGCGTCGAAGGCGTCGTCAGACCATTTCGTCCGTGCCTTCCATGACACTTACGGTATGCCGACCATCGTAACAAATTGCTCGAACAATTATGGGCCCTACCAGTTTCCTGAGAAACTGATACCTCTGTTCATCAACAACATCCGCCACAAGAAGCCGCTTCCTGTCTATGGCAAGGGCGAGAACGTACGCGACTGGCTGTATGTTGAGGACCACGCACGCGCCATCGACCTTATATTCCACAAGGGCAAGACTGCCGACACATACAACATCGGCGGTTTTAATGAATGGAAGAACATCGACATCATCAAGGTGGTCATCAAGACGGTAGACCGTTTGCTGGGCAGAGCCGAGGGCGAGGACATGAACCTGATTACTTATGTTACCGACCGCAAGGGGCACGACATGCGCTATGCCATTGACTCACGCAAGCTGCAAAGAGAGCTTGGCTGGGAACCGAGCCTGCAGTTTGAGGAAGGCATAGAGAAGACCGTGCGGTGGTATCTGGACAACCAGGCATGGATGGACAACGTGACGAGCGGAGGCTATCAGAAATATTACGACGAGATGTATAAAAACAGGTAGTCTATGAATAAAAAATAAGAGTCGATTTAAAATAAACGCTATTTAGAGGGAGGTAATAACATATAAATGTAAGTACTCAAATTAGGGCTCAAAAATGAAATATATATCTTCGCTGCGAACTAAAACTTACGAATTATGCTAAGCAGTGAAGACCTTGAAAGATTCTACTTTCAGTATCAAACCGAGGCGGTGCCTCTCGGAATGTCAGTCCAGACATTCTGTTTACAGAACAATGTTCCATATAACATTTTTCACAAATGGTACAAGGATACCCGCAAAAAAATAGTGGAAGTTCAAGTGGATGGTGTTCCCTCGGGTCCACCATCGGAATCCGTGCCGTCTTCCCCTTCAGGGGACCCCCCAGTAAAGAAGGACAGTCCTTCTCCCCGTGCAGTACACAGACACCGGAAGCCGGGCAAAGTCCCGGGGGCGCTTCCCGTGCGTATATCCGTGGAGCTGACCTTGAGCAATGGCCTGCATATCCTCCAGAAAGATCTGGATTATCCGGGTCTGTACCGTCTGATCCAAAAGCTGGAGGTCCTATGTTGAGTGTGACGGGCATGAACCGCTTCTATTACCTGCGTGGCTTTACAGACATGCGTTGTAAGCATTCCCGTGTGCTGTCCGTCATCCGTGAACAGTTGCACCGTGAGCCTTCAGACGGTGACATTTATATCGTGATGTCTAAAGACCGGCGTATCGTTCGCCTGTTCGCCTATGATAACCGTTCGTATAGTCTTTTCGAGAAAAAGTTTGTTGCGGGCTATCAGTTTATGCGGATAATCAAAGATGACGAAGGTAACGAGGTCGCCTACCGGATAGACTGGAAGGACGTGGTCCTCCTGTTAGAGAGTCCCGTAATTAAATCGTTAAAAATAAGATGATTATGTTCTGTGTTTATATGGTTATATCAAGTTTTTTTTGTATATTTATATCACAAAAAGCAGGATATGGATACGGACGAATTACGACAGTTGATAGTTCAGAAACGCGAGCTTCTGGCGCGGGAGACCTTCTCGCGTCGTGCTTTTAACCGCTGTGAGAATATGTCCGATGAAATGAAAAACCGGTATGTGGAATACCTGATCGAACGTCTGGAGAATACGGAACTGGATAACTGCGCGATGAAACTGGTGCTGGAGGATCTGACAAAAGAGTTATCCCGCTCTAACCAGATGCTGGAAAAATTGAATGATCTGCAATCCCTTCTTGAGGAAGAACGCGAATCGCGTAAATCCCTGGAACGGGAGAATATAAAACTGAAGGAACAACTCAAATCCGCCCGCAAGAACCGTTTCGGATCGAAGAAACAGTCTGTAAAGAAGGATGCTTCCGGTTCGGATGATGATCCGGTTGACCGTGAGAAGGAGAAAGATGGCTTTGATGGTACGGACGAATCCGTTGGATACCCGTTCCGTTGCGGATTCGGAAACACAGGAATCCCACCCCTCCTCTCCGAATCCGGGGGATCTCTGCAACCGTTCGGAAACCTATCGTACCATGGGCGTGAACGGAACTCCTGTCAGGCACTTGTCGGATCTCTCCAAGGTTCCCGGGCGTATCCTTGACCGCAAGATGGTGAAGACCTTCCGTCTCGACATCTGCCTTGTGGAGGAACAGTTCGAGATGGTGCAGTACGTGGAGAAGGGCCGCAAGCCGCGCTGGAGGTATTTCCCCAAGGAAGGACACCCGCAGGCGGTAACTCGGTTTGACGGTACCAGGATAACTCCTGGGTTCCTGCAGGCCATCGCCTATGAGGTATACGTGAAGAACGTGATCTTCGGCCTGCTGCACCAATGGCTTGGGGATATGGGAATGACCGTATCGGAGAACACCTTGCGCAACTGGCTGAAGAAAGGCAGGAAATACCTCGACCGTATGGTGGTGGAACTGAAGAGGATTGCACTGGAGAAGGATGCCGTGGTCAATTGTGACGAGACCTGGTGCAAGGTCCGTAAATATGACCGTTACAAGAAATGCTACATGTGGGTCCTTGTCAACAAGGCGGAACGTGTGGTGATCTTCTTCTACGAGGACGGTTCCCGTGGCCGTGACGTGCTGACGAACTTTTTAGGTGATGCCGAGTTGAAGGCCCTCATGTCGGACGGTTATAACGCTTATGTCTTTATCGGTGACGGGCTGAAAACCCACAGGTATAAGGATACGGACCATCAGGTCTGTCTGGCGCACGTGAGGGCGAAGTTCGTGAAAGCCCGGATGGAAGGTGGCGACAAGAGGGCGGATGTGTTCCTTGACAATATAAACCGTCTCTTCCGTTTTGAAAGGGAGTATGACAGGGAGATGATCACCGACGGGGAACGTACCCGACGACGGCAGGGGTTGCCGACCATGGAGGCGATGATAAACCTGCGGGCAAACCTGCTGCAGGAGTTGAAAAGTGAGGAGGAGCAAAAAAGTTGTTATATGCGGGAGGCCCTGAATTATCTTCACAAGTTTTGGAATGAGGCCTTCACTTATATAAAGGACGGCCGTTATCCGATCTCGAACAATCTGGCGGAACGGGCGGTGCGTCCCTTTACCACCAAACGGAAGAACTCCCTGCACTTCGGAAGTGACGAGGGAGCGGAGATTGCCGCCGTATACCATAGCATAATCAGCACGGTGAAGCTGCAAGGCAGGTCCGCATGGGGTTATCTTGGTAAATTTTTTACCGGAATTTTTAACGGTTGCAGAGATTTTTTGAGTCTGACACCACAAAATATAGACTTGGCAGTATGCCAATAGTTAAAAAACAATCAAATTTAATAGCAATTTTTTGTGAGGCATCCATTCTGATGCCTTATAAAAAGGGTACGCTCTAAATTGAGTATTAACATAAATACCTCTCCTTTAATGAAATCTATTAGTAAATGTGCATTTACTCTAAATGCAATCTACAAAATTAAAATTGACCATACAAAGGAGTCCTGTTCATCAGTAATAAACATCGTATTGTTCATCATACTTCTGACAAATGGGAGCAGAATAAATGCACAGACGATGTATGGGACGACAGGACTTCTATATGCGCCCACCGCTGAGATGCAGAAAGATAAAACCTTCATGGTAGGTGGAAGTATGATAGATCACAATATTTATAGGAGTGACTATTGGAATTCTCATGAAGAGTATAATCCTTACACCTATAATTACTACCTAAACATCACCATTTTTCCTTGGTTGGAAGTTGCCTATACCTGTACATTGGTAAAAGGTTTGATAGGTAGTTCTGGTTGGCCGCAACAAACATGGAGCAAGTTCGTGAATCAAGACCGTTCTTTTCATGGCCGATTGCGATTATGGAAAGAAGGCTGGTGGAAACAGTGGACACCTCAGATAGTATTGGGAGTTAATGATCCGGGCAGTCATTCTGATCACGGTGGTGGAAATATTACATTTGATGATGTCGGAGAGAATACCAATCATCTGACCCGTTTTTACCTTGCTGCTACCAAGCATTTCACCATCCGACAATGGGGAACATTGGGTATACATGCCTCCGTCATTCAGTTTGACGGATTAGACTTCGATAATGAACATGGCGTTACAGTCGGCGTGAATTACCGTTTTAACCGTCCCAATGAAGGATTTTGGAGTAAGGCACTGAACGGTTTGAACCTAATGGGAGAATATTATGACGATGTTTTCAACGTAGGCGGAAACTATGCTGTTTGGAAAGATCGGATTAATGTGACGGCTTCACTGTATGACGGACGGTATTGGTCGGTTGGGTTGTATTTCAAGGTGTGTTTGAAATAGAATTAACCTCATGAAAGGTTGACGCTTTGCACACGTCCAGTGAAGATGGAGCCCAATAAAAACTACGCTAACCTCGCTTGAAGCCTTGGATTGAATGGCAGAACATCAAGCCTTATACTCCATGGAGATGGCATTAAAATCGTACAGAAGTACGATAGAAGTCCACAGGGAAGGCAAGGCATACAAGGACATGATGTCCAAGATGTATTATGTGGACGGCGATCTCAAGAACGACACGGTACAGTTTGACTTGGCCGTAGAGCGTTTCAAGATAAACAATGGGTACATTGACAAGCGGATAAAGGACTTGATGGAATTTGAGACGAACTCACTTTATGATATAGAAAATTTCTGCGTGGACAATGAAAGTAACCTTCCTTTAAGACACCGTTTCTTGGATGTGCCGTGGAATGTTCCAGTGGATTCAAAGGATGACGCTGATGACAATATCCAATGAAGTCTTATTCCAACATTCTCTGCCCTTACCAACAGAGCATCAGGCTATGCGTATCTGATGTGGAGGTTGAATAAAAACATGATGGTACAAATGCCAACAGGTATAGGCAAGCTCCATTCGCTCGCGTCGGTCATTCATGAGCATTTGCAAGAACGGCAAAGGCAAAGTGTGTGGATTGCCACCCACCGTCGTGAACTGGTAGAACAGATAGAAGATACGGTGGTGCGGTACGGCATACGGAAAGAGGAGGGATTGGTCTGTTCCTCCCAATGGCTGTCACACCATTGGGAGGATGTGGAAAATGACAGGTCAGACCTGATAGTGATTGACGAAGCTCACCGCGCACTTGCCGAGACCTACAACTATAGAATATACTAATGGAAAAATAGAAGAATGTAACCGCATTTATTATAGTATCCAGTTACATTTGGTGGAAATCAGTGCCAAAGGTGGAAATGGAGGCACTCATATCGGACGTTTCTCTTATAAAGGAGATGAGGTAACCATGAGTGAATTCCGCCACCGGGGAGATGAAGAAAAACTAACGACACTGAATGAATTGAAACTTTTCGGACTTAATCAAGCTATTAATCATCTTAAGGTGGAAAAAGCAACAGGCAAGAAACTAATTCTGAAATCTGATTATGCACGCCTCACATTCAGAAAGTTCTAAAAAAATATACCACAGGCTATACAAACTGCCTGCCGATAAAATATCGGCAAAACAATTTATACGCTATAGCAGTGGCAAACCACTATACCGGATTTCTAGAAATCAATTTATCGGCAGAAATAAAACTGGTGCCACCACTCATGAAGAGGCTGTCTCAAAATAAACTTGAGATGGTCTTTTTTTGTTTTATTTCAGATTGAAGTCATTTGTATTGTTCTCAAAAGAAGAATTTATAAGCTTGCTTTTGAAGATTTTATCCTTTCAAACTGTTTTTTCGTTGCCATAAACCTCCTAAGAGGCTACTTTTGCAAGATTATGTGCTATGGCGTCAAGTACAACTACTTCCACATGGAACAGCGGTCGAGGTTCAAACCGGACCCGTTCAAGGCGGAAAACTTCTACTACAATGAAGAACATGACTTTTGTATCTGCCCTATGGGGCAAAGGATGCGGAGGATAGGCACCAGGAATGTGAAAACCGCATCCGGATATGTCAACGAAAATGCACGGTACAGAACTGTCAGGTGTGAAGGCTGTCCTAAGATGCCGATATTTTAAGGCAAAGGGGAACAGGACGATAGAACAGAATCACAGACTCAGAAGATACAGGCAGAAAGCCAAAGAGCTGCTGTGTTCCAAGGAAGGACTGAAACACAGAGGACAGAGATGCATAGAACCGGAAGCTGTGTTTGAACAAATGAAATACAATATGAACTACAAACGTTTCCGCCATTTTGGAAAGGATAAGATCTTCATGGACTTTGCCTTCTTTGCCATTGCCTTCAATATAAAAAAGATGTGTGCAAAAATGGCTAAAGAAGGTATGGATTGACTGATTAGACTGTTTTATGAGCTTACAGTAGCTATATTTAGATGTTGCGAACACATAAATCAAAGAAATCCTCAAAATATCGCAGCTTAAAAAAATGAGCCGATTTTTATAGTCAACGAAAAAAAAAGGAGCATCGCGTATATGACACACCTTCATTTTTATTGCAAATATTTTGTATCATATTCTTGTTCTTATCTGTTGAAACATGCTCCATAAAGAAGCCTTTTTTCTCTATGAATAAAAATATTTGCTGATTCAAAAAATATCCGTATCTTTGTATCCTAAGAGGGTTGTTCCATAAATAAGAGACTGTAAAATACTGAAATTAGCACAATCTCCAAATCGTTACCTTAGACTTTTCAGAACTTCCATAAGCGTTTGTCTTTCAAATTAATCCATCAAATTGATAAGAATTTAAAGTAAATGAAAACAAAGCAACATCGTATGAAAAATCTGTTTCTGTTTTTATTTTTATTAGTTGTCTTTACGTCAAAGGCACAGGATAATAGAGTATCCGGTTTGAACTCCCGCCAGTTTACTAAATACTGGAAGGTTGAATCGGAATCGCCTGATTATAAAGTGACGTTTCAGGGAGATACCGCTGAGATAGTATCTCCCAAGGGATTGACTCTTTGGAGAAAAGAGAAAATGAGTGGAAAAGTGACCATTGAATATGATGCATGTGTGGTGGTGGAGTCGGATGGAGATCGTCTGAGTGATTTGAACTGCTTCTGGATGGCATCAGACCCTCAATATCCCGATAATTTATGGAAGCGAGAAAAATGGCGTAGCGGTATATTCCTGAATTGTTATTCTTTACAGCTTTACTATTTGGGATATGGTGGTAATCATAACTCTACTACACGTTTCCGTCGTTATGATGGGGATGAGTCGGGTATTACAAATCCTAAAGCCCGTCCTGCTATTCTAAAGGAATATACGGATGCCGGACATTTGCTGAAGCCGAATCATTGGTATCATATCAAGATTACCAACGAGAACAATAGGGTTAGTTATTACATAGACGGTGAGCGTTTGGTGGACTTCAGGGATGCTGAACCGTTACGGGAAGGCTGGTTTGGTTTTCGTACCACTTTGTCGCGTACTCGTATTACAAATTTCAGTTATGAATGCTCATCGCAAGAAGTGGCTACTGTTCCTTTGCAATGGATTGGTGAAACTCCCCGGCAGGATAAGGCCGTAAGTTTCGGAGTGCCTTTTGATAAAGGGGAAGTTTTTCCGGAAAACAAGCTACGGCTATCTGCAGAAAGTGGTGAGGATATTCCTATTGATACTTGGACTTTGGCTTATTGGCCGGATGGTTCTGTAAAGTGGGGAGGAATAGCAGGAGTTATTCCTGCCGGAACAGAAAAATTGACTCTGGAAAAGGCGGTAAAGAAATCTAAGGCGAAATCCAAACTGCCGGATACAGATAAAAAAAAGTCCGTTTCTGTGGCAGAAACATCACAGGGTATTCATATCTCTACCGGAGTCATTTCAGCATATATACCTCGTCAAGGCGAATTTTTGATAGATAGTCTGTTATATAAAGGTGTGAAAGTAGGAGAAAAGGCTAGGCTTATATGCCATACGCAAAGCGAACCGGTACTTGAAAGTACTTCTCAAGTTTCTTTCACTAATTATATAGGAGAACTGAAATCTGTGACTGTAGAGCGTGCCGGTTCTGTGCGTGCGCTTGTTAAATTGGAAGGGGTACACAAAAGTCCGAATGGTCGTGAGTGGTTGCCCTTTGTGGTACGGCTTTATTTTTATGGTGGCAGTGAGCAAGTGAAAATGGTGCATAGCTTTGTATATGACGGAGATCAGAACAAAGATTTCATTCGCGCCTTGGGAGTTCGTTTTGATGTTCCTATGCGTGAGGCTTTATACAATCGCCATGTAGCTTTCTCTTGTGCCGATGGTGGAGTCTGGAGCGAGCCCGTTCAGCCTTTGGTGGGACGACGCATACTTACATTGGATAAAACCGGAAATGGAGAATCTTCGTTACAGCAACAGCAGATGGAAGGAAAACGCATTCCTTCTTATGAAGCTTTTGACGAAAAGAACCGTGCTTTGCTTGATCATTGGGCTTCTTGGGACAGCTATCGTCTGTCCCAACTGACAGCAGATGCATTTTCAATCCGTAAACGTGCCAATGACAATAATCCTTGGATAGGTACTTTTTCCGGTACACGTAGTGAGGGTTATGCTTTTGCCGGAGATATAACCGGAGGTATGGGGCTTGAGTTGCATGATTTCTGGCAGTCTTATCCGTCTTCTATTGAAATCTCGGATGCAAAAACTCCGGTGGCTGCTCTTACCGCATGGATATGGAGTCCGGATGCTGAGCCGATGGACTTGCGCCATTATGATAATGTTGCTCATGACTTGAATGCCAGTTACGAAGATGTACAAGAAGGAATGAGTACCCCTTACGGGATTGCCCGTACAACGACTTTTACCTTGATACCTCAGGGTGGTTATAGCGGGAAGAAAGCTTTTGCAGAACAAGCTAAACAATTTGCCGGACCGGGAGTGCTGATGCCTGTACCTGACTATTTGCATGCCAAGCAGGCATTTGGTGTTTGGAGCCTTCCCGATCGTAGTACTCCTTTCCGTGCCCGGGTGGAAGACAGGCTGGATGCTTATATCAGCTTCTATCAAAAAGCGATAGAACAAAACAAATGGTATGGCTTTTGGAATTATGGGGATGTGATGCATGCATACGATCCTGTCCGCCATACCTGGCGTTATGACATCGGAGGTTTTGCATGGGATAACACGGAACTGGCTTCTAATATGTGGCTATGGTATAATTTCCTGCGTACCGGACGTGCTGATATCTGGCGCATGGCGGAAGCCATGACCCGTCATACGGCGGAAGTGGATGTATATCATATCGGTCCGAATGCAGGATTGGGTAGCCGGCACAATGTCAGTCATTGGGGATGTGGAGCTAAAGAAGCACGGATCAGTCAGGCTGCCTGGAATCGTTTCTACTATTATCTTACTACGGACGACCGATGCGGTGATTTAATGACCGAGGTAAAAGATGCCGATCAGAAATTGTACACGCTGGACCCCATGCGTCTGGCACAACCTCGCAGTCAGTATCCTTGTACGGCACCTGCACGTCTCCGTATCGGTCCCGACTGGTTGGCATACGCCGGAAACTGGATGACTGAATGGGAGCGTACCGGCAATACGGCTTATCGTGACAAAATTATAGCCGGGATGAAAAGTATTGTGGCACTGCCCAACCGTATCTTTACAGGTCCGTTGGCTTTAGGTTATGATCCGGCTACAGGGATTATTACCAGCGAATGTGATCCCAAGTTAGAAAGTACAAATCATTTGATGACTATCATGGGAGGTTTTGAAGTCATGAATGAAATGATCCGTATGGTTGATTATCCCGAATGGAATGAGGCATGGCTTGATCTTGCCGCCCGTTATAAGCAGAAAGCATGGGAGTTAAGGAAGAATCGTTTCCGTATATCCCGTTTGTTGGGATATGCAGCCTATCATACCCGTAATGCAAAAATGGCGGAAGAGGCTTGGACAGATTTGTTTTCCCGCTTGGAACATACTCCGGCTCCACCTTTCCATATAGAAACTATTCTTCCGCCGGAAGTTCCCGCTCCTTTGGATGAATGTACAAGTATCAGTACCAATGATGCCGCCCTTTGGAGTCTGGATGCCATTTATATGCAGGAAGTGATTCCGGTGGATGGTGAATAAATGATGTGAAGATTATCGTTAGGTATGGATTACATGGATTCCACAAGGTGTTTTATTCTTTTTGTGGAATTCGTGTAAAATCAGTAACAGACAAAAATGGGTTCACTTGAAGAAATTTATTGGAACATGGTAAAAAAGCAATGGAAAGTTGGAGCACATTATGCTCTCATGCCCTCATAATGATGGTAATTGTCTCATTAACAATGCACTATATATGAGTGCATCATCTTTATGCTCTCATAATATGCCATCATGCTCTCACATCATATTCATGTGTTCTTAGTTATATCTTATTGTTTGTCAGAAAGATAAATTATTTATAGTTGTATCGGTAACTTATTTCTGCAATACGCTTTTGGTCCTTTTTGGGGCTAATGGTGCATAATAAAGACTCTTTTCATTTGCTGCTTTCCGCATATCTTCTTTCTGCATTATCCTTGCAATATATCGTTTACATACAGACGTTTATCAATATTCAACCGTTTGTATTTACTTAATCACATAGGTGGTTAAGTCTAATCACGATAGTGACTAAGTCTAATCATATAGGTGATTAAAGTTAATCACAATAGTGGTTAAGTAATTTTGCTAGTTTAGTTGAGCAATCATGAAGGAACTTTGATGTAAGCCTGTTCCTATTTTTACGTAACTACATCTCTATATTTGTATCGTATAATCGGAAGATATGCTTTTGCTATCGGTATAAATCATCTGATAATAAGTAATATACGTCTGTGTGAGAAAGTAAACACAGTGAGGGCATGAGGGCATTTATGAGAGCATAAAGATGATACACTCATAATATAGTGCATTGTTAATGAGATGATTATCATCGTTAATGAGGGCATGAGAGCATATTGTCTTCCAACTTTTTTTGTAAACTTGCTGAAGGAATAAGAAATATGTTTCTTTGAAATCTATATAGTTAGAAAAATTGCCGTATTCTTAGGTTATAGATGTCTTTAGACGGATAGGGTAATATTTTATCGCACCTATTTTGTATTTTTGTAAAAAGGAGCATTTTGTATGAAGAACATAATCAGAAAGATAAGAACTTACCATCCTGTTTCGGGGTGAAGCGTTGGGAACATTGACACAACTTTTGGAGAGGCATATATTCCCGGCAGAAACACTTCTTATCATCATATCAGTTATGAAGTGATAGGGTACAAGGATATAATAGGATGTACGGGTTCCTATCTAGGGGCAAAAAAGAATAGAAGTAAGGGTAAGTAGTCTTTTAATTCTTTCCGTAATTGTTTTAGTGCCTGTTGAATTCTGTAATCTACTGTTTTGGAAGATATGTTTAATTCTTCTGCAATTTCCTGATAGGTCTTATTTTGGAAACGGTGCATTTCAAAAGCTATCCGATAGGATTCTGGAAGATTAAGAATTGCTTTTTCTATTTTTTGTGTTAATTCATCTATAATATAAAAATCAGGATCTTCGAATAGTTCCTGTATGTCTGGAGTGAGTATATTTTCTATTTGGAATCGAAGAGAATTTCTGGTCATTAAGGTATAACATTTGTTTTTTACTGCTTTGAACAAATAATGATGAACAGAAGAATCTATATGATTTGTTTTTCTATTCTCCCATATCTGTAACATGGTATCTTGAACCACTTCTTCTGCATCTTCTAATGAAACAAAACTGCGGGCAAAAGCACAAAGCATAGCATAATATTTGATGAATAAAGTATCAAACGCTTTCTTATTGCCCTGTTGCATGGATATATACAGTTGCTTGTCTATCAAATTATCATTTGTGGTTTCCATAGATTATAGAAGAAAATGTTACTGCAAAAATACATAAATTTAAATATGAAAACGCTTAATCGAAAAATAATTCAAAAAAAACAGTTTTTGGTTTAGGAACTTTGGATCTTGGTTAGACTTATTATAAAAGGACATTATGATAAATTCAGATACCCAAATAGATGAAGCGCTTTTACTCCGTTATTTTGAAGGAGAAGTGACTCTAAGTGAGAAAGAAGAGATTGAAAAATGGATTATCTCTTCCGAAGCAAATAAAAAGCTGGCCAAGCAGATTTATTATCTTTCTTTTGCCACAAAAACAATGGATACCTTAAAACGGACTGATGCACGGGCTGCTTTGAAGGAAGTCAGAGGCAGGATAAGAAGGGAACGACTGCTACAATGGGGGCGATGGGCACAGCGTGCCGCTGCTATTCTTGCCATACCTTTGCTACTGTCTACTTTGTATTTATGGATGAATGGTAATGAGCAGAATAAAGTGAATTTTATAGAGATTCGTACTAATCCGGGAATGATAACTTCTACTATTTTGCCGGATGGAACTCATGTAATTCTTAATTCCAATTCAACTATTGTTTACCCTTCTCACTTTGACGAAAAAAGTCGTAATGTCCAATTGAATGGCGAAGCCTACTTTGAGGTAACAAAGAATTCCCGTCAGCCTTTTATGGTCCGAACGCCGCAGAAAGCTGTTGTAAAAGTTTATGGTACCCAATTTAATGTGGAAGCCTATGCTGATGATAAAACAATAACTGCAACTTTGGTGGAAGGAAGCATTGTCATGGCGTATGAAAATAAGAAAAGTAATTGGACGGAACAGGAAATTCAGCCGGGACAGGAAATTGTTTATACTGCTGCACAGCAACAAATAAAAATTGATCAGGCAGATGTAGAGGTTATCACTTCTTGGAAAGACGGAAAACTTATTTTTCGTGATACTCCATTTAAGGAAGTTCTTAAAATGCTATCTAAACGTTTTGATGTGGATTTCGTAGTAAAGAATCCCAAATGTTTTGAAGCCTCTTTTACCGGTGTACTTGAGAAACAACGCTTGGGACGAATTCTGGAATATATCAGCGTATCTTCAAATATAAAATTTAAGTATGCAGAAAGTAATAATATTCATCAAGAAAAACAGAAAATAGAAGTTTATTAATCTTTTAAAAATAACAAGCTATGTTGAAACATCCTACGTAAAACAATCTACAGAAAAAACACACTACTTTTTATCTGTAATCAAATTATGAAGTTAAAATTAAATCTATTTACGAAAATGAAGAAACCAGTATGTAAACTGCCTTTGTCTCTGAAAATAACTCTTTTTGTTCTTTTCAGTTTTGCCAGCTTGTTATATGCTAGCAATAATTATGCACAGAGAACCATGTTGAACATCAGTTCTCAGACTCGGACGGTCTCTGAAGTCCTGACCGAAATTGAAAAACAGACGGATTTCACCTTTTTCTATAATAATAAGCAGGTCGATTTGAAACGTAAAGTAACCTTGAATGTCAAAAATGAGAATGTTTTTTCAGTCTTAAAGAAGCTTTTCTCCGGAACAAATACGACCTATAAAGTCTTGGATAAGAATATTATTCTTTCTGAAAAGTCTGCCATTTCTTCCGCAACGAAAGAGGTAGCCATCGTACAACAGGTAGGTCGTAGCGTAAAGGGCGTGGTGGTTGATGATAAAGGAGAGCCTGTAATAGGTGCTACGGTGATGGTCAAAGGTTCTACTAATGGAACTATTACGGATTTTGATGGAAATTTTATATTGAATGATGTCTCAAGTAATGCTTCTTTGATTGTCAGTTATGTGGGGTATGTAACTGAAACAATAAGTGTAAATGGAATATCTTCTTTCAAAATTGTGATGAAAGAGGATGCTAAAACCCTTGAAGAAGTGGTTGTTATAGGATATGGAGTAGTGAAAAAACGTGATTTGACCGGTTCTTCTGTTTCAGTTACCGGTGCAGATTTAGCGGAAGTTCCTGTTACTAATGCGGCTCAAGCGCTAGCAGGAAAAGCTGCCGGAGTGAATATTGTTTCACAGAACGGAGCTCCTGGGGCTGAAGTGAATATTACCGTTCGTGGAGGTACTTCCATTGTATATTATTTAATCGTTATATATTTGCATAAATTTACAATATCAAAGTGT
>OAUX01000366.1_pt1 | contig 21720 bp, 31 predicted proteins | sample 1501311 | NCBI WGS metagenome assembly OAUX01 (sample SAMEA2580066, study PRJEB22360) | human gut metagenome | reverse complement strand
TCCGGCGCCGTCCGGGTGGTGGAAAGGGGAGGCGCCAGCCGCTACGGCGGTGAGAGCACTTATCTTTCGCCGGGTCAGTGGTTGGATTGTCGCGCTCATCTGCAACCGGCGGCCCGTCATATCCGCACCCGACGCCGCGATACAGCCACTGGCAGACGTCGGCAAGGATGGTTCGCGCCGGGATGATAGCGTTGTCGCAGTCAATCGGTGTCGCCAGCGTGTAGGTCACCTGCTCGAACGTCTCTTCCGTCATCTCCTCAACAACGTAGCGGGAAACCGCTTCCTGCGTCGGATCTGCGTCAGGGTTGCCATTGGGGAAGTTCACCGCGTCCAGGTATTTCACCGGAACCTGACGGCGGGTGATCACCACCCCAAGCATGTCGTCGAAGTCATGGTTTATGCCCGTCAGTAAACCCGTGACGTTCGCCACCACCATTGTTGGGCGGGCATATGTGCCTTCGTTCTTTGACTCGAATCCTTCCACTGCTATCGGGTACGCCTGATACTGATTCCCCTTCCAGATCACATTTCCGTAATATCCATTGGTGCCGGAATGGAACCGGATAAGGTCTCCGCCAAAGGGTTGCAGGTCGGCCTCGAACAGGTCGATAAACGCGCCAACTCCGGCGTCAACACTGTCGATGATTAGTCCTGATGGTATGTCTCGCATATTGCGCCCATAAAAAAAGGCCGCCCGTAGGCAGCCCTCTAAATTAGTCGTGGTTTCTGGTAATTACAGGCCGGGAAGGTCGCTATCCTCCGCTTTCTTTCACGCCCTTGCTAAAGAGCGGCACCTGCATCTCTCCAGAATCCCACTCGGTTATTGTAAGCCAAATAGATTACCTTGGCACCTGTTCAAAAGTGGCCGTCAGTTCAAACAGCGGCCCGGTCTTTGTCATATTCCATGAGCGGCAGACAAACAGCTTCCGCACTCCCGTATCGGATGGCGTCCAGTAGAACGATTCAACCGCCCCCCTGGCTTTGAGGAATGCCTCTGCATCCTTAGCTGGGTTACTGCGGCACACGCCGCTGACGCCGCGAAAGGTGAGCGAGTATTTATCCATCAGTGGATTGATACCCTTCACCTGTCGCTGTTCGTAACCGTCGCCGAGCTTAACGACGGCAACATTCGGCGTGCGCTCAACGGAGTATGCTTTCTGTGGTGTCCATGTGAATGCTTCTGGCACTATGACCTCCGTAGTAACCCGTTAGGGCGCTGCTGATCACGAATGGTGCTGAGGCTAACCTGCTTCATCATCTGCGCCATCTTAGCCATGGTCGCATCGTCTATGCCGCCAGTGGTGTTGATTTCGAAAGTGATGTGCTGCACCACCCCACCGCCTCCTCCAACCTTATCAGCAGGAATAATCTTTCCTGACTGGTTCGGGATGAATGCCTGCTGACCCCCGGCGGTCTGGAAGATTTCAGAACGGCCATCCTCGTTGACACGATAGGCGTTACCAGCAGAAACCGTACCGCCGTAGCGACGACCGCCACTCATGGTGACACTTGCAATATTCGAAAGCAGGGAAGCACCGGCCGAGGCGATGGCTGCGTAGTTCGCCATTTTTTGTGCTGGCGTAAGAGCAGTCGGATCCGCCATGGCCTGCATAATCGCCGTGTTAAGGCTCAGGGTTGATTGCGCTATCGCGAATGCTTTTGCAGCAGCGAACATGGCAACATATGCACCACTGCTCTTTCCAGACGTGTTTTCGATAATTGACGCCAGGCTGTCAAAGCCCTGCGATGCCGAGCCGAGAATGGAACCTATCGCCTCAGTTTGTGCATTGGCCTCATCTACAGCAATTTTCCTCCTGGCGTTTGCTGCCTGCTCCTGAATGGCCGTCTTGGCATCTTCGTATTGCTGGACGCTCAAAACACCCATTTGCTGGTACTGTTGCAGTGCCGCCAGCTTCTGCTGCTCCTGGAGCGCTATTTGAGCCGTCGGGTCTTGCACAGCGCCGGTAACAGCGTCAGGGGTGGTTTTGTTGGCGGCAATCTCCTGATCGGTAAAGCGCTTAGCCTGCTCTGCCTGAGCGCGGTTCTTAATAGCGTTGGTCACCTCCCATATCGCCTTGGCCTGAGACCTTGCCTTGGCGATCTGCTCGTCCGTTGCTTTATTGCCTAGCGCAACAACGGCGTCGTATTGAGCCAGCTCCAAAGAACCCTCGGCATAACCGGTGTTGAGGCGGGATAGTGCAGCCTGTTGCTTTGATATTGCTTCGGCCGCGGCGTCGGCGCTTCCCTTTGCTTTAGCCTTATTGATGCCTGTTTTTTCTGCTGACCCTATGGTGGCTTTTATTGTTATTGGCTTGCTATTTTTTGCTACTTTTTGGGCTGCATCCCACCCCGCCCTGGATGACTTCTCCCAAGCTTCAGCTGTCAGTTGAGCTGATTTATCCTCGTTCTCTTTCTGCCAGTCACCAAAACCAAGCCAACTCCATGTCCGCGCTCGCCTGGCGTACATCTCAGCCTCAGAGCGGAGGTCTGCTATTTGCTGACTTGCTGTGGCGGCCTGCCCGGTAAGCCTGCCAATGGCAACCGCAAGAGAATCTATAACCAGAACCATGCCGTTACTGGCCTCTGTGGCCTGGTTGATATCATCAACCATAGTAAGAAATGAGTTTGTCAGCGCGGTATTGGCCTGAGAAAGCGTACGCGGAAGTTTATCGAACTCTGCATTCACTGAACTGGTTTGCTTCTGAATGGCGTTGAGAGCATCTTCTGCCGTCAGTTTCCCGTCCAGCATCAGCTGGCGAAGCTCTCCGATGCTTACACCCATCCCGGCGGCAATCTGGCGCGCCAGTTCCGGCATTTGCTCAAGGATGGAGTTGAATTCCTCAGCCCGCACAACTCCAGATGAAATCGACTGGCCAAACTGTCGCAGCGCATTCGCCATTTCCTCGGATGAGGATCCACCAATACGCCCGATTTTCTGAAGTGTTTCGGTAAGCTGAATGATCTGGCCGTTGGTAGCTCCGGTATCGCGCAACGCCGTGCTGAGAGTCTCCCACAGCTTTGCTGTATCCTGTAGCGAACCACCCGTTGCCGAACTGATGCGCATCAGATTCTGCATAGTCTGCGAGGCTGTCGCTGCGCTACCAGTAAGCCTCTCTATTCGCGCGTTGAGTTGATTCATGGAGTCGGCGGCAGACAGAAAAGCCCTTCCCCATTCAACAATCAGAGCAACAGAAATAGCTGCGGAAACCTTACTTATTGCCATGGACATCTTGGAGGCGGAGTTGTCGGCCTTCTTAAACCCTGCATCCATGTTATCAGTTACAGTCGCAACCTGCTTATCAGCACGCAGCAACTGTGCCGTATCGGCTTTGATCACATATTCAATATCACCGACGTTCTGGGTCATTTCACTTTCTCCAGGCAAAAAAAACCCAGCGAGCGCTGGGTTTGTATTAAGGCAGTGTTTTTATTTCCACTTACAAGCCTGTGATAAATTTTCCATAACTTTATCTGTTTCTGACAGGTCAAATTCAACTACTTGCATCGTGGTTCCGTAAGGTTCAAAACCAAATATTACTTTTTTATGTTTAGCCAATTCCTTTATAAATTGTATTGGCTGCGGAGCAAATGCCGCATCACCGCCCTCCCCACCACCCCAGGCCTTCTTAACTGGTTTTCCACCATCGAGTCGAATAGTTACTCTTGGGCTATCGGATCCCATATAGTCGCTGAACGATAAATAGACTTCCGTCTTATTGTCACTGCAACGCAGTACGAGACTTGTCTCACGACTTGAACCCGCTTTGTTGTAGATATCCGGTGATGTATTAATAGCCACGAAGTCAGTCTGATCAGTCATCTTATTTGTCTCTGACTTGGTAATCCACGACCCGAATTTCTCTACGCCAGCATTTGCAGAAAACGATGTTCCAATGACTAAAGCCCACAAAAGCGCCTTCTTCATATCCCTATCCCCATCAGTAAAAGATGAGACAAATCCTATCACCAGTTGACGGAATAATCAGCAGGGATCGGCGCAACGACAAAACCCGCAGTTAAGCGGGTTCGGATGTGCGCTTCAATCAGGCAGATTTGGTTGGAAGGTCGTTACGAATCTCTGGCTTCTTGTCGCAGGTAGTGCTGGAGAAATTGTTCTTTGATACCCACTGCCAGTTGAACGGATAGCCGGCGCGATACTGGGTCTGGTTGGCTACTTTGCGAACTCCGTAAATCTGCACGGTGGTATCTTGCCCGCCGAGCATTGCCACACCTTCACAGATCGGTTCCTGTTTCTCCATGATTCCTGCGCAACCAGCGAGGAGTGCAACGCAGATCGCAATAATTGGTAGTTTTTTCATTCCTTTATCCCTCTACGCCATTTTAGGCATTATCCTATAGCCATAGACTAAATGAGTAAACGACAACCACCCCCTCAATCTTTGTGGTTTTCAAATGCTCTATCACCGATTTTCCGCGCCATTGCGGATCTCTGATGGCCGTCAGTTTTCTGGCGGCTTCTTTTTCTCAGTAAATACCCGGCAAATACATTTGCACCTCATCAGCAACGCGATCACGCGCTGCATGGAGTAGCTTTTTGCGTCCGCCAACTCCCCACCGGGCCATCTGGCTGGCGCACTGACTGATCGCTTTGGTTTCGGTATTGATGATGTGGTCGATTTTGTTCAGGCGGGACATGGCACTGATGCCGTTTCGGATCACCATCTGAAAGGTTTGGTACACTTTTATTTCGAATTCAACACTAAGCCATGCGGCATAGCGAATCGCCACCAGTTCTAACCCCCAGATACCAGGCTGAGCACCACCTTTGATAATCTTGACCGAAGCTATTTTTGTAGCTTTGGTCAGTTCTTGCGCAAACTTTTTAATTTGCCCACTTTTGATGAAGTTACTTGGCCTCTGTGATTCCGTGGCTTTGCCTTCAGCCACTGCGGCAGCGTGAAGATCATTGAGGTTGTAGCGCCCTTCGCCATCAACACGAACGGATACGCCGTTTACAGATACGGTTGGATAGTGCATGAGGTTTACCTATAGAAAGTGAGCCTGTCACACAGAGATAGCCGCCCCAGAGTACAACTAACTCTCAGGCTCGCTTTCTGTAGGCTCTAGGATTATAACGTGCGCGTGTGAAGCGCGTTGGTTTTATTGCAGGTGTAAAAAAGCCCCGCTATTGCGAGGCTGGTTGTGTTGCTTCGAAGGAGATTAATGCGGTCCGTTCCGTTGCGCGTCGATAGCCAGCATTTGCTCCGCCCAGTCCATGACCTCGTCGTATTTCTCCTGGGTTGGCACTCTGGCTTTCTCTTTCTGCGGGAACTTGGCATTCATGGCGGCGCGGAAGCTGGTCATTGTCATGTTCCAGGCATCAGACTCGCTCATGCCGAGGTGAGCAACAGCGGTGTAGACGAATGACCGTACATCGAATTTGTCACTGTATTCGCCCTTCTTACCTTCGAACTCTTCCGGCGGCTGATCGCCCATTACGCCATGCAGAATCAGGTGGCGGGCAATCTGGATAACATCCTCGATCGGGATAGCCCCAGGCTTGAACAGCAGCCGCCCTGCCGCGTTCACCGAGTACGAACCAATCAACTCTGCAACATCACCCTCCGAGCAATGGCGGACTACGTTTGCCGCCGACGCTGCCATTTCAGCAAAGCATCGGGCATTGGCCGCCTTCATGATTTGAGTATCGGAGATTCGGTGTTTCGGGTAATGCCCGGCATGAACCTTCACGAAAGCATCAACAATCTGTTCCGGCGACCCAATACGAGACATGGCGAGGAATGAAGGGTTGAGGAATACCTCTTTGCCACTGGCGCGGACAACGGCCTGGCCGATATCGGTTATTGCTTTCATGAAACCTCTCAAAAAAAAGGGGCCGAAGCCCCTGATATCACGCTGCGTTGACAACAACCGTAGCAGACCCGGACGTCACGCTGCCCGCTGTGGAGGAAGACACCTGACAACTGTATGATCCGGCATCACCGGCAGCCACGTTTGCTTTGGTGAATGTTGCTGATGTTGCGCCAGAGATGTCACTACCACCCTTATTCCACTGGTAAGTCAGTGCTGAATTGTCAGACACAGTCGCAGCTACCGACAGGTTCAGCGCATCACCAACGGTCAGCGTACGATTCTGCGGTTGAGCTGTGATAGTAATGACCGCACCAACATCACGAACATCAACCTGCCCTGCGCTGGACGCTTCGATAGACCAGGTGGCGACATCGTCGTGCGGTGCTTCATCGCCCCATGACGTCACCATGAACGGACCTTCGGTGATATCGTTAGGGGAGATGATTTTGAACCACACATACGGCTGGTTGCTGGTCTCTGCTGGCGGGTTGTAGACGTGACGCTTAAGCGCGTTCTGCGCATAAACATCCTCTTTGCGGGTCACACCGTCACCAGAGAACGAAATGTTCTTGTAAGTAACGAGGTTCTCTTGCGTAAATGCAGCGCTCATGTCGCCGGTCGCATCTGCGGTTTCCCACTCTGCATTTACTGTTTTGCCGCGCATCATGCCGAGTCGGCGGTAAGCGCTGGCGGTGGGTTGTACTTCAGGGCATCCAATCGCGTAATAAACGACGACGTCGCGCCCGGTAAAAGCGCCCGATTCACACGCCATAGTGATTTATCTCCGTGTTATCTGGAAATGATGGTTTGAAAGGAAATATCGAAGAGGTAACGCCCTTCTTCGGTCTGGATGGCGGTGATGCCGCCTATTGGCTGCATCGAAATGATGCATTCGGTTTTGTAGTCGTCGATCATCGCCTGGCGGATGGCGTCGGCGCGGTCTTCAACATGGTTAATATCGCTGTCGTTCTGACCTGACAGGAGGAGGATGCGGAAATAATCGCGGGTTATCGCTTCTTCTGGCTTGCCACCACCGTTTTGCTGGATGACAAGGTATCTTTCCCCTTCAGTACCTTCCAGCTCGTTCCAGAAGCGTTTCTGGACGCGGTAGCCGACATCAAAGCCATGCGACTGCAACCACGCCCTCAGTGAGTCATACACCTCGTTACGCGTCATACTTTGTACCCTTGCTTGATGATGGCCTTAATCTCGTTGAGGCCGTCTCGCTCAAAGCCTTTGCGGAGGAAGTCCGGTTCGCCATCTGGATCCCAGTAATTGCCGCTGCCGTCTGGCCTTGGCTTGCCTTTCAGCTTGCCCCTTGCGGCATTAACTGCGGCGGCATAGTTAGCCGTATAACCCACCCGCCCAATCATTCCTGATGGCATTGGTTCGAGTTTTTTGTATTGGCTGTTGATGAGAACTGATGTTTTCGCAACCGGAGTAATCAGCGCCGCATGGTTGGCCCCGGCATTCATGACTTCATAGAGAACCTTCTCCGTTCGGATGCCAGCGATATCACTCAGCACCTTGCGGGTGTTCATCTGAACACGCTTGATACCTTTAACGGGCATGATCCCCTCACGTCAGAATTTTGTAGTCTGGTTCTTCTTCGAAGAATGACATATCCCATTCCGTCACCGCCTTGATGACGTTTGCACCAGCTTTCAGCGGATCGGCCTGAGATGTTGTATCACCTCTGGCGATATACCAGTCGCGCTTCGGCATGGTCGCATCGATGCCATTACGATTCAGTTCAGTGAAGAAAATCAGGTTCGTGGTGAACTCTTTCCCGCTGGCATCTACCGCAACTTCATTGTTTGCCGTCCAGGTGCAGTCAATCAGGTAGGGGGTTCCGGTTGTCCAGGTGCTGTTCCAGTCGTCGTAGACTTGCGGGTAAACAGTGGCAACATTGGTATAGCTCCATGCAGCTGTTTCAGACACCGTTATCCTCCCACCGGATCACCTCCGGATTCTCCGCCGCAACCTTCCGGCACAGCAGATACCAGTCACCGTTGCTTTTGACGTATCCGGTAACGCGTTTACCACTGTCGGTCATCACCCAGACTTTGACAAAAGGCTCCGGCAGCCGCTTCTTAACCGATATCCACGCCATTACCGACCCCCGCCACACATGCATCCACCCCTGGCAATCCATATGCCAGCAAAAGCTGTATTGGTCGGGTCTGGAGGGATGAGGTCATTAGCGCAGCCGTGTTTATCGGTGACGCGCAACAGTGCCAGCGCCCCTTTCCATCGATCGGGAAACGACTGATACCGGAATGAGCGTGACGCACCATTAGGGCCAGTCTGCGAGCTGATATACTTGTCACCTTGCGCCAGGCCCATAAGCGCCAGCAGATAGAGCTGAATCAGCAGCGCGACTGATGCCTGATAATGCGCATCGAGACACTCCTGAATGCTGTTAGCCTGGTCGACGAGAGCCTGAAGAACAAAATCGGGAATGGAAACGCCCTGACTTTGCAAATACCCCTTAGCCTGTTCGAGAGTTACCATTGTCGACTCCGTGAAACACCCCGCCGGAGCGGGGCATAAAAAAACCGCCTTGGCGGCGGCTGTTATTCAGCAGGGAAAAGCTTTTCGAGTTCGCCATCCGGCAACAGCTCACTGAGCTTTTCAGCCCCGAGGTTGCCTTTAAACTCGATACCCAGCTCCGTCAGGCGCGCTGCGATAATCTCTTTTCGGGATTTCACATCCGTGCCAGCCTCTGGCGTCGCCGGTGTTAAAGCCGCATCAGAGAGCTTAATCACATGAGGCTTCAGCGACGGATGCAGTTTCTCAATTTCAACCACATCACCGACGCTCACGCCATGCCATGATTTGATTACCTGGTATTTAGCCATGTCGATCTCCTTATGCCAGGTTGGCGGCGTAGACCACGCCGGACAGGCCTTCGCCGTCTTTCTTAATCTGCAAGCCCTCAGCGCTCATAATCTGGAAATTATAATTCGACTGAGGCATCGGGCGTGGCAGAGGGACAACGCCGACGGCCATACCGACCAGCGGTGAGATCACGTCCTGACGACGCTCATAGGCGAGGAACTCATTGCCAGACAGCGCGTAGGACATCTGGATGGACTTCGCAGGAATGAACTTGCTGATCGCATCCAGAACGGTTCCGCTCAACAGGGCATTGGTGCCGGTGTTGATGTCTACCAGATACGGCTTCGCCATGTTTGCCCACACTTCCGGGCTGACCCACAACTTGTCGTAAGCGGTAACTTTGTTGCGGCGAGCCGTCAGGCCGAACGGTCCGGTCGGGCCGAAGAAGGCCAGCAACTGAGCCGGGGTTGCGGTGGTGAGGTCGATATTGGCGCCGCCCGCTCCGCTGCCCAGGTTGATCTTCTGCGTATTGCGGTGGTTTTTCATGCCCTGAGCTGGCAGGCCATCAACAACAATGCTGGAGTCGCCGTTCAGATAGAAGTTGACGCGCTTCTTGTGGAATTTGCGCATCTTCGCGGACTGAGACTCCAGTACCAGATCGATGCCAACAGTGTTCAGGCCAGCAGCATGACGCCAGTTGACGCCGTAACCGGCAGTAAATACCGGGATCGGGTCGCCATCAGAACCGAAGTTCGTGTGGTCGAAGGAATACGACGCCTGGCCATCGATGCTGATAGAAACGTCATCAGCGATATCGCCAGACACGTTATACAGCTTCGCGGTTTTTCCGATAGGCAGCACAGTCTGCACGCCCATCAGGTCATTGACGATTTCCATGCCAATTTCCTGATCGCGCATCTGGATAATCTGGCGGTCAATCTCGGCCCAGAACTCACGGGCGAAGCCACCTACAGCGTTAGCTGCCAGCATTTCCGGGGTCATGCTCTGGCGATATGAGTTAACCATCATGTCGTGATGATGGTTGAAGATGTTGCGGTTGGCCCACAGCTCATTCCAGTGCCCGCGCAGTCGGCTGTTAGCAGCCAGTGTTTCGGGGGTAAAATACATTCTTGCTCTCCTTTACTCGCCGCCGCCGGTTGCCGGTGCAGCTACAGTGCCAACGCGCATGCGCACGCGGATGAAATCGGTAGTGCTGGCGGCAATGGTTGCATCATCCTGGCTGTAGCCGATCACCGAATCGGTATCCGCCGTTGCCTTCGTGAACTTACCATCTGCGCCCAGCTTGATCGGGTCGTCTTTGGCGTAGGTTCCGGCGACGCAGAGCAGCGCCAGCTCGCGGCCTTCTTCGACGTAGTTGCCAACAGCGGAATCACCAGCGGGAACAGCCTCTGTGATATTCAAGCCCTGATGGTAGGCCACGTCGATGATGTAGATGCGACCGGTCAGCGCAGTTGCCTGCGCAAACTGATTGTCGCCATTGATAACAGCAGCCGTGCCGGGCAGCAGTGCTGCGGCGGCGGCGCGGGTTTCGGTCTTGTACAGAGACTGACCGTCGATATTAACGCGGCGATAACGTGCCATTAGTCTGGCTCCTTATTTGAAGTGTTCGTCTGCGGCAGGTGCGCCGGTTTCTTTGTGCTGTTGAGCATTGTTGGTGCCCAGCGGAGCAGCTTCGCCCAGCGACTTGAACATTGCGTCCAGGGCATCGCCAGAAAGCGCGTTGGCCACGATGTCGCCATGGACCTTAGCAACCGCATCACGCTTGGCTTTCTCTTCAGCGCGTGAATTGGCGGTCAGGGTGTCAGCGAGTTGCTTCTGGTTGGCCTGTAGCGCGTCAACCTTCTCCGCCAGAGGCTTAATAGCCTTTTCGGTATTGGTGGCGACGGCCTCGCTAACCATGCTGCCGATTTGTTCCAGTTCTTCTTTGGTTAAAGGCATGTCGCCCTCCGTTTTGTGGTTTGGTGCAGGCTGTTCCTGCGGTGTGAAAAAAGATTTGAGTTTGTTGACGACGGCAACCCATGAACTCTGGCGCTGAACCTCTGTCCCGGTATCATCAAAGACAATCTTTCCGCCTTCAGACTTGTATCCGTAAACCTTCGGTTCGCCATTGTTGAGGATGATTACCGCTTGCGAGTCAGTGAAGTCAGCCACCCAGGCGTATTCTTTCTCGCCGGGAGCGAATTTATCTTTCGCTGCCTTCTCCAGCCTCTGCTCACGCTCGCGATAGGTTTCCCCCACCAGAGCGCCGGAATTAGCTTTCAGTGGAGTGGCAAGGTCAGCATTTACCATCATCCCTACCCCCTGCTCTGGCGTAGCTGCGCCAACCTCATCCAGAAGGATGGCGTCATGATCCATCGCGTGAATTTTCGCAACCCATGAAGCCCCCTGAGCTTTCTGCTCATCGTTCGCTTCCAGTTCTTCCAGGAATACGGCAACGCTGGTATGAATTGGCGGTACATCTTCGCCTTTCTCCAGCGCTTCGAGGCGCTCAAGGAGGCGCTTTCCGTCATCCGTGCGCTTTGCCACTTCTGTGTCGATCCACTTCTCGACGTAGACGCGGTTGCCGGACTTCTTGACGTTTTTGTTCCACGCCCCGACGTAACCCACATTCAGCCCCTCAGGACTAAAAGCAGAAACAAACTGACCGTTGACCTGTGGATGACCGAGCGGTGCCAGTGTCCCCTCCAGGCCACTGTAGTGCTGGTCAATCTCACTGGCCGGATACAGACCGCCGTTCATGACCACGTTCGCCGGAAGGGTGTAGGAAGGAACAACCCAGTGCTCGCGTCCGTTGTGCTGTTCGCGCCGGATGGCCTTACTGTTCACCTTCGAGGTGACATTAACTTGCATTGGCATGAGTTAACCCTTAGCCCATTGGTAGCCACGGGCTTTCATTGTGTTAAATGTTTTCTGAGCTTTATCGATGATGGTGTCACTTAATGGCTTGCCGCTTTCATCGACCATAACCGCGATCGTGGAGCATTTGCAGTTCACGCTGTTTGCGTCCCTTGCCCACCACTCCCGCTGCTCTTCTGCGGTATACAGATGGGCGTGACGCGCGGCATGGGTGCTTCGGGTCGTCGGGCTGAGCGCTGATATGTGCATCTGCTTTGTACGGATGCCATATCGTTCTCTGGCTTCGTCGTCTTCGTCCAGGCGCGCACGGCGCAGCGCGGTGGTAATCTCCGTCCTGGCAATACGATTAGCCCGGCGAGACTCAATCCCCGTCTGCTCAGTAAGGCGCTTAGCTATCTCCAGTGGATTTTGTCCGCGCCCAAGTCCATCGGTCAGTATCCGCGCCATATCCGCTTTCACACTGGCGCTGAGGTTCTTCATTTCCTCGAAGGTACGAGCGCGAACAAGAATCAGCCTACGTCGGTACGGCTCACTCAGAAGGATTGTCGATACGCTTTCCTGTCCAGCTGCGTACACGGCAGACTGCTGTGACAGATTGGCGAACTCCTGCGCCGTGCCGCGCTGATACGCCGGATTGACGTAATCAGCCCAGAACCAGAACCCCGTCTCGTTATCTGCCCCCAATATCTCATCCACCAGCAATGAGGCATTGCTGAGTAGCATTGATAGCTGGGTGGAGTCGAGGTCGAAGGTGTAGCGCTGGTTTACTGATGGTGATGCAGGAATGCGGTCAAGAATGTCCTTGTAAGCTTTACCAATGCGCTTTATTCGCCTGGTAAATTCTTTCATTGCTCCGCGTTCAAGGCGGTCGGCGCCTGTTGGATCTTTAAGGTTGCTGGGTAGTATCGGTGACTTCGCTTTCTTCTTCGTCATCATCTACCTCTGGAAGTGGCTCAGGAGATCCCTCATACCCAGCCACTGTACGGATTTCTTCTCCCGTAAATGGCTGCTCGCCAGTAGCGATTGAAGCACTGTTGATTTGCGCCATCTTAAGGGCTGCATCAAGTTTCTCGGAGTCGCTTTGCGCGCTCAGGTCATCCCAGATGACTGCCTTCTGGACCACTGCATCAATAACCTGTAGCTCAATGAGCTTGTCGCAGAAGTCCTCTATTTCGAAGGACAATTCCCCCCTGCGAGACTGGCAGCGAGTATTGAAGTATTTCTGGTCTTCCGTGCTCGCTCGCTCGCCCGTCTGCATGCCAACGAGTATCTTTGTCGGGATATCCAGCGCAGCAGCGGCGGTTTGCAGGTTGACGTTATAGGTTGGAGAGGGATCGGATACAGCAGCCACAATCGGAGCAACATTGGCCCCCTGTGTAATAAGAACGGAGTCGTTCCCGATATTCATTTCACGGGCTACTTTATCGTAGATTTCATTAAGTTCGCTGTAATCAACCCCGTATGCTCTGGCTATTTCATCCAGTTTCGCCTCTTTATCAAAATTAATACTTAACTGGCGTGCAGCATTCTTCAGGAATGACTCACCAGACCCGCCCTCTACCTTCTCCAGGCTCACAAAGGCGTTGTAAGCTGGCTCAAGGAAGCCAATGGCATCGTCGGAGTAATCACCAAGGATGAAAACGCGATCGGGGTGGATGTTGACGCGGCGACTTGAACCATTCGGCAACCGTTCAGCGTACTGCCACATCTTCGGCTGTCCGTAGGTTTTCGAGTTCAGGCCAGTGTCCCAATCACCAACTGTCAGAGAGCCTGCCCATGCGACAGTAACCTTCTGGAGCATCTTGCCTTTCGTTACAGGCTGATCCCAGGCGAGGGAGTCATTGACGTGCAGAAGGATGCCTGCATAACGACCGACAAGGCGGCGACGGTCCGCCTCAGAGAATGAGCGCCAGAACCGGTTGGTGAATACCTGTTTGGACTTTTTCTCCCAGGCGGTTTCGTTTTCACTCTCGTCGGCATCGTCACCCTCAATGATTTCCGGGTTAGTCTGCCAGCACTTGCCCACCAGCTTCTCAACGGCACCGTGAGCAATACCACCGCGCCGGTACAGGGCGTAGAGGTTTTCGTATGTGACCTGCTCAGGGAATCCATATTCGCACCACGCAGAATTACGCTTGGCGTCCAGCCCCATCGAAGGGTTAAGCATCCCCATGCGGGCGCGAGCAAGCCTGGCGTCGTTAATCGCGTGATTAACCGCCAACTGTAATTTATCGTTCATGTCGTGTCCGTTGATTATCGAAGGCGTTTCGGAATCATCATGCCGGCCACCTGCCCTTTACGCTTAATGTGACCGTCAAGGCTGTAGCGGATGCCGTCCCAGCAGTTATGAACAAGCACTCCTCCTGCAAAGAATTCATGCTTCCCAACCACTGAGATGTCATATACGTCACTTATTGGCCCATCTGAGACGCATTGCACACGCTCTAGAGCAAGTTTTGTTCCGGGAATATTTATTGACGACAAATTCTTTCTCACAGCAGACGCATGAGCGAGTTTCATCATCAACTCCAGATTTTCTTCTTGCCTCTGACTTGCACTTGTTGGAGCAGAATTTATCTTGCGAGCCGATTTTTTTAGGCACAAATCGGTTCCCACAATTCGCACAAAGCTTCTCATCGGGATTGAAGTTTTTATACGCCTGAGCACCAATCTCAGAGTGCTTCCTTCGACCCTCTTCAGAAGCGTGCCATTCCTTTGTAAGAGGCCTGATTCTGTCAAGGTGCTCTTTGAAATCTGACTTTCTTGTTTTGTGCCATGCGTCACCTTTATGGTGTTCGCGATGGTCGATTTCCGAAAGTAGTTCGAGATTTTCGACAGCATTGTTGAGTGGGTCGCCATCTTTGTGATGCACGTGGAAGCCTTCCGGTATTTCTCCATAATGATGCTCCCATACATCGCGATGGAGACGTCTAACCCCATCAGGCGTTCTGCGTTGAAAATAAACCCTTTCTGTCCTTGTCTTGGCTTCCGGGTATCTTCTGTATCTATTCCCATTAAAGAAGAAATACTCAACCATTTTGCAGCCCTCACAGTAACAATATAATCATCATTGTACCTCAAGGCGTCGGCACGAACAAATCCTCTGTTAGCTGTAAAAACCTCATGATCAGGCGTACATATAACTTTTCTCGTTGCTGAAGAAACTATGACCGTTTCCCTTGAGTAGCTTGTTAGCCAGGCCTTTTTAACCTGCTTCCACCCAATGGAAGTCATAACAAAATCATGGGCTAACACGTGCTCAATGGGTATATCTCCACGCATGGTGGTTATCAATTGCCCTTTAGCTATGCAGTGTTCGTAACCGTCTGCCAGCTTCGGCAACACCTCACCGGTGATGCGGTCTGTTTTGTACGACCACATACGGGCCTCACGCGCCACGTTCTTGCAGCGGGGGTGGATAATGATTTCGTCGAATCCGCGAAGGTGTGCGATCCCGTCCTCAACGCTTCCTTGCCATTTCTCAGCGGCTGAGATGTTGAAGCCCTGCCGCTTGAGATAGCTGATCGTCTCGGGTCGAGCGGAGTCGGCCTTGATGGGCCAGTCACGAGATCCGGGGATTGTGTCGTACAACTCTGGCATGTGGTCGAGTTCAGTTTGCTGACCATATGCCTCGTACTCGATATACAGCCGGTTGTGCAGGATGAACGAGCGAGTCAGCGTGTTCGGGTCTTTGGCGAAACCGAAGTCCGCACCGAAGAACAAACGCTCCGCTTCTTTCCAGAGGTTATCCGAGAACTCAGCAATCCGGTATTTACCGGCCAGTACCTGCTTATCGGAGTTTTCAAGATAAGCCCCTTCCCACACCCATGCGTATGTTGCAGGGTCAAGGCGGCGCTGATCGTTCTGTCGCTCGCCTTCCAGCACATCAGGGAACCACGGGTTATCCGTATAGTTCATCTCAACGGTTATGCAGTCGTCGCCGGCTTCTTTGCGGAAACGTTTATCCGTTGCGCTGCCGTCTCGCTCGGGGTTCCACGTCACCCAAATCTCTGAACCTTCCTCACGAACGGTCGGGCTCAGCTTCTGCCATGCTATTTCGCTGACTGATTCAGCCTCATCGACCCAGCACAGCAGGATGCGCGCTTTCGACTTGATGCTGTCGAGGTTGTGCCGCAGACCGCAAAAGACATAGTTAACGCTCTTGTCGATAGTGCGGATGTACTTCTCGCCGATATCAAAGTTGGCGGCTAGCCAGGGAACAGACAGGATCGCCTGTTTCACCTCCTGCATGCTCGACTCTTCCAGCGAGTTCATGAACTCACGCGCGCAGAGCACTACGCCGCTCTCACCGTTCATCATCGACTGATAAGCCTTTACGGCAGTCATCAGCGCGAATGTGCGCGTCTTGGCGCTGCCACGCCCACCATGCGAGCACCGGTAACGCTTATTCACAGCAGTGAACAATGGTGCAAGCTTTGCGGGGATCGGCAGTTGAACGGCTTCACTCATGCTTTCGGCTCAACAGGGAGTAGCTGGATGATGGTCGGCCGCGGAGTCATGGTTCCGTCCGGGCTGGTGTGCTCGACCTTCTGTTTGTTGCTGTAAGCATCCCCGCACTCTTTGGCGGCCTGCTCCATCAGCGAGGCAGCCAGCGCCATATTTCGCATGCTCTCGGCCTTTGTCATCATCCGGTCTAGCGCGCGGAGACGATATGCTTTGTTGGCGATCGGAATGTCGCTTAATTCGGTCTGGAAGCGCTTACGCGTTTCGTGGAATAGCTCAACCCACTTCTGCGCCAGCCCCCTGCCGTTTGCTTTCGTCGGGTCGTGGGATTCGACCTGCTGACGAGTGATGCTCAGGCCAAATTCCTTTTTGACCAGCTCAACCACCTGGGATGGAGTATCGAAGCAGGCAAGGGACTGAACGATGAAGGCTTTGACCTCACCTTTCAGTGTCGCCATGGATTACCTGCCTGTCATAATCAGTCATATTGTTACGCCAGCTTTAACATGCACGTCCCGCATGACCTGGCTATATCGATGTGAGCCACTTCTGCTGGCGCATTGGCAGCATCAACGAGCTCCTGCACTTCTTTGCTGGCACCGTATCGACGTACGACACCAGTGAATTCTTCGACGTCGTGGCCGCGCAGTGTTAGCACTGGCTGTCCGGTCTCTTTGTTGAACTTAGGTGCGCCGAAATCATCGGTGGCCTGGGCAATGTGGTAAAGCTCATGCTCTACCAGCGCGCAGAACTCGAGGTCACTACATTGTGAGCAGTAATCGGCCGCCAGCGTGATGATGAACTTCGGGATGCGCCCGAACCATTCATGCATCTGCTGTTCCATTCTGGCTTTCTGCCAACCACCGGCGCGCAGCATTACCTGCTCGGCCTGACCGAGGACATACCGTCCTTTCTTCGCGAAAGAGTCAGACGCCCACATAAAGCAGAGGTTAGCTTCAAGCAGGTGCTCATGGTCAGGGTTGTGGATGCTTCCGGTATCACTGAGGATTTGGCGGCTTACCCACTCATGCACTTCATTGGCAGGTATTAGCCTGGTGTATGGCTGCCAGTTGTCGGAGGTGATGAAGTTAACTGGCGGATATGGCCTGCGCTCGTCATCGTTAACCATGGGTTACTCCGCCTTAAAGCTGCACCGTGTCGCTGGTAACGGTTTCGATTTTGAAGCACTTGTTAGTCAACCAGTCCCAGCGAAGTAAGGCTGACAGCACCAGGATCGGCTTCATGTATGGACGAAGAGATACTTTTGAGGTGAATGTTACTGTTTTGCTCATGAGTTACTCCGTTGCTTGTTCTTCTGGCTGCTCGGTCTGCTCTGCCTGCACTGGCGTGAACTGCACGCGTTTCACATCCGCTGGAGCAAAGTACAACCACTCGCCCGTCTCGTTCGCCAGCGGTACAAAGCCGTTAACCAACTCAGGCTGACGTCGTGACATCTTGCCTGTGAAGGTTTCGCCTGTTTGGGTGGTTAGCGTGATTTGGTAGATGTCGGACATGATTACCTCTTTGCCTTGTCGCAGCTGTTGCCCTGCTTCTCAGAAGTGCTTAGCCACTTACGGCTTACCCGTCAGCAAGATGTGATCACCATCCTTGCGGGGTTACACAGATCATTATCGAAGCCCCTCAGTGAAGAGCTTCTGTAATGCCTACAGCAGTGGACTGCACAGCGCGCCGGTGTTGCGAGGGTGTCGGCCAAAGACGTTAATCTTCTCTCGAACACTTTCGCTACACATTCGCTCTACGATTCGCCAATCAGCCTTTTCAGGCGCGGTTTTCACAGCGAATGCGGAAATGACTCGATCCACCACCCGGCGCAGTGAGAACGCCGCGCGACTGATGATGTCGCTGTTTAGCGAAAGGGACGCGATAAACGCCCAGCACCCTGAAAGGAAAGTGGAGATGCGCGGGTAAAACTTAGCCATGTATTGCTCCTGTTTGTTGATTTTCAGCACCTGTTTATTTGAGGCACTGCTCTTTGATGTAGTCCTGCATGCCGTGGATCATTTTGTTAACGGTTTCGATTCCGTCCCGGTGATCGAAATAATTCCGTCGAGCGTCTGGAGTAAGTTCGGGGGCTCCTGCATCATCCACGCCGGTGGCGGAGGTGGCTTTGGACACTCCAGGGCAGGTTGCGGCGATGCGCAGCCGTTTAGCGCCAGAATTGACATCCCGACGCAAATCGTTAATGGTTTTTTTCGCATCGGACAATTCCTTCGTGTATTTGGCATCCAGTGCAGCGACATCACGCTGGCGGGTCTGCATGTCTTTGATGGTAGCGTTCGCCAATCTGAGATTCTTGGTGGCTTTATCGCGCTGGTCTTTGTAGGTGATGGCGTTGTCGCGGTAGTGGTTAACGAAGAACGCCAGCACGCCGATTAACGCTGCCACCAGCACCTGGAACCAGTAACGCCTGACCAGAGCTCCAATCACGACAGGAACAGAGCGCGCTCTGCCTCCCGGCGACGGGTGAGTCCGTTCAGGACTTTGCCACCAGCTTTATTCCAGCGCAGGAACTCATTGGCAGCACCAGCGTAATCACCGGCGTTGAGTTTGCGCAGAAGAGTCGATGTCGACAGCGACCTGGCGCCGAGGTTGTACGTGAACGACACCAGGGCGTCGAATTGCCCCTGAGTCAGGCCGACTTTAACCAGGCGAGACACATCGCTTTCATAACTGATCAGCCCGGTCTTCAGCAGACGCTCTGCCGTTTCCTGCTTAATCGTCATCCCGGCGCGAATTGGTTTCCCGTCGACAGGCTGAGTCCAGCCATAACCGATCGTCCAGACGCCAACGCTGTCCTGGTACGCGGTAAGCTTGCAGCCTTCGAACTCTTTGATCAGGGCAATGCCTTTATCACTGGTTTGCATTCTTCATTCCCGTCAGGCGTTCCCAGAAATACGTCAGTGCCACGGAGCCCATTGCTCCGCTAATACCTGACGTAACCAGAATCATGTAAAGGCTCAGCCCGCTTTCAACGCTAATTAGGCCGCCAATAAGACCGGTAAAGCCGGACACTGCAATTTGCGCCAGCGCGTTGATCCAACTCCAGGTGGCTTTGTTCTGCTTAACGTCAATAAGGTATCGGACCAGACCGCCCCAGCATGACAGAGCAAGGACAATCAGCCATGACACTCCGGCAATGCTTTCTTTATCTTGCATACGTTTAGCCATATCACCTCCGAAAAACGGGGTGCTGTTTGTAGTAAGGGATCAGACCCTCGGGACGATTTAACAAGTAGGCGTGTCGATGATGGTTCCCGGGACCTGAAAGTTAGGGCCTGTTGAATTCGCCAAAATATTTTTTTGCTGCATCTTGATAGGCCTGATGGGCCTCATGCTTGGTCATAAAGTTACCCAAGCTGATCGCCTTTTTATTAACAACAATCCTTGCTCTCCATGGTTTCTTAACCCGTTGAGCTGTTTCGTAGTAAACCCCTTTAAAGCCAGATTTGTTGTTTTTATATTTGGTCTTGTTTTGCCTGTTCTGTGTCGGCGTGCAAAGGCGCAGGTTACTAATTCTGTTGTCGCTCTTGTCGCCATTGATATGGTCGATTTCCATACCTTCTGGAATACAGCCTTTCGCTACCATCCAAACTATTCGGTGGAGACCAATACACTGACCCAGCGCGCTGACCATGTGGTAACCACAATTGTTAACATAAATTGGGTTTTCCCCAGCCTTTGCTGTACTTGAGTTGGCTATCCTGACAATGCTCCCGACATCTGGGTCGCAAAAGAAGTATTTTTCAATCTCTTCCTTGGAAGGATCTTTTAACATGGCGTTTGCCTTCTTTGAGATGAACCTTTGCCGCATAGGAAATCAGCCCGTCGAGGCTCGCCAGCACTAACTGACTTCCTCAAAGGCTCATTTCAAAGGGTTTGGTTCGACGTAGTTGAATGCGCATTGCGGTGCGCTTGTGAAATTTGGGAATAAAAAAGCCCAAGGCGTTAACCTCGGGCTCTTAATTCTTTGTCGACAATCAAAGCTATGGCGACGATATCAGATTTACATGAAATGTATGCTATTTAATTGACTTTTGCAATACCCTGCTTCGAAAAAGTCGCCTTTTGTTGTGATCGTGTTCTCACAGTGCAACGAAGAGAGTCGTCATCAAGTCGTTTAAAGATGGCGCACATGGCCCGCCAGTAGTCGGCGTAGTTATGGCACCAGTTATCAGGTTTAACACCGCACAGAGCCGCCAGGTCCTGGTGCTGATACACATCCTTTCCCGCCAGCTCCGCTTTGACGTCCTGCGCCGCCAGCCAGATAAGTTTCTTCAGACGCTCCAGCGTCTTGCCGGCCACCTTCTTCGCGCCGAGCTGCTCTCGGAACTCAGCCCATGCCCACTGGGTGATCGCCACCTGGTATTCGATGCGGATATTCTCGCTGTAGTTCCACAGCAGCCAAGCTTTCTGGTGGTCTTCCAGCGACAGGACAGCGCGGCGCCATGATGCGGTCACGAACTCAACCGGGCCCACCAGCGCAATAGATGATCCCTTGGCGCGCGACTGACTGCCACTCATCGGCGGGCCGTCAGGATTGACCATGCGCTGCTTATCCTTGTCGAATACCTTTTTTCGGCCCCGGCTGCGCGCCGTCGCTGTGAACTGTGCGTTCTCGGCGAAAGCTACCAACTGCCCTTTCGTCGCCCCGCTCAGATCTGCGGTCGCCACAATGAGCTGCTGACGTACGTATTCCAGTTGCTGACTGTTCATGCGGCTTCCTTATGTGGCTGATTGGTTTTGGTCTGGCTGTGCTTAGCTACTGGCGGCATGCTGGCGCGCTTTACGCTTTCGGCCTGGTACTTTTCGAAATCAGCTCTGGTCATGATTCCACCACTCCCGTGCGGACTTTCTGTATTCAGGGTTATCTGTCTGGCAGATAATTTCCGCTCGATCGCCGCTTATCAGCTCGCGGGCTTTCGCATACAGCCTTTCTCTTTTCGAAAGCTGCGTTGTTTCGTACCAGGTGCTGGCAACGAACCTTCTCGCTTCAACTGGAGTGAATGTCTTCACGCTGCCTCCTGCTGCTTCAGTGCGCGAAGATCTGCTCTGGCCTTGGCGCGTATACCGTCCAGTTCTTCACGGGTGTATCGGTGGGTTTCGTTGTTGGATTCCAGAGCCAGCACGCGCTCTTCGCCGATCAGCTCAACCAGCGCGGCACGGTACGCCTCGATGTTCCCGGATTTGTGAACGTTGCATGCGGAGCACTGGAGCCAGATATTGTCCGGGTTAAAGCGAAGCTGTGGTGCGGCGGCCGTGGTGCGGTAATGCCCGGCATGCCAGGCAAAAGCGGTCTTGGTTCCGCAGGAGATACAGCCGTGCCCGGCGGCCAGCAGCATTTCGCGCCGCCAGTCGTTGAAGGCGCGCTGAGTCATCTGCACCCAGTGACGGATCGGCTTCAGCTCATTGCGACGTGCAGCGCGCCGTTGGCGTCCTGCCTTCTCGGCCTCTTTCTGCTCCTTAATGCGCTTCGCCGCGGCTTTCACCTTCTCCTTTTCGCGCTCTTCCATCGCGAGGATTGCGCCGTGCTCCGGGCTGCACCAGCGGATCCGGATGTCGTGGAATTTCGGCGCGAAGTATTCACCGCATACTTTGCACTTACGGCGGGATGGTTTACGCATGTTCCCCCCTCGCCGCGAGACGCAGCCATTTCTGATCCACCAGGCGGGCGGTGTAGCCCTT
>OAUX01000357.1_pt1 | contig 22372 bp, 15 predicted proteins | sample 1501311 | NCBI WGS metagenome assembly OAUX01 (sample SAMEA2580066, study PRJEB22360) | human gut metagenome | reverse complement strand
CAGATAAAAATGCGGGCTGACCCCCCAACCCCCCACCGCCCGCCATTACAGCTAACGTTGTAAGAGCAAATTTCTTCATTATATCTCTCCTCAAATAGGATTCCCTAAACAAATTATATTTTATACAATATATTATATTCACTTAGGACATAAATTTCAAGTCAGTCTATTTTCTAAACTTCTATCCTTAATTACCTAGTTTCATAGTAACATAGAAATCCCTCTCTCTTACTTATAGTTTAACTAGCTCTCTCAACTTATAAAAGAAAAGGCTTCAACCGCTTCTCGTCAAAATATTTTCGCCGATTATTGGTTGAAGCCTTTTTTATTCTATTAGTTACTAAAGTCAGTATCCACAATAGCAAATTGTGTATATTCTGGGCAGCGTTTTTGCATTTCTGCTTTAATTTTTTCTAATGTACCATGCGGATCTTCTTCGTCAAAATCAAAGATAATATCGTAGTAGATAACTTTCTTTTCTTCGTGTACGTAAAAGGCATGTACTTGTACTACATGAGTATATAAACTTACAACTTGATCAAGAGCTTGTCTAATTTCAAGTACTTCCACACTTGGTTGGTTTTCAGCATATACACCAACGGTCATAGCAATACCAAATTTTTTATAAAGATGAACAGCGATACCTTTTGTTAGTGGATGGATATCCGCCATCGTCATCGTATCTGGCACTGTAATATGAACGGATCCAATTGTTTCACCAGGACCGTAGCTATTTAATACTAAATCATATACACCACCCACATTTGGATGTTGAGCGATAGTTTCTTTAATATCACGGATTAAGTTATCATCGGCACGAACGCCAAGCAAGTGATTATACATTTCTTTTAAAATGTCATAAGATGCTTTCAAAATCAATACGGAGATAGCGGCCCCTACATAACCTTGAATATCAAAGTTAAAGAAGAATACTAAGCCTGCAGATACCAAAGTTGCAAAGGTAATTACCGCATCAAAAAGGGCATCTATACCAGACGCTACAAGAGCATCGGATTTATATTTTTCACCTTGCGCCTTAATATAACGGCCCATCACAACTTTCACCACAATAGCGACAGCGATAATGGCCAAGCTTGGAACATCAAAGGTAGATACCTCAGGGTGAAGAATTTTTTCAATAGATTCCTTGAGGGATCCAATGCCTGCACCAAGGATGATGAAAGCAATGGCCATGGTAGTCATATATTCGATACGACCATGACCAAATGGATGCTCCTTATCGGCACCCTTAGCTGCTAATTTTGTACCAACAATAGTTAACACAGAGGACAAAACGTCTGTTAAGTTGTTTACCGCATCAAGGATGATGGCGATAGAGTTAGATGCAAGGCCTACAATCATTTTAAAAATAACGAGAACGACGTTACCTATAATACCTTTTATACTAGCAAGCGTAATCCCCCGATTACGTGCTGCACCATTTTCTTGCAAAATCATATTGAACTACACCTCTTACATTCAATTCACTAAGCTATAAATCGAAGCCTATCGATTTATTTACATTTCTATTATAGCTTATCGATTATCATTTGTCATTATATTTTTTGAAAAATTTCTATAAAATCATTGATTTTACTAAGTTATCAATAATTCTCATTTCTCAATTAGAACATTTGATGTATTGTGACTTCACAATCTATAGTGTAGATCTATTGTTAATAAACTACTATCTAATTATTAATATGTACTATATATTACGCACTCCTTCATACTTACCTAGTGATAAGTATCAAAGTAATTAGAGGTAATTATGCAGTAACCGTAATACGCTCGCCTGTGCGCATGTGTGTAAATACAACCTTTTGGGCACGCAATTGGAACGGCTGCTCCGTTGGCTGTGCGCCATATAAGGTATCCCCTACGAGAGGGTGACCTATATGGCTGAAAGCCACACGAATTTGATGTGTTTTTCCTGTGTACAAACGGACTAAAACCTCTGTATATCCACATTCTTGGAAGTTATACACAGATTTGTCCACATTTTGACCACTTTTATCCACATCTGATAGTTCTATATCCACATTTTTTGATGCTATATCCACAGAATTTTTGGACTTATTCACAGACTTATCCACAGGCTGTGATTGATGTCTACATAGGACGGAATAATCTGTACGAGTCTCTTTTCCCTTAGGATTTACTTCGTAATGAATCCCATCAGCACTGCGTTCCATAGATAATACCAAGGAATCCTCATCAGCTTCTATGATGCCTTCCACAGTAGCCATATACCACTTTTCAAAGGTATTATCATCCATTTGCTGTTGATAAAGACTTTGAGCTAAGCCACTTTTAGCAATCACAATACAGCCCGTTGTATCTCTATCTAAGCGATTCAAGAAACGTACCTTTCGCTTAATACCATGTTCTTTAAAGTAGTAAGCCACACCATTGGCAAGGGATACTTGTTCTTTAGAATTTACTGTCACACCAGCCGGTTTATCCACAATGAGGAGATCATCATCTTCATATAAGATATGTAGATTCATTTCAATTGGTTCGTGATCTATTTTTTCCTTCGCCATGGCAATCCAAATCTCGTCACCTTCGGAGATAACATCCTTTGGCGTTGCTTTATGGCCGTTGATGTGGATTAGTTTTTCCTCAAATAACTTTACTAAAGACTTACGAGGATATTTTGTATCTAGTACTTCACCTAATGTAACATCCTGTTTTTCACTACGTGCAGCGTCTATATCTGCAGCAGTTACGGTCCACAAAATATCATCAGGACGATGTGTTTTTCTCGCCATTAGTATCTCCTTTCTACGAGCTCATTGTCTCGTGGCATATAGTTCAGTAGCGAGCTTGGTTGAACCGCTCGACCACGTATATTCGTTTGTTCAAAGGTAATAGTCAGCTCTTGCTTAGGGCGCGTTATGGCCACATAAAACAAGCGCTTTTCTTCATCTTCACGCCCTTCTGCAATGGCAAACGGGCTTGGAAAGGTACCTTCGTTAAGGCCTGCTAAGAATACATGGTCAAACTCGCTCCCCTTTGCTTGGTGGATGGTAATGATAGGAATCCGATCTTCGTTTCGTACCTGTTGAGCTGGCTCACCTGCAGTAAGGGCCGCCATCTGCAAGATTTGATTTAATCGAGCTAACCCAGCTGGGCCCTCATAGGCAGCATCTAGTTTTTCCATAATGCGATATAGATCGCGTATATGCTCTACCTTCGCCGCTTCCCCATGGGATTTATAGTATTCTAGAACCCCCATTTGATTCATAATGTACGCCAATAACTTTGTTGGTAATTCTGTATAGGCCTTTCTACGTAACGTTGCCATTTGGGACGCAATATTGGTGAAAGCAGCCTTATACTTATTGATTGCCACCATACGACCAGTCGTTGTAGGCACGATATTTTCTTTCACTGCATAAATTAAAAGCTGTGCAGTGGCCAAGATATCGTCCATCGCATTGTGCGTAGGCTCATGATTGATAGGAAACTCTGATGCTAGGAAGCCCAGTTTATGATTTGGCAAATTAGGATAGAAACGACGGTAAATATCGAGTGTATCGTAGATAGCCTTAAATTCTGGATTACCTAAATTATGGCGTGCCAATTCATTAGTAAAGATGATCACGTCATAATTTACATTGTGGCCTACGATAATGGCATTCTTGGAGAATTCCTTAAAGGCTTGTAGCACTATAGCTGGTTCTTCGCCGTGTTCTTGTAAATACGCATCGGAGAAGCCGTGTACCTCTTCGGATTGTCCCACAGGTACGCCTGGATTGATAAAACGTTCAAAGGTTTCTAGGACCTGCCCATATTCATCGATGCGGATGGCCGCAATTTGAATGATACGATCCTGAGACGTATCGGTACCAGTACTTTCTACGTCATACACCACAACCTCATGATGTTCTAAACCACTGACGAGCTTCGCATAAGGCTCTGCTTCAAAGATAGGCATATCCATAAAGTCCGTCAATTTTAAGCCCACTTGACGCGTTTCAGGGCTTTCAATGGCTGCAATACGCGCGTCACCGATACCAGCAACATAGCGTTTTATAATGCGCTTAGCGCTGACGGAGTCATTCGGGTTCATAAGCAGTTTAAAGTAAGCCATAACATCTTTGATTTCTTGGCGTCTAAAGAATTTAAACTCGTCAATGATCATAAAATGACGACGTTCATCTTCAGGTTTTTCATTGTTGAGGCGTTCAAAGGAGTCGCTCAGTCGTTGCGCCTTTTTATTATCTCGTACTAAAACGCCAATATTGGCATCCTTTGGCAAGGCGCAGATAGCTTCATAGATATATCTGCCCTCAAGATAGCTGTTTTTACAGCCTTTTATGAGAACAGGCTTGCCCTTTCTTTCACTATTGGCGCGAGGCAATTCAGTATAGATAGATCCTACCAGATCAGGGAACATATTCTGTAATGTTTTGAAAGCCATCGTAAAGAGCGTCCAGTTAGAGCGGTAGTTTTCATAGAAGATAATTTTTAAAGGCTTAAAGTCCGCATCAAAATGCTTGAGTAAACGGAATGGATCGGACCCACGCCATTCGTATATTGTTTGGAAATAATCTCCACATAATAGGACGTGATTACCTTCCCACAGCATTTCTAGAACCTTGTACTCTAGTACGCCTGTATCTTGCATTTCATCTACAGAGATATAGCTATAACGACTGCGCCAACGCTCCCGAACTACAGGATCCTGAAATAGGCGATGAACACCACAGATAAGATCTGTAAAATCTAGACCATGTACGGAGGCTAAGCTTTCATCATAGGCGGCAATCCATTCGTGCCCATGGTTCAAGAAGTCATGGAGTTCACTGTAGAGCACATTCCCAAAACTAGAGAATTGTTGCTCAATAGCAGGACGCTGTTCCTTTTGTAAACGCTCAATAGTTTGTTTATAATCGCCTAGGAGATCATCAGAATAAAAGCCATATAAGGAACGATATTCTTTTACCATGCCGATGATGTTGGCAAAGGACATTTCTCGCAACTTACCTGGACGATACGGTTCAGACAATTCCTTGCAATCCTCTTCATCAAAGATCGTTACATCCGTATACAAGGTTTCATTGCGCTTACCCTCTTGTTGGAGTACGAAAAAGCAAAAGCTGTGGAATGTACTAACCTCCACAGCCTTTGCAGGACTGCCTACGAGCGATTGAATGCGGTCTTTCATCTCCTTTGCCGCCTTGTTCGTAAAGGTCATGCACAAGATATTCTCCGCCTTCGCATAGCCGCCCTCGATGAGGTGAGCCACTCGATAAGCAAGTGTATTCGTTTTTCCCGTCCCAGCGGACGCTAACAAGAGGATATTCTGTTCAACTTCATCAATAACGCGTTGTTGTTCACGATTGATAAGCATGAGGTCCTCCTATTTTAAAAAGCCGTACCATCCGGCTGCAATGAGCATTGGAATAGGGCCTAGAATTGCTGTTAAAGCCCATACGCCCAAACCAATATCCATAGGAATATTGAGGATATGAACGCATACTAAATACGTCAAAATACCAGTTACTGCATTCATTGCCACTCGTTTAATGGTGAAAAATGCTACTTTGAAAGCAATGTAGGCTACAGCAACGGATACAACCGCCGATATAATCGGTGATGCTAATAAAGCTCCCATATTATCCTTTCATTTCTTGGCGGTTTACTACGGCACCGCCTAATGTTAATTCATCAGCATATTCGATATCGCCACCCACAGGAACACCGCGGGCAATACGCGTTACCTTAATGCCACTTGGGCTTAACAAGCGCGCCAAATAGAGAGCTGTCGCTTCCCCTTCTACGTCTGGGTCAGTAGCGAGGATAACCTCTTGTACGACACCATCACGAAGGCGAGCAATCAATTCTTTTACGCGAATATCGTCAGCACCGATCCCCTCCATAGGGGACAAAGCACCTTCTAATACGTGATATAAGCCCTTATAGTCACCACTGCGCTCGATAGCAATAACATCGCGAGATGTTTCAACGACCATAATCGTCGTTTGATCCCGGTTTGGATTGCTACAGAATTCACAAGGGTCTTGAGCTGATAAGTTAAAGCAAATAGAACAGTGACGCGTAGCCCCCTTCGCTTCTACGATGGTTTCCACGAGACGGTCTACCTCTTCCTTCGGCATTTCTACCAAATGATAGGCCAAGCGTCTAGCCGACTTGGAGCCGATACCTGGCAAGCGGCGCAACTGCTCTACGAGCCGTTCTAAAGCGTTTGTCATTTAGAATAAACCTGTTGGCAAATTAAGACCACCAGTTACTTTGCCCATTTCTTGAGCCAAAAGGTCATCTACTTTTTTGCTAGCTTCGTTGACAGCAGCCATTACTAAATCTTCTAACATTTCCACGTCTTCAGGATCTACTGCAGATGGGTTCAATTTCAAGGACTCGATGATTTTTTCACCGTTCATTACAACTGTTACAGCACCGCCACCAACGGAAGCCTCTACTGTACGAGTTTTTAATTCTTCTTGCATTTTCTTCATATCTGCTTGCATTTTTTGAACTTTTTTCATCATGCCAGCCATATTGCCCATACCTTTACCAAACATTGTAATTCCTCCTTTTAGGATCTACGTCCTATACTAATATTCTAATTGATTTATTCTTCGATGACCTCGACGATGATGTCGTGGTCTTCAGATAGTTTTTCTAATGTTTCTGCCAAAAGAGGATTATTTCGTTCCTCTTCTGTCATATGCTCTGGATCCCATGCATATTCACGAGCCACCGTCACACTATCGATAGGTGCGACCTCAATAGGTGCTTGTGAAAGCATAGTATGATCATCACTTTGATGAGGGGCTCCCTGTTGTTCGCCCCCATTAGACTTTGGGACAGCTTCTACCTCGATATGTGCACCGCTATCCATAGGGCGTTCTAAGACTTCACCATCATCGCTAATAACAGTGACACTATCTAACGGATGTGATGGCATATCATCTAAAGATGATACGTAAGATTCCTCCATATCGTCTACAGGCACATCATCAAAGGAATGAACTGGAATATCATCGCCTTCAATAGAACCTGCTAGAGACTCGATAGGGATTTCTCCATCTGGAACGGGTACAGACGGACTGCCATCAAAGGATGTAATCGGTACATCTCTACCAGTTGGTGATGTTTCTGCTCCGACCTCACTCATATCAGCACCAGTTGTGGCACTTACAGCAGCACCGCCCGACTTTTTCGCCAAGAAGGCTAACGCTGCGGCCTTTGCCGCATCTACCGCTGTAGAATCAGGCTTACTTGATTGCTCATCATTAGTTAAATCCATTTGTGCCGGTTGACCACCAGAGGTTTTCTGTACATCAACCATTGGTTCTGGTGGTCGTTGTGGCGCTTTTACTTGGTGCTGTGTCGTACTACCAGAGGCCTTTTTATAGTCTTTGTAAACTTGTGTAAGAGCATCTACGATTTCTACATGTACTGGATAGCCCAGTGTATAGGTAAAAGCATCTGCCGCTTCTGCCAAATTTACTTCATTGGTCATTACATTGAGGTGCAATGTATTTTTGAAGGCCATAACAGCCTTACTTTGGTCTACGTAGACAAGCTGCCCCTGACCGATAACGGTGGAGGTCATATTGCGATTGCTGTCCTTCAAGTATTTAATGACATTAGACTGTATATTTCGATACTCTTGAGCAGACAAGATTTGATCACTAATGATAGCCTGTGTACTAATACCTTTTTTACCTCGACCTTTGGCTTGATTTCTAGCAGGTCGTTCTGGTGCACTACTTGTAGTTGGTGGTGGTGCCATACCAACGCCGCCCATTGGAGGCGGAGCCATACCTACTCCATTCATAGGAGGCGGTGTACTACCTGGTGCACCCATCGGTGGAAGCGTCATACCTACACTCGCAGGTGGCGGTGTCATGCCTACACCACTTGGAGGAGGCACAGTACCAACAGTACTAGTTTGAGCGCTACTCATGGAAGCATTCTGCACAGCCGCATGATCTACAGGAACAAAGCTATTCGCATAGACACTTGGTGGTCCAAATGCATTGGTACCATAAGCAGGCGTAGAAGCCACTGGACCTCGTTGCTCTAATTGAGCCATACGGTTCAATAAATCGTTACGCTCAGACCGTTCTGAAGCCTCTAATGCATACACACGGTCTTCTAAGCTTTCATCAACAGAGCCTAATTTAGCACAAAGCACCAAAAGGCCCATTTCGATAATAGTTCGTGGATTATCCACTTGTTTTGCATCATTCATGATGGATTGCGCACTGCGCACATACTGGTTAAGCTCATTAAAATCGATGCTTTCAGCTTGAGCTAAAAACTCATCCTTAAATGCATCGTATACCTTGAGCTCATCCGCATCAGGTGCGACCTTACCAACTAATAAGGCCCGCACGTGCTGAATGAGGGCTTCCATAATCTGCGTCGCATCACGACCTTCTGCTAAGGCATCGTGGATATAGGACAACAATTTGGGACCATCCCCGTTGCGCAACGCATCTAGGAAGTGAATAATCCATTCTTTGCTAACAAGACCGATCAGTTCTTCTACTATTTGCGGCGTAATAGTACCTGTTGCCATACCGGCACATTGGTCTAAGATACTCAACGCATCGCGCAAACCGCCGTCTGCATGTACAGCGATGAGTTGTGCTGCTGCAGGATCTAAGCCAAAGCCTTCCTTTTCCGCTACATAGGATAAACGCTGTGCGATATCATCAGACGTAATGCGTCTAAAGGTATAACGCTGACAACGAGACACGATAGTAACAGGCAATTTTTCAATTTCTGTGGTAGCAAAGATAAACATAACGTGAGCCGGTGGCTCTTCGATAGTTTTTAAAAGCGCATTCCACGCTTCGGTCGTAAGCATGTGGGCTTCGTCGATGATGAACACCTTTTTACGGCCTTCAACCGGCATGAATTTGACGCTTTCACGAAGGGCACGCACCTCATCAATACCACGATTGGATGCAGCGTCGATTTCAAGAACGTCCATAGACTGACCACTCAAAATCGATTTACAAGCACTACACTCATTACAAGGATGATCCGTTGGCCCATGCTCGCAATTGATAGCGCGTGCGAAAATCTTGGCCATACTCGTCTTACCAGTCCCTCGCGGACCAGCAAACAAATACGCATGGGCCACTTTATCCTCGCGGATAGCACGCATCAACGTATCAGACACCTGATGCTGACCAACCACATCGGTAAACGTCTGTGGACGGTACTTACGATATAACGCAATATATGCCATTGGAACACCCCCTTTTTCCGAAAATTACAATACTTTATTATACCATATTCACGGAAATCTTACTCATTTTATAGACCTTATCGCATAATTCTAAGGTAATATTTTTATTTACAAATAATGTCGATGTTTACTAGTCAAAAGAACATCCTATTATCCTCAATAAGCTATCATAAACCTTAGATTAGGCATAAAAAAAGCGGCCCCATAGGCCGCCTTGCAATATTCGATCACGACAGCCCCCGGGTTCCCCGTGGCACATGAAGGTTACCGCTTAGTGCTGCTACCTCTCAGTCCTGACACGATTCACAGGCCCCCATTGCACAGGCCCGAGAACTGCCATGATCCAATATTGCAATATAAATATTATACATGAAAATACCTCTATAGTCAAAGCTATAGAGGCATTTCATATGTCTTATCTAAAGGATACAGTTAGATGAGAAATTATTTTGCATATTTTTCTTTAAATGCAGCTAATTGCGCTTCTTCTAAGGATAAACCTTGTTCTTTATAGCGTTCAATAGCAGCATGCATTTCTTCGTATGCTACAGGTACAACTTTTGTAAATCTGTTTACAAAGTTATTCCAGTTTTCAAGGATGTGACGGCCTTTAGCGGAATTAGTGTGCAATACATGTTGTTCTACTAATTCTTTAATCCGTTTAAGGTCATCATTATTAGCAGGACGTAATTCTACGAGGCCTGTATTTACATAGCGTTCATCGCAATCGAGGATGTATGCATAGCCACCGGACATACCTGCTGCGAAGTTACGGCCGATTTTACCGAGTACAAGTACTTCGCCACCAGTCATGTATTCACAACCATGGTCGCCTAAGCCTTCCACAACAGCAGTGATACCACTGTTACGAACAGCGAAACGTTCACCAGCAACACCGTTAATGTAGGCTGTACCAGATGTAGCACCATAGAAGGCAACGTTACCGATAAGGATGTTTTCGTCCGCTTCGAAAATAGATTTCTTAGGCGGATATACAGTGATTGTACCACCGGACAAGCCTTTACCGAGGTAATCGTTCGCATCACCTTCAAGTTCTAATGTCATGCCTTTAGGAATGAAAGCACCAAAGGATTGCCCAGCAGAACCTTCAAAGTTCAACTTGATTGTGTTATCTGGCAAGCCGCTTTCACCATAACGACGTGTCACCTCAGAACCAACCAAGGTACCTACAACACGGTTAATGTTGTTGATAGCCAATTTAGCGCGAATTGGTTTTTGGTCCTCAATGGCAGGACGGCACATACGCAAGAGCTTGGACATGTCCAATGTGCGTTCTAATTCGTGATCTTGGTCAATCATGTGCATATGACCTACAGATGCATCGATGTATGGGTGGAACAATACGCGTTTAAGGTCAACGCGAGACAATTTAAAGTTATCGTCTTGAGATTTTTGACGAACAAGGTCGATACGGCCTACTAGTTCAGCTACGGAGCGTATACCTAAGCGAGCCATAATTTCACGCAATTCACGAGCGATGAAGATCATCAAGTTTTCTACGTACTCAGGTTTACCTGTAAAACGAGCACGCAATTTTTCATCTTGTGTCGCTACGCCATAAGGGCATGTGTTGAGGTTACATACACGAGCCATTTTACAGCCTACAGCAACGAGTGGCAATGTACCGAAACCAAATAACTCAGCGCCAAGCATAGCCGCAACAGCTACGTCAAAACCAGTCATCAACTTGGAGTCTACTTCCAATTTAACGCGGTCACGCAATCTGTTGAGCATCAATGTTTGATGTGTTTCGGACAAGCCTAATTCCCAAGGCACACCAGCGTGTTTTACAGATGTACGGCCTGCCGCACCTGTACCACCATCGTAACCAGAGATTAAGATATTGTCTGCTTTTGCTTTCGCAACGCCAGCAGCGATAGTACCTACGCCAGCTTCAGATGTTAATTTAACGGAAATGCGAGCATCTTTGTTAACGCATTTCAAATCGTAAATCAACTCAGCTAAGTCTTCGATGGAGTAAATATCATGATGTGGTGGTGGAGATACGAGTTCAACGCCTGGAGTGGAGTGACGAGCTTTCCCAATTTCAGGGTATACTTTCTTACCTGGCAATTGACCACCTTCGCCTGGTTTAGCACCTTGTGCGCATTTAATTTGCAACTCTTTTGCGTGGATGAGGTAATTTGCAGTTACACCGAAACGGCCAGATGCAATTTGTTTTACTTCAGAGTTCATGCTGTCGCCATTTGGCAATGGTTTGAAACGAGCTACATCTTCGCCGCCCTCACCAGAGTTAGATGTAGAGCCAAGACGGTTCATAGCGATAGCAATCGTTTCATGAGCCTCTTTACTGATGGCACCATAACTCATAGCACCCGCTTTAAAGCGTTTTACGATGGATTCTTCAGGTTCAACCTCTTCGATAGGAATACCGCCGCCTACAGGGTAGTTCAATTCCATTAAGGAACGCAATGTTACATGATAATCATTGCGAATCGCTTTAGAGTATTCTTTATATTTTGCGTAATCACCGTTGATAAGAGATTCTTGTAAAAGATCAATTGTTTTAGGGTTGAACAAATGCTCTTCCCCATCTTTTACAGGGCCATACCAACCACCTGGTTCAAGCACAGATTCGTCGGATTTGAAAGCACGGTCATAACGAGCCAATGCTTCATTGGCAACGCCTACAAGACCAATACCGCCAATACGTGTTGGTGTATTTACGAAGAACTTATTAATAAAGTTGGTGTTCAAGCCCAAAGCTTCGAAGATTTGTGCACCATGGTAAGAACGAACTGTGGAGATACCCATTTTGGACATAACCTTCATAATGCCGCCTACAGCTGCTTTAATGTAGTTCTTTTCTGCTTCTTCAGGTGTAATATCACCAAGACGTTTACGAGCTTGTAAATCGCGTACAGTTTCAAGAGCCAAGTAAGGATTGATAGCTGTTACACCATAACCGATCAATGTACAGAAATGATGTACTTCGCGAGGCTCACCAGATTCGAGGATAAGACCAATTTCTGTGCGCAATACTTTTCTAATTAAGTGATTATGAACAGCTGCTACAGCTAACAACGCTGGAATTGGCGCATGATTTTCATCGACTCCACGGTCGGATAAAATCAATACATTTTGCTCTGTACGTGCTGCTTCTTCTGCTTTTTCGCACAATTCATTCAACGCATCACGCAAGCCATCCGCACCCTTAGTTGGGTCGAAGAGGATTGGCAATGTAACAGATTTCATGCGACGGCAATCAAGAGCCTTAATGGACGCCAATTCTTGATTTGTAAGAATTGGTGTACGCATGGACAACGCATAGGTACCAGCTTTATTAGGATCTGTTAAGTTACCAGAGTTACCAAGCATAACGCGTGTAGATGTAACCATTTCCTCACGAATGGAGTCGATTGGAGGATTTGTTACTTGCGCGAACATTTGCTTGAAGTAGCTGTATAACAATTGTGGTTTATCAGACAAGATAGCAAGTGGAGCATCGGCACCCATTGCACCTACAGGGTCTTTACCATCTTTCGCCATAGGTACGATCATACGTACAAGATCTTCTTGAGTATAACCAAAGGCTTGTTGCTTTTTGAACAAATCGTCTACTTTTGGAATGTCACTTTCATCAGCTTGCGTAATTTCAGACAAGTGAATAACGTGCTCTTTTACCCATTCATCATACGGCAATTCAGTAGCAACGCGTTGCTTGATTTCCTCGTCAGAGATAATACGTTGTTCCTCTGTATCGATGAGCAGCATTTTGCCTGGTTCCAAGCGACCTTTAGCGCGAATATTTTCAGCGTTTTCGTTAACTACACCCACTTCGGAAGCCATGATAACGCGATCATCCGTTGTTACATAGTAACGAGCAGGACGCAAACCATTACGGTCAAGTACGCCACCGATAACAGTACCATCAGTGAAGCCCATAGCAGCAGGGCCATCCCATGGTTCCATCATGAAGCTATTGAACTCGTAGAAGTCATGTTTTTCTTGACTCATGAGATTATTGCGTTCCCAAGGTTCAGGAATCATCATCATAATCGCATGAGGCAAGGAACGACCTGTCATGTGCAAGAATTCCAAAGTGTTGTCGAACATAGCGGAGTCAGAACCGCTGTCATCTACTACAGGGAATACCTTTTTAATATCTGGGAATAATGGAGATTCTGCTTTACCTTCACGAGCATTGATCCAGTTTACATTACCGCGGATAGTGTTGATTTCACCATTATGCACTAAGAAACGGTTAGGATGCGCCCGAGCCCAGCTTGGGAATGTATTTGTACTAAAACGAGAGTGAACCATTGCCAACGCAGATGTGAAGTCAAGGTCGCTCAAATCAAGGTAGAAGTCACGCAATTGACCAGGTGTTAACATACCTTTATATACAATTGTCTTAGAGGACAAAGATGCGATATAAAAATCGCTAGATAATTCCTTACTCAACGGAATGATGCGTTTTTCCGCCAATTTACGGATGATGTACAATTTACGTTCGAATTCTTTATTATTCGTTACATCTGGACCTTTACCGATGAGAATTTGAATCATCCAAGGGCGAATAGCAGCCGCCTCTTGACCAACCTTTGTACCATCAACTGGTACTTCACGCCAGCCGAGAACAACTTGGCCTTCTTCGCGAACAACCTCTTCAAAAATGCGTTTTTGCTCGTTACGGAGACTTTCATATTTATGGGCAAAGACCATACCTACGCCGTAATCACCAGCGGAAGGCAAGTTAATGCCAAGCACTTCGCATTCGCGCTTAAAGAACTCATGTGGAATTTGTACCAAAATACCGGCACCATCCCCTGTGTCCTTATCGGCACCTGCACCACCACGGTGCTCAAGACGCTCTAAAATACGCAAACCATCATCGATAATATCATGGGATTTTTTACCCTTAATATTAACGACAAAGCCCATGCCGCACGCATCCTTTTCAAATTGGCTGCTGTACATACCATTGGCTTCGAGTCTAGCTTGATCTAGACGTTGTTGCTCGATTGTGCTCTGATTCATATCCATAACGTGCACTCCTTCATATCACTTGATCATCCCAAGCGCTGCGGCATCGTTCCGTTCGGTCTTGGTGAAAGTATAAACTATAAACTACTTCTAAAGAATCCATTCTGTAGTGATATTATCGGCTGTAATCGTCCATAACCTCATCTAAATTTTAAATTCTATAGAATTTTTGTCTATACATAGTATACTCCTGTCCACTGTGAATTGAAAATATAAAAAAAACATAGTCCATGACTTTAAGTCATAGACTATGCATTTTTATCACCATTGTTTTTTGTATACACGAATACACAATCATCAATTGAGCTTTTTTTGTTTTACGTGGCACGCTCTGTGACCACATCTAGCAATTGAGCTTTCTTTATTTTACGTGGCATGCTCTCTGACCACATCATCATATAAATTATAATTGATAAAAATTAGAAAAGCAATTATTACTTTTCATGTCCAAAGTCATCCCCTACTTCACAGGTTACCGTCATAGCCTCGTCCTTACCATAGGGTACAAAGGTGAGTTCTGACGCATGTAAGCATTGACGTGTATAAGGTTTGTTACGTGTGCCATACATGGCGTCGCCAACGATAGGATGTCCGATGTGTTCCATGTGTACACGAATTTGATGTGTTCTGCCGGTTAATAATTTGAACTTCAATAGCGTATGTTCGCCTTCGTGACCAAGAACAGTATATTCCGTTTGAGCTGGTTGACCAAATTCATCGATGACACGTCGATTATCAAATACTGGATCAACACCAATAGGTTCATCAACTACGCCATCTTCATTAATACAGCCTTCAACTAAGCCTGTGTAGATACGGTCGATACGACCAGCTTGTAATTCATCAGTGTAATATTGCTGAGCTTCCTTTGTTTTACCAAAGAGAATACAACCAGATGTATCTCGGTCAAGACGATGTACAGGGCGCACCTTGTGAACTACACCTTTTTTCGCATAATACCCAGCCACATAGTTACTCAATGTACCAGATTTAGTTTGTCCCGCTGGATGAACAAGCATGAATGGAGCTTTATCAACCACCAAGGTATGAGCATCTTCGTAGAGAACTGTAATAGGACCTTTTTCTACATCGACGCCATAGTCCTTATCCTGTGGTAATTCCAAAGTTAATACATCACCCTTTTTGAGGGAGCGCTGGGAATGGGCTACACGGCTATTTACTTTCACCCGTTTCTTGCGGAACATCATTTGAATATCTCGAGAGGATAATGAAAAGCGTTCCTTTACATATTTAGAAACCGTCAATTCTGTTGGTTCTTTCACCGTATACGTTTTCCAGCTCATATTACCACCATTCGTTAATATATGTTTTTTGTTCAGGATAGAGAATATCGAAGAATTCTAGCCATTCCTCATTAGCTGAAAGTTTACCTTCAAAAGCAAGATCACCAGCGGTTAATGTGCCCATTAAGAGTTGGCTCAAAGCACCGACTTCAACAGTAATATCTACGTCCCCATCTAATGTGTCAGACACCTTTTTAACAGATGGTGTCAATGCACCGCCATATTGGACTTCATAGCACCCTTCATTCCACTCACAAAGGCTATCTTTTACACCAAAGGTCATTGTAATAGGCATCATCAAAGCCTCTGGGTTTACAGGAATGGCTTCGAAGGCAGTTTTCACATCCACAATACGGCTCATCATGTACGGCATTGTGGAATGTCCGCTTTTACCATCTGGATAGAAGCGATAGTATGTATCATGAAGGCCCTCATTCCAACGAATAGTAGTACCTTGAGAACGGTGATTATAGAAGTAGTTCAACAATGCTCGTTGGGCACGACGTGTAGTATAAACTAATTCGGATACAGGAATTTCTGGTTGACCTAAGCGATATACCGCATAGCCTTCAATACTTCCTTCATCATTGCGCACTACAGCGATATTCACGCCTTCTGCAAAGAAGCTGCCGAGCAAGCGTTTCCATTCCTTTTCACCGCGCTCTGCATACCCAGAAAGACGAGCTGTATATGTTTTATATACAGGATCAAGCAATGTCCATTGGTCAACGCTATTAAGTAAACCAAAGCTCAAGGATTTATCAGTCATAGGGCGCAAGTCCTCAAGAGACATAGTGTTCACCCATTGATGAGCATAGAGTTCCCAACCATATTGTTGGTAGAATGCAGCCTTGGAAGGCATCAAAATCGTCAATGCTTGACCTCGGTTGCGAAGTTCTTCAAGAGAAGCCTTTAACAACGCACCACCTACGCCGCCACGACGAGCCGCTGGATGTGTAGCAACACCTACCATATAGCTTGTAGGCAATACAGCACCACGAACATTGATATTATATTGACGCAAATGAACGGTACTCAATAATTGATCTTGTTCAAGACCAACCATTGTATTTTCTGGTTCATAGCAATTTGTAAAGTAATATTGGAAGAATGGATCTTCCTTTGGTTCAAAGCAGTACGCCCATAGATTTTCCACATGTGGCGTATCTTGAGCTGTTGCAATTCTATATTCCATAAGTATATCCTCGTTATAGTATAAAAACCACGCTCTATCTGTGGCATCACCATGATGATGCAAAATATAATCAAATAGATAGGCTAACACTTCTATTATAACAAAAATGAGCTATGAAGCGCATCGACTTCATAGCTCAGATTTTTATTTACCGCCTGTTGCATTATCTGCTTCATTAGCATATACTGCGTCATATTTTTCAGCAAAATGATCTGGATTGTAAGATTCTTTTGCTTGGCGAAGACCAGGCAAGCCCATGTCTTCTTCGCGGTTGATGAATTCTACTTCGCTAAATTCATGACGAATGAATTCATTATTGATCGCTTGATACAAACCACGGATATCTGGATTTGCTTTTTCAATGTGAATCAACGCCATTTTATCATTCAATAATTCACCGATACTGAAAGCTTCAACGCGGCCAAACAATTTGATGGCGCCACCTTTAAGGCCTAGTGTTTCCCAATTATCGAATAATAAGTTAATAGCAACCAATTCATCTTCGATACCTTCTTCATGATGAGTTTCTACCCAAGATGCTGCTGTTTCGCGGCACAATGGAATGATATCTTCTGTAATTGGCATATATTCATAGTTAGAATATTGCATGCGGAATTGGTTCAAATGATTTTTCTTTTGACGGAACTTCTTACCAGATAAGTTGATAAGATCTTCAGATTTGTAAATGTATTCGTAGTTGTCGCGGTCAGGTGTAAATTCATAACGACCAGGACATAACTCTTCCATACGCTCTTTTACAACTTTGCTAATACCTTTGAAACGGAATGGCAAATTATTTTCTACGAACCATTCTTTAGCGCGTAACAAACCATCGAGGAACTTTGCATCTTTACCGGCAAATGGAGGCAATAGGAATGGTTCACGTTTACCGCCACCTTGGATGTACAATACACCGTTTTCCTCAGCCCAACGAATACCATACGCATCTTGCCACATAAATAATGTAGTAAAGCAATTATCAGATGCTTCATAATGATGTTGTTCAAAATATTTGTCGATTAATGGTTTGTCTCTTAGTTCAAAACGTTTAAATTCTAAAATAATAATCCCTCCTATCAAATTCCTCGGTCGAGGTATTTACCATGGGTACCTATAACAACATGGTTCTTCATTATAATTTAACAGATTCGCCTAATTCAAAGTTTCCGTCGGTTGTAATTACCTTATCGCCTTCGTTTAGGCCTGAAATAATTGCTACATTATCGTCTTCTGTCATACCGACCTCAACGACACGTACGTCAACCGTATTATTTTCAGTCAATACATATACGTATTTGCCGTCTTGGTTTTCGCGAACCGCTTTGCTTGGTACAGTGAGCATCTTCGCTTTTATATCTGACTCGATGATGAGCGTATAGAACTCGCCAGCCTTGATAAGGCCTTTGTCATTGTTGAAAGTAGCTTTCACAAGAACGCTTGGCACATTTTCTGGCTGAGTCACATCTACATATGTCAATTCACCTGGTAACTCTTGGTCACCTACCTTGAGGAGTACCTTAATACCCTTTTTAGCATCTGGTGTACCCAATTTCATCGCCGCATCACGAGGGATGCTAAGGGAAGCTACCATTGGTGTAGATTGCTGAATCATCATGAACGGACGATCTGCAATGGCCATTTGACGGTCTTCATTGTAAATAGCAGTCACTGTACCAGCTATAGGCGCTACGATTGTAGATGCTGCCATTTGTGCAGATACTTGAGCAATTTGAGCTTGGATGGCTGCCGTATTGGCACCACCGCCGCCACCACTTGTTACCGTCGTAGTTTGTGGCTGAGACCGCTCTACAATGCGATCATATTCTTTTTGAGTAATCATACCCGCTTCGCGCATCTTTTGAGCTTGTGCTAATTGACCACTATCTACAGATGCTGCCGTCGTAGTCGTCACAGATGTCGCATAGGATTGAGCTTGCGCTTGCGATAACTGACCTTGTAAGGATGCTAGCTGTTGCTGTAAAGCCGATGTATCTACAGTGGCCAAGGTTTGACCTTGTTGTACTTGGTCGCCTACTTTTACAGCATACGCGACCTGCCCTGTCAACGTCGGTGTTACCGTCGCCTTGTTAAGGGCTGTTACATTGGCATCATTATGGATCTGTAGCGGCATATCCTTGTATGTTACATCAGCAACGGATACAGTTTTCGTACCGCAACCAGCGACGGCCAAGGCCATCATTACAACACCAAGCATAGCAACTACAGAATAGAATCGATTTAATTTCATTCTGTCACTTCCTGTCATATTGATTTTTATCAATACCTTAGTATATCATAAAATCAATTAGAATTGTATGAAAGCTAATTCCTTTAATTTATGGATATAACGGAGGTTCTTATGGAAGAACGGATGGACTTTAGAATATTAAATAACAGCAGTTTTATTCCCTCTATCGGTTATGGCACATATAAAACAGGTAGCGAAGGGGAAACAGAACAAGCCGTAACTAATGCATTAAACGTAGGCTATCGATTGCTCGACACAGCTGCATACTACGGCAACGAAGAAGCCGTAGGCAAAGGCATCAAAGCATCTGGCGTTAAACGTACGGATATCATCATTACTACCAAAATCTGGCACACTAATGCAGGCTATGATAATACGATGCGCGCTGTTGAAAGCTCTCTAAAAAATTTAGACACTAATTATATCGACATCATGCTCGTTCACCAACCTTTGGGCGATTACTACGGCTCTTGGCGCGCCATGGAAGAATTATACGATCAAAATGTACTCCGTGGGTTAGGTCTATCTAACTTTTACGAAGACCGCCTCATTGACTTGCTGTACCACTGCAATGTAAAGCCGGTGGTCAACCAAATCGAATGCCACCCGTTCAACCAACGTCAATCACTCTTACAATTGATGAGAAAGCATCAAGTTGTAGGTATGGCATGGTCTCCATTTACCCGTGACCGCCAACCGATTTTTGACCATCCAATCATCAAAAGCTTGGCGGAAAAATACGGTGTTTCAAAACATCAAATCATCTTGCGTTGGCACATCCAACGCGGCATCATTCCATTGCCAAAGGCAAATAACGTGAGCCATATGGAAGCTAACTTCGATGTATTCGATTTCAAATTAACTAACATCGACATGGACGTTATGGAATTATTAGACCAACAAGACTTCTTGGAAGACCATCATACTGCACCAGGTCTTGAAAGACTTTTACAACTAAAATAAAACATAAAACCACGTATATCTAACCTTTCATAGGAATAGATATACGTGGTTTATTTTATCTTGTTACATTAAATATGGCTTGTACAAGAATCATATACGCTACAGTTCCTGCCCCAATAGACATGAACATATTTCGCTTCCACATATGAAGCCCCACTGTAACTAAGAATGCAATTAATTCAGGAAGTCCGTAAGGATATATTAGAACTACAATATCTTTAAAAGTGTACACAACAAGCAGACCCATAATCGCTGCAGGTAGAGCCTTACCTAAGTACAATACAAAGTCTGGCGCCTTTTTACCGGGAGGGAAAATGAGAAAAGCCGCAAATCGTGTGAGCAATGTACCTGCTACTACAATAGCAACAGTAATGACCATTTCTAAACTAGTCAAGGCGTACACCTCCCCACTTATACGCTATATAACATACTACGAGCATACACCCCATAGAAGCAAGCATAAATAAGGATTTTCCCGTTAATAGAAGCATTGCTAGGGCTACAACGGCTCCAACAGCACCTAAGCCTCGAATATTATTACTTTTAGCATTAAATAACATTTCAAGGAATATAACAATAAATAAGCCAGGTAATACAAAACCAATACCTCGCAAATCTACAGATGCTAATAAATCGCCGAACAATCCCCCTACAAGAGTACTCACAACCCAGAAGATATAATTAAGCCACGATACATGGAAGTAGAACCATTTTTCATCTACATCATCGGGTAACTTCGTAGATACATTAATTGCAAAACTTTCATCACACATCCACGCAACTGTAGGAAACCACTTCCATCCCATATGCACATATCGCTGTAGTGCAGATAGACCATAGAAGAAATGACGCCCATTGACAAACAAGGTCAACATAAAAGTATTCACTGGATCAAAGCCTGCCATTAACAGCCCAATAGTTACGAACTCCATGGAGCCTGCAAATATGGTACTAGCTAAAACAGGAGCGGTCCACCAAGGAAACCCTTGACTGGTAGCATACAAACCAAAGCCTACTCCAAGAAAGAGGAAACTAAGCCCCATGGGAATCATAATAGGAAGTGCAAAAGAAAATGCACTTCTATTTTTTATTTTATTTATAGGGAGCGCCTCCTTTCCATATCATACAAGTTTACACTGTTAATCCCCTTAATTATAAGGCACGCATTAAAATCTCGCGAGCTACTTCTGGTGTTACATCACCATTTTCACCAAGTTGTGTCATGCCATGGTCCTCTAATTGTTTCACAATTTTATCAACTGCTTCTTCACCAAGACCATAGTCTTTCAAATGCGTAGATACGCCAAGGGACTCGAAGAATTCACGAGTTTTAGCGATGGCCTTGTCCGCTTTTTCTTCGTTTGTACCTTCTGTAATATGCCATACCCGTGTAGCATATTGTGCCAATTTTTCAAGTTTGTCTGCTTTTTTCACTTCTAACAATGCAGGTAATACGATAGCCAATGTAATACCATGGTCAAGATGGTACGCCGCAGTTAACTCATGGCCAATCAGATGAGTTGCCCAGTCTTGTGGCACGCCGGCACCAATTAAACCATTTAATGCCAATGTAGAGGCCCACACGTGGTTAGCACGAATATCGTAGTTTTCTGGATTTTCTACTGTTTCTTTGCCGATTTCAATCATAGTTTTTAAAATACCTTCGCTGAAACGATCTTGAATACGACCTTCTACAGGGTATGTTAAATACTGCTCTGTGGTATGCACAAAGGTATCGATAACGCCATTCTTAACTTGTCTTTCAGGCAAGGTGAAAGTCAATGTTGGATCAAGCATGGAGAACTTAGGGAATACTAAGCTACTGAATACAGGGTATTTACCGTCACCATAAGTAATAACTGCACCATTGTTCATTTCGGAACCAGTTGCAGGTAGTGTCATAACTGTGCCAAATGGTAATGGATTTGGTACCATGTCTACCGGAACCTCTGGCACACCAACTTTCATTACCTCAATAACGGGACCATCATAGGTAGCACCCATAACGATAAGTTTTGTAGCATCTACTACAGAACCGCCGCCTACAGCGAGAACGAAATCTACGCCATGTTCTTTAATGAAAGCTACCGCACGTTCACAAGTTTCAAGAGATGGGTTTGGCTCAATACCACCAAACTGCTCAACCTTGCGGTTACCAAGAGCTTTCACAATGCGATCAATAAGACCACTGTGCACAGCGGAGCCACCACCATAAGTAATGAGCACCTTTGCATCCTTTGGTACCAATGTATCTAATTCATCTAAACGGTCTTTACCAAATACGATATGTGTAGGGTTATAAAAATCAAAATTATACATACATCCTCCATTAATCCGACATATAGATATATGAATCCATATTAGAATTATACAAAAATATTTAAAATATAAAT
>OAUX01000345.1_pt1 | contig 22758 bp, 19 predicted proteins | sample 1501311 | NCBI WGS metagenome assembly OAUX01 (sample SAMEA2580066, study PRJEB22360) | human gut metagenome | reverse complement strand
TTAACTAAGATAACTTCACGTTCCAAATGTGGCTGATCTGTAATATCGCGAATGCGAATCACATCAATCTGACGATTGAGTTGTTTGATGATTTGTTCCACCTCATTGTGAGAATTTACATCAATAATAATCGTAATACGTGAAACATTAGGATCCTCTGAAGCACCAACCGAAATACTTTCAATGTTGACTTGACGTCTTGAAAGGACACCTGTGAAGCGGTTAAGGACACCGGAACGGTTTTGAAGTTTAGCAGTTAACATTCTACGCATTGAACTTCACCCCCAACATTTCGTTATTACTCTTACCAGCCGGAACGATTGGCAAAACATGCTCCTTACGAGAGATGTCTACCTCTATGAACATTGGCACATCTTCCTTGATAACTTCCAAATCCTGATCAATTGTTTCTGGATTATCAAACTTATAAGACTTGATCCCATAAGCTTGAGCCATCAATTGGAAATCTGGAAGAGTTTCAAAGACAGATTCTGATGTACGTCCCTCATAGAAGGACTCTTGCCATTGGCGAACCATACCAAGTGAATGGTTGTTGAGCATGACAACCTTGATTGGTACCTTATAAATGTTCAAGATAGCCAACTCTTGGTTAGTCATTTGGAAACCACCATCACCAACAAAGAGAACAACTTCCTTATCAGGATTGGCAATCTTAGCACCAATGGCTGCTGGAACACCAAATCCCATTGTTCCTAGACCACCTGAGGTAACCAGTTGGCGTTCATTTTGGTATGGATAGTACTGAGCAGTCCACATTTGATGTTGACCAACGTCAGTAACCACAACAGCATCACCCTTAGTCAATTCACCGATACGTTCGATAACTGCCTGAGGTTGTACCATACGTTCTTTCTTGTCGTAAGAACGCACACGCTCTTTATCTTTCGTGACTTTTTCAATCCATTTTTCAGTGTTGTTTTTAACAACAGGTTCTGCTAAAAGCATCCCAAGAGCTTGCTTAGCATCCCCAACAACAGGAATATCTACAGCAATAATCTTACCAATTTCAGCCGGATCCACATCAATGTGAACGACCTTAGCATTCTTAGCAAATGTTTTAGGATTACCTGTTAAACGGTCATCAAAACGACAACCAATAGAAATCATAAAGTCAGCGTCAGTCATAGCAATATTAGCTGCATATGAACCATGCATACCTCCCATGCCCAAGAAAAGGGGATGGCTAGTAGCAATTGTTCCTTGACCTAATAGACTTGTAACAACCGGAATTTGGTAGCGTTCTGCAAAAGCGACTAACTCCTTAGCAGACTCAGAATAAGATACCCCACCTCCAGCTACGATAACTGGTTTTTTAGCCTTGCCCAACTGTTTCAAGATTTTCTTAATCTGCATTTCGTTTGGTCTTAGCGTTGGTTGGTAACTTGGAAGATAAATTTCAGGATCGTTAATATAATCCGTTTCCTTAGCTACAATATCTTTCGGAAGGTCAATAACAACTGGACCAGGACGCCCAGTCGTTGCAATATGGACTGCTTCCTTAATAATACGAGGAATATCAGCTGTATCACGAACTTGATAGTTGTATTTGGTAATCGGCATGGTGATTCCGACAATATCAGCCTCTTGGAAGGCATCCTTACCAATACCTGCTGTTCCTACCTGACCTGTAAATACAAGGAGAGGTACACTATCACTCATAGCATCTGCAATCCCTGTGATAGCATTAGTCGCACCAGGACCGCTCGTTACCAGAGCAACACCAAGTTTACCAGTTGATTTTGCATAACCCTCAGCTTCATGCAAACTTCCTTGCTCATGACGAGATAAGATGTGATTAATCTCGTCATTTTTATAAATAGCATCATACAAAGGAAGAACCGCTCCGCCAGGATACCCAAAGATGGTTGAAATCCCAAGTTCAAGAAGTGTATCAAGAATCAAATCAGCACCAGAGCGTGCTTCTTCAAGTTCAATTTTCTTCACATGGACCTCCTTTAGTAGTTGGTTTTTTTCGAATTGTCTAAAAATTCAAAACCTTGTATACTATGATAACATTTTTAACCAGATTTGCAAGGGGTTAGGAGAAAAATATCACAAACTCTCTGGAAAGAATGGTTTTAGTCCTTCTCCTGTGCTTGACGTTCTGCCTTACGCTCTTCAAACTCTTCATCACTCATCAATGTTCCACCGACATTAGCAGATTTGGCAAAAGCTGTGTAACGACGCAACCAACCACTTGAAATTTTTGATTTGAACGGTTTCAAGTGTTTACGACGTTCTTCAAGTGTTGCATCATCGACAAGCAAATCGATGGTACGATTTGGTAGATCAATCACGATTTCGTCACCATCTTCAATCAAGGCGATATTTCCACCTTCAGCGGCTTCTGGAGATACATGACCAATAGCAATACCGCGAGTCGCTCCTGAGAAGCGGCCATCCGTAATAAGAGCTACATCTTTACCAAGCCCACGCCCGACAATCTTAGAGGTTGGTGCCAGCATCTCTGGCATACCAGGACCTCCTTGAGGACCTTCGTAACGAATAACTACAACATGTCCCTTCTTAACTGTTCCATTATCAATCAACTCAAGGGCTTGATCTTGTGAATCACAACAAATGGCTTTACCACGGAAAGTTTTAACAGATGGGTCTACACCACCAACCTTGATAACAGCGCCATCCTGAGCAATATTTCCGTAAAGGATAGACAAACCACCAACTGGTGAAATTGGATGTTCGATTGGATGAATGATTTCTTCATTTTTAATTTCAGCCCCAGCCACATTTTCTTTCAAAGTCTTACCAGTGACTGTGATGCGGTCACCCTTAATGGCACCTTTCTTAATCAACTGATTAATAATGGCTGGAACACCACCAGCTTCGTGCACATCATGCATGGTGTAAACACTTGAAGGGGCGATTTTAGAAAGATAAGGTGTTTTCTTAGCAATCTCGTTAATGTCCTTGAGGTTATAATCAATTCCAGCTTCACGCGCAATAGCAAGCGTATGAAGAACGGTATTGGTTGAACCACCCATGGCCATATCAAGCGCAAAGGCATCATCAATTGCTTCTTTAGTCACTATATCACGTGGGCGAACATTATTTTTGATGTTATCCATCAATTTTGTAGCTGCTTGACGAACCAATTCACGACGTTCATCTGAAACAGCTAGGATAGTACCATTACCTGGAAGTGCAAGACCCAAAACTTCCATCAAACAGTTCATTGAGTTGGCAGTAAACATTCCTGAACATGAACCACAAGTTGGACAGGCATTTTTTTCCAAATAATCGAGCTCTTTCTTGCTCATATCTCCAGCCTGATAAGTACCTACAGCTTCAAACAAACTTGATAGCGTAGCCTGATGACCAGTCATGTCAACGCCACCCTTCATAGGGCCACCTGAGCAAAATACCGCTGGCACATTCGTACGCATAGCCGCCAAAATCATCCCTGGTGTAATCTTATCACAGTTAGGAATATAGAAAACCCCATCAAACCAGTGGGCGTTAATAACAGTTTCTGCAGAGTCAGCAATTAATTCACGAGAAGGAAGGCTGTAACGCATCCCAATATGCCCCATGGCAATCCCATCATCTACACCAATTGTATTAAACTCAAAGGGAACACCACCAGCTTCACGGATAGCTTCTTTAGCAATATCTGCCAATTCACGTAAGTGAACATGCCCTGGAACAATATCAATATAGGAGTTACAAATAGCAATAAAAGGCTTTTTCATATCCTTGGAAGATTTAACCTGTCCAGTCGCATACAAAAGTCCACGTGCTGGCGCCTTATCAACACCAACTTTAATCATATCACTTCTCATGATGTTACCTTCAATCTATAAAATTTCTCACATCATATGTTACCACTTTGCAAAGTAATGTCAAGGAATTTTCAGAATATTTCCGTAATTCCGAAAAAGCGTTTCTGATGTATCGAAACCGACAAAACAAAAAGGAAGCCCTAAGACTTCCTAAATGATTATTTCAAAATTACTCAACGCTAAAGATATATGGATATACTGGCTGATCACCTTGGAAGATTTCAACTTCAATATCTTCGTGTGCTACTTCCAATTTATCAGCGATTGTTTGAGCTTGTTCTTTATTTCCTTCTTCGCCGACGTAAATCATAACAATTTCGCTATCTTCGTCAATCATCTTGTCAAAGGTGTCAAGAAGGGCTTGATCCATATCTGGTGTAGACACAAGAATCTTACCATCAACCATACCAAGGATGTCATTTTCATGAATCTCAAGGCCATCAATAGTTGTGTCACGTACCGCTAAGGTCACGCTACCACTTGTGACGTCTGAAAGACTAGCTGTCATCGCTTCAACGTTAGCTTCAATACTTTGGCTAGGGTCGAAAGCAAGCAAGCTTGTAAAGCCTTGTGGAACTGTACGTGTTTCAACAACTGCCGCATTGACATCTACTACTTCAGTAGCTGATTGTGCCGCCATAAAGATATTTTTATTATTTGGCAAGATAATAACATTCTTAGCATTAACCTGCTCAATAGCCTTAACGATATCCTCTGTTGATGGATTCATTGTTTGACCACCTGAAATCACATAGTCAACACCTTGAGATTTGAAAATATCTGCAAGTCCATCACCAGCAACAACCGTGATAAGGGCAAAATCTTTAGGAGCTGACTGCTCTGTTTGCACAGCTTCTTCTTTTTGCACTTGTGCATCGTGTTGGTTACGCATGTTGTCAACCTTAACTTTGACAAGGGCACCATACTTAAGACCTTCTTGCATGACAAGACCCGGATCTTCCGTATGAACATGGACCTTAACAATCTCATCATCGTTAACGACAAGGAGAGAGTCGCCAAGATTACTCAAGTAATTACGGAATTCTTCATAATCAAAATCTTTGACATATGTAGGTCCTTGTTTAAGAGCAACCATAATTTCAGTACAGTAACCAAATTTGATATCTTCGGTCGCTACATGACCTGCAACAGATTTATGGTGCTCAGCATTAATCATTTCAGTCATGGTAGCAGGCGTTGCTTGGAAATCCTCTGAAGCAATATACTCACCAGTAAGTGCTGACAAGAACCCTTCATAGATAAAGACCAATCCTTGACCACCTGAATCGACAACACCGACCTCTTTTAAAACTGGTAGCATTTCTGGAGTCTTAGCCAAGGCTGCCTTAGCTCCTTCAAGAGCTGCACGCATAACCTCAACAGCATCATCCGTAGATTCTGCTTTTTTAATAGCTGCTGTGGCTGCACCACGAGAAACAGTCAAGATTGTACCTTCAACAGGCTTCATAACAGCTTTATAAGCAACTTCAACACCTGATTGGAAAGCGCTGGCTAAATCCTTACCATCAAGTTCGATTTTGCCTTTGATACTTTGTCCAAAGCCACGGAACAATTGAGAAGTGATGACCCCTGAATTTCCACGAGCACCCATCAAAAGTCCCTTAGACAAGATTTGTCCAACTTCACCAACTGTTGATGCCGTCTGATCAGAAACAGCCTTAGCTCCGTTATCCATGGTCATACCCATATTAGTTCCTGTATCTCCATCAGGAACTGGGAAGACATTAAGCGAGTTCACATATTCTGCCTGCTTACCAAGACGAGTCGCCGCAGCCTCTACCATTTCTTGAAGCAAGCTTGTTGTAATTTTAGACACTAGTTTTCTCCTACGACTTTGATGCTTTGAACGTAAACATTAACAGTTTCAGCCTTGATACCCAATTGATTCTCAAGATTGAATTTTACACGTTCTTGAATATTTTTAGAAACCTCACTGATCTTGACACCGTAACTCATGACAGTGTATACATCCACAGTGATACCTGCATCAGTAGATTTCACGACAACTCCTTTTGCGTAGTTTTCCTTTCCAAGAAGTGCTTGAAAATTATCTCGGATAGCACTCTTACTTGCCATACCGACAACGCCAAAAATTTCTGTTGCTGAACCGCCAACTACTGTTGCGATGACATCATCTGACAATTCGATTTGACCATCTTTTGTATTGATTTTTACAGTCATAATTACTACCTCAAAAAGTTTTTATCAGCTTATTTTACCATATTCAAGCCCACTTGTAAAAAATAAGAAGGAGATACCCCTGTAGAGAGCATCTCCTCATCAATTTATCATTAAAACTGTCTCTTTATGAGATAACGACGGTACATCACATAAAGGAACACAGCCCGCCATACATTATCAACAACTGTTGCAATCCAGACACCTGCAAGACCCATTCCCAGACTCACTCCAAGGAAGTATCCTGAGAAAATTCGGATGAGCCACATCCCAATAGTCGTTGCATAAAAAGGCATCTTAGCCTTACCCAGACCTTGCCAAACTGCTGTGTAGACTAAAGTTCCCGAAGTCACAGGATTCCCCAGAAAAGAATAAAGAATAACTACCTGACTAGCCGCAATAGCTGCTTTATTATCTGTGAAAAGGCCTGACAAACCATGACCAAAACCTAAAATAATTCCCGATACCAGAACCATGAGGACAGTCGAAATCCAGTAAGATTCTCGAATAATACGCTTCATCTGCGCCTTATCCCCCCGACCCAAACTATTGGCAACTAGAATTACCGTCGCTGTCGCTACTCCCATACCAGGCATGTAGTTAAACTGGGTAAGATTTTCACCAATGGCATTACCACCGACAACAGCTGTACCAAAGGTCACAATAATAGCCACGATTACCACATCACCAGCACGCATCATCAGTCGTTCACCTGCAGCTGGCAAGGCAATCCCCAACAACTCCTTGTTCAACGGTTTAGTGACCTCGAACTGCTTCACATCCAATTTCATGGCTGTCCATAGAATCACTGTCCCAACCAGACGAGAAAAAACCGTTGCTGTCGCAACCCCAATAATCCCCCAATGGCCAACAAATATGGCTAAAGAGGATAAAATAGCATTAAGCACATTGGTCAAAAGACTGACAACCATGGAAATACGAGGGCGTCCCTTGGCTCGTAGAATATTACCAAAAGTGGTCATCAATCCTAGAAAGACGACTCCCCCACCGACAAGTGCAAGGTAGAGACTACCAGCCTGAGTCACCGATTTCTCAGTACCTAAAAGATTTAGAATGGTTCCTCCACCCAAAATCGAAAGTAGACCAAGAACCAAACTAAGGGCAAGAGTAATAATGATAGCATCCCAGGTATCTCGGTTGGTCGCTTTGACATCACCTTTTCCTAGACTTCTAGCAATGACACTAGCACTTGAGGCCCCCAAGGCAATAAAGATAGCCTGATAAATGGTAATGATATTATTGGCCACGGAAACCCCTGATATGGCGACAATACCAACCTGCGCCACTAGATAAGAATCGACAACCCCCATCAACATTTGTAAAAGGTTCTCAGCCATAGCCGGCAAGGCTATATTTAGAATTTTCTTTGTTTCTGTCATAATATTCTCTTTTACATTGATAAAAATAGGGCTGATTTCTCAGCTCCTATTTTTTTATTCTTATAAGCCAAGATAGCTTTCAACTGCTTTTTGCATATCAGCTGCCGCAACAACTGTTTTATGGCGAACTTCTGCACGTTCAAGTCCATCTACAGCAGCTGGGATAGCTACACCTGAAAGTTGGTGCAAATCTTCTACCGCTTTGAAATCATCTCCACTGTCTTTACCAGTGACAGCTGAGACAGCTACACGTGGGAACTTGTAAGGGCTAGCTGTTGAAGCGATGACTGTTGGTGTGTAATCATCTGTCTTTTGAACATAGGCTTCGTAAACCGCTGAGGCAACTGCTGTATGAGGATCTTCAATATATTTGTCTTCCCCATAAACACGTTTGATTTCAGCAGCTGTTTCATCCTCGGTCGCAAAACCAGCTGCAAACAAGTCTAAAATATCTTGATTTGCATCAGCCAAAGTATACTCACCCTTAGTCACAAGCGCATCCATAAGTTCTTTAGTCTTGGTTGCATCATTGCCAAGAAGGTGGAAAATCAAGCGTTCCAAGTTAGAAGATACCAAGATATCCATTGAAGGACTTGTTGTCACCTTGAAGTCACGTTTCTTGTCGTAAGTACCTGTTGCAAAGAAGTCTGTAAGAACATTATTTTCGTTAGAGGCGCAGATTAACTTGCCAACTGGGACACCAATTTGACGTGCATAATAGGCTGCCAAGATGTTACCAAAGTTACCTGTTGGTACTGTAACGTTAATCTTATCACCGTTTTGAATATGACCCGCCTTAACCAACTGTGCATAGGCATAAACATAGTAAACCACTTGTGGTACCAAACGGCCAACATTCATTGAGTTAGCTGATGAAAATTGCGTTTGATGAGCCAACAATTTCTCACGTAAATCAACATCGTTAAACATGCGTTTGACATCTGTTTGGGCATCATCAAAGTTACCATCAATAGCAATAACATGAGTGTTCGCACCTGTTTGAGTAGTCATTTGTAGTTCTTGGATTTTTGAAACACCATCTTTTGGATAGAAAACAATGATTTCAGTTCCAGGAACATCCGCAAAACCAGCCATGGCTGCCTTACCAGTGTCCCCTGATGTCGCTGTCAAGATAACAATCTTATTATCAACACCTTGTTTTTTAGCTGATGTTGTTAGTAAGTATGGCAAAATTGACAGTGCCATATCTTTGAAGGCGATAGTAGAACCATGGAAAAGTTCAAGATTATAATGATCCTTAAGTTTCACAACAGGAGCAATAGTAGCCGTGTCAAACTTGTCATCATAAGCATTTGTGATACAGTAATCCAATTCTTCTTCAGTGAAATCATCCAAGAAAGCTGACAAAACCAATTTAGCAACTTCTTGATAAGAAGCGTCTTTCAATTGGTCAAAGTCCAAAGCAACCTCAGGGATTGACAATGGTGTAAACAAACCACCATCTGTTGCCAAACCTTGAAGAATAGCCTGGCTAGCTGTCACTTTATTATTTTCATCACGTGTTGATTGGTATACAAGTGTCATGGTAAATCCTCTTTTTTAGATAGTCTTTGGCTCCATTGTAGCATAATTGTCAGAATATTTCTACACATATTGTGACTTGTGCAAAAAACATTCGACTTTCACTTGATGTACAGGATTCAAAGACAAGAAAAAATCCGGAATTTTTCTATTCCGGATTTTGGTTTAAAATTTATCTTTAGTGTCATTCTCAGTTGAGAAGGTCATATCTTTTGCCTTACCATCACCACTAAGGATAACTTTTTTATCCTTCTTTGTAACTTTTAGCTCTTGTCCTTTTTTCACATTAAGACCATCAATATCAACATCTTTGTTGACAGAAGTAACAGTCATCTTATGCCCTAAACGATTAACCTTCCCTTTAAAGAGGGTCGTTGTAGTTTCACCTGTCTTGGAATCATACTTTTGACCACTATCTTTAGCAGCCTTTTCAAGAGCTTCATCAAGTTCTTTCTCTATGGTTTCCTCACTGTAATAATTTTCGAAGGATTCTCCATAAAGGTCTTTAAATAAATCGCCAAAGGTTGAAAAGGTCTTTTGAACTCTCTCACGGTAGTCTTTGATATAGGTTTCCTTGTCAAACGTAAAGCTTGCAGTCACCTTCGCATTGCTACCCTTTGCCTTCATGGTTACAGCAGTTTTTGTAATATATTTTTCAAGTTCTTTACTATCCACATCGGTCAAACCTTCGGTCATACTTGAACTATATTCTCTACCTAGAGAACTGCTGTACCACTTACCGTCAATATTGCCTGTCACATAACGATAGCCCGTAAAACCACCAACACTTAATAGGATAAGAGCTACGGCTGAAAGAACAGAAATTATGATAAGTTTTTTCTTTTTAGCATCTAGGCCTTTTTTAGGAGCCATATTGGCCACAGCTGCTTGCCCTTCTGGAAAGGCAACTGTCGCTGGTGTAGCTGTTACTGGTGTTCCTTCAACTGATACAGGATTAGCACCTGTCTCAACGATTTCTGCCTCAACCTTAATGGGTTCAGCCGTAGCTGTTTCTTCTGCTTTAACCGGCTCCTCGTTAACAAACTCTCCAGCCTTCAAAGCATCCGCCACCTCCTGCACACTCGGCTTACGTCCATTCACCGTTTCAAAATAGTCCAACCATTCCGCTCTTGTCATCTATATTCCCCTTTAATTACATTTTTAATTTATTTTCTGGTAAAGTTAATGTCACCAAATTCACTGTGTGCTTTGATGACAAAGCCACCATTGTTAGGTGTATAGTCTAATACGTCACCTTTTTTAAAGACATCTGAATCTCCAGCACTAGCTATTGTGATTGTTTGATCCCAACGGTTTATGTCACCCATGAAAGCAGTTGTTGTTACTTGACCTGTTTTAGAATCGTAAGTATAACTCTTGGGAAGTTCTTTTTTTATCGTCGAATCAAACTGTTTGTAGTAATCTTTTTCTGACAATGAATAACTATCAAACACCTCTGAGAATTCCTCCCCGTACTGACCTTTCAGTTCATTGACCCTACTCTTGTAAGCCTCATAAAGACCTTTTCGATTATAGATAAAACTCACCTCTAATCGGGCTTTATTATCAGTAATGCTCATCGCTGTATTGATATCAGTGATAAGGTTTTGCCCCTGTGGTAAGGCATTACTGATCTTTTGCTTAGCATTGGCAGTATCTTTTAGAGTAGCCAACATTTTCTCGCTAAAAGTCGGGCTTATCCAATCACCCTCAATACTAGCTGCTTGATATCGATAGCCCATTACCGCAAAAACAATCAAAAGTATGGTGAGTATTGCTGCAATTACACCTGATACCATTCCCAAAATATTCTTTGAAGTTACTGGCGCTTTTGATTCGTTCATCTTTTGACTGGGATTGAATTGAACACTCACTACCCTATCAGCATCAAACTCTCTAAACTTATTAGTCGCTCTATTCCCTTCTATGGAGGCCCTTGGAGGCCTCGTTTCACGAGGCGCTGTATCACCCAAACTAAGCCCTTCTTCTTTTGTCATAGGAATCTCCTTATTTTGCTGTAAGGCTATTATAACAATTCTTAAAGCGATTTGCTATCTTATTCAGGGAAGTTCTTAATTTTTAATTTAGGTAAACACTCTAATCTAATAACTTTTTAGCCAAAAAACATACTAAGATTAGTAGTGAAGAAATCTCCGACGGGAGAGAGTACTCACTACTTTTTCTTTGTGTTAAAGTAGAGGTGTCTTGTTAAGTCGTGGCTTCTTTTGGCGCTAGACGTCGTACAAAAAACTGGCAAGACACCTGTTTTAGATGGAATTTTATCAAAGTATGTTGGACGCTAGACGTCGAGTATTGAAAATGAAATCACTAAAATAAGGAATCATTCAAGACAAAGAGGTAAACATAATGCGGACAGTTTTTGGAATTGATGTGAGTAAAGCAAGCTCAGAAGTCGCTATTCTTGTGAATGGTGAAAGGGTTCATGGATATACTATGCCTAATGACATTATCGGATTTTCTCATCTACTGAAGGATCTAAAGACCGTGAGCAACCCTGAAATTATTTTCGAAGCTACTGGTGTCTACTCTCGCCGACTCCAAGCTTTTCTAGAAGAAAACAGCTATGACTATACACGTCTTAATCCTTTGGAAGCTAAGAAACAACTTGATGGATTACGAGTTCGGAAAACCGATAAGATTGATGCAGAGAAATTAGCTTCGTCACAATTCGTTTTAAACCGTATGCCAACTTATGTTCAAGAAAAAGTCTATCAAAACTTGCATGATCTTAGCCGATTCTACCAAAATCTGACAGAGGATATCGTAAGGACGAAGAATAGGCTGCACAAAGTTCTTCAAGTCGCCTTCCCAGAAATCGAAAATCTACTATCTACTCCTACAGGTGAGCAATATTGGAATCTTGTTTCTATCTTCCCAACCAATCATTGGGTGCTAGAATTATCGGAAGTTGAGTTGAAAGAGACTATTCGCCAGTCAACCTCTAAACGTATTTCAGAGAACAGAGTAGGTAACTTAGCTGAGAAGTTAGTTGGACTGGCAAAGCAATCTTATTCTGCCATTTCAAAAACCTCTCCTATGATAGAAGAGGTTAAGTATAATGCACAGGAACTTATAAGGTTGACAAACCGTCGGGAACAAGTTTTAGAACAGTTGATAGAGTTAGCTAAACCTCTACCTGAATATGAGATTCTTCTCTCTATTCCTGGTATCGCAGAAACAACGGCTACAAGCGTTATTGGCGAATTAGGAGACATTCGTCGCTTTAAGTCTGCTAATCAAATCAACGCTTTTATCGGTATTGATCTCAAACACTATGAATCGGGAGATTTCCTAGGTCAAGAGCATATCACTAAGCGTGGGAATCCTTATGCAAGAAAAATTCTGTACAAATGTATTCACAATATCGCTTCAGCTAGCCATACCAATCCTTGCCATATCGCAGATTTCTATGAGAAACGAAAAAGACAATCGCAGACAACTTCAACTAAGCCTCATACGATTGCCTCTATACATCGCCTTATTAGGACAATGTATTATCTTATAATGCATAATAAACTTTACGACTATACTTTAGCCCAAAGTCATTAAAGTCGTCTATGCCCTGTAATTCTAACACCTTATTTCAAAAAATGCCAGATAAGGTGTCGTTTTTATATGCTCAAATGTCAGAAAAAATGGCTTGAACTATTTCTCATAAATTCCTTTTATACTCTATCAGAAATAATGTTGAGTCAGAAACCGTATTATACTTGACAAATGGTAGAAAAAGTAGCCCTTATAGAGCTACTTTAGTTCATCGTCTACCCTTTATAATCAAAAGCAGTTTCGATAATTTCTTTCAATTCTGAAATAAGTGGTTCTTTTGGATTAGCTGTTGTACATTGGTCTTCATAAGCATGTTCAGCCAAAGTATAAGCAGTGTCCTGAAGAAGTTTCTTAGTGACGCCTTGTCCTTTCCAGTTCATGTCAATTCCAACAGCAAGTCCTAATTCATAGACTTTTTTAGCCAATACTTCAACCAACTCAGCGTCTGATTGCTTGTCAGTTCCCCATCCCATATAACGAGCAATATCTGCGTAATCCTTGTCTGCACGGAAGTAATCATATTTAGGGAACATCGCATGTTTTTGAGGATCACGTCCATTGTAGCGGATAACGTGTGGCAAGAGGATAGCATTAGTACGTCCGTGTGGAATATTGTACATTGGACCAACCTTATGCGCTAATGAGTGACTAATACCAAGGAAGGCATTTGCAAAAGCCATACCTGCAATGGTTGATGCATTATGCATCTTTTCACGTGATTCTTCATCAGCAAAACGATAAGAATGTTCTAGATTTTCAAAGACGAGTTTGATAGCTTGAAGAGACAATCCACGTGTATAATCACTTGCCATTACTGACACATAAGATTCAATAGCGTGAGTCAAAACGTCCATACCTGTATCAGCAGTAACGCTAGCAGGCACACTCATAACCAAGGCTGGGTCAACAATGGCAATGTCTGGAGTCAAAGCATAGTCAGCCAATGGATACTTGATATGTGTTTCACTGTCAGTGATAACTGCAAATGATGTTACTTCTGAACCTGTTCCTGAAGTAGTTGGAATACAGATAAATGTTGTTTTTTCTGCATAAGGAATCTTGTAGGTACGTTTACGGATATCCAAGAATTTTTGCTTAGCTCCAAAGAAGCTTACATCTGGGTGTTCGAAGAACATCCACATTGCCTTAGCGGCATCCATTGCAGAACCACCACCAAGGGCGATGATAACATCTGGTTGGAAGTCTACAAAGCGTTCCAAACCTTTATAAACTGTATTTGTAGATGGGTTTGGTTCAACATCTGAGAAAACTTCAATCAATGGGTCATTGTGGTTAAGTTCCAATTGTCGTTTAACCAAATTTGCATAACCAAACTGAACCATACCTGGGTCGCAGACCAACATAACACGTTCAGCCTTGATGTGACGCAAATAAGTTATTGAGTCTTTTTCAAAGAAAATTTTTGGTGGGACACGAAACCACTGCATGTTATTGCGGCGCTTTGACAGTGTTTTAATATTAAGAAGGTCAAATGAGCTAACATTATGAGAAATTGAGTTGTGACCGTGTGAACCACATCCAAGAGTCAATGATGGAATCATATTGTTGTAGATATTACCGATACCACCTTCAGATGATGGGCTATTTACCAATACACGGCAGGCTTTCATGCGAATACCAAATTGGAGTTGAAGGTCTTCATTTTCAGTATGGATAACAGCTGTATGTCCGAGACCACCTAAGTTAAGCATCCCTTCTGCTTTGGCAAATCCATCTTCAACACCATCAGATTTGATAAGAGCGAGTACTGGAGACAATTTTTCCAAGGCAAGTGGGTGTTCCATAGTTGCATCTGGAATTTCTGCCAAAAGCATTTTTGTACCTGCAGGAACTTTGATACCAGCTTTTTCTGCAATTTCAACAGCTGAGTGACCAACAATCGCTCCGTTTACAGCTGTACGTGCTTCGTTAAGAACGGCTTTTTCCAATTTAGCAATATCAGCTTTTTTAGAGATAATCACACATTGATGGGCTTCGAATTCAGCCTTAACTTCATCATAAACAGCAGCATCAACGATTGCTCCTTGTTCAGAAGCACAAATCATACCATTATCAAACGTTTTTGAAACAATGATATCATTAACAGCACGTTTAATTTTAGCATCAGCTGCAATGTAGGCAGGAACGTTACCAGCACCTACACCAAGGGCAGGTTTACCAGTTGAATACGCAGCCTTAACCATACCAGGTCCACCAGTCGCAAGAACGGTAGCAATCTTTGGATGGTTCATCAAAAGACCAGTTGCTTCAATAGATGGCTCTTCAATCCACTGGATACAGTTCTTAGGTGCACCTGCTTCAATCGCCGCATCACGAACGATACGAGCAGCTTCTGCAGATGATTTTTGAGCTGAAGGGTGGAAGGCAAAGACGATAGAATTACGTGTTTTCAATGCAATCAAGGCTTTGAAAATCGTTGTTGAAGTTGGGTTAGTTGTTGGTGTTACCCCACAGATAACCCCAACCGGCTCAGCGATAGAAACCAAACCTTGTTCTTTATCTTCAGCAATAACGCCTACAGTTTTATCATATTTAATACTATTCCAAATGTATTCAGAAGCATACATGTTCTTGATGGCTTTATCTTCATAGATACCACGTCCTGTTTCATCAACAGCCAATTTTGCCAAGTACATGTGTTTATCTAGGGCAGCAATCGCAGCATGGTGAACGATATGGTCCACTTGCTCCTGCGTAAAGTTAGCCATAGCATCGAGGGCTTCAACCCCCTTCGTTGCTAATTCATCAATTACTGTTTGAACATCTTTAGTTTGTTTAGTCATATGAAACTCCTTTGAATACTTGTTAAAAACTTCACAAGCTTTAACACAAATCTATTATAGCGTTTTCTACACATTATGTAAACCCTTACATTGATAAAAATAAAGAAATCCGTCCATTTTTAGACAGATTTCATCACTTTTTACCAAATAATCACACGTTCTTCTGGGGCACGCCACATGCCGTCACCCTCTTTGACGTCAAATTCCTTGTGAAATTCGTCGAAGTTGTTCACGATAACATTGGTACGCCATTTAGCAGGAGCGTGGACATCCACGCTAGCTAACATTTGCATGTATTCTTCACGCGCCTTCATACGCCAAATCGTCGCAAAGTTAACAAAGAATTCATGAACTGAAAAATCCTTATCTCGTTTAGCTGCTTCTAAGGCACAGGCTACACCACCGAGGTCAGCCACATTCTCAGAAACAGTCAGTTTGCCGTTGACCTTGGCACCATAAGAGTCCAAGCCCTCAAACTGATCCACAATCTTGTCAGTACGTTCCTTAAAGGCTGCATAGTCTTCTTCAGTCCACCAATTCTTAAGACTACCATTCTCATCAAAGGAAGCACCGTTTGTATCAAAGGCATGGGAAATCTCATGAGCAATGACAGCACCAATACCACCGTAGTTGGCTGATGACGATTGGTGAAGGTCATAGAAAGGTGCTTGAAGGATAGCTGCTGGGAAAACAATTTGGTTCTGCTGTGGGTCATAGTAAGCATTAACCATGTGGGCAGGCATATGCCACTCACTGCGATCAACAGGTTTATTCCACTTGCTCCAACTATGTGCAACTGAAATTTCGACTAACTTCTGTGCATTCTCAACAAGTGACAAGTTCTCATCAATAATCTTCTTATCATATGTCTCAGGTAGTTTTTCTGGATAACCAATGTGAGGCGTAATAACATTAAGTTTCGTAATAGCCTTTTCACGTGTTTCTGGTGCCAACCAATCCGCAGTTTGAAGGCGTGATTTATAAACATCAATCATAGTTGCCACTTTGGCTTCAACGTCTGCCTTAGCTTCTGGAGAGAATTTTTCACCAGCATACCAAAGTCCTAAAGCCTGATTGTAAGGGCCTTGTGCCAAATAGTAGGCTGCTTTTTTCTTTTCCATGGCTTGTGGTGTTCCTGAAAGCGCACGACCATATTTTCCAGCCAAGATACGAAGCTCGTCTGTCAAATAGGCATTCCAAGATGTAGCAGCATCGATAAGTAAGTCCGCCTTAAGCAACTCCCAATTTGCTTCTGAGTAATATTCCGCTGCAAATTCTGTCCAGAAGCGTTCTTCAGGAACGATAACTTTATCAGGAACTTGGCCCAAGATTTCTGTGAAGATGTTATCAAGTGGGAGTTCCGGTGCTAGCTTGGTAAAGTCTTCCCAATCATATGGGTGGTAGAGTTCTACATACTCAGAAGATTCTTCACTCGAAAGGACATACTTGGCTAACTTAGCATCAAGAGCGATAACCTTGTTCAAGGTATCTTTGATTTCTTCAACTGTAAAGCCATATTTCTCTAGGAGTTCTTCTTGAGTCTCACGCCAGATTCCCAAAAGCTCCTTGCCCTTTTCATTATCCTCAGTGTAATAGGTTGTATCAGGCAAAATAATACGTGGTGCTTCAGCCCAAAGAACATTTAATTGGGCATTCATAAAATCGGGAGACACACCAAACGGGAACGCATTAGGCTTACCAGACATCTCATAGTCAGCAATTTTCGAAGCAAATTCTGAGAATGAGGAAAGCTTCTTGTATTCTTCAATCAAAGGCTTGACAGGCTCGATACCCACTGCCTCACGTTTGTCAAAGTCCGCAGCCATACGGTGAAACTTAATGAAGTTTTGTAGAATAGGATTGTCAGGAATATTCTCTCCCGCCAACCACTGATCCGTTGTTTCAAGCATGAGGTTTTCTATTTCATCTGCTAAATCTGAGAAACCACCTGTACGAGGCTTATCATCGGGAATCACTGCTGTCTTTTCCCACTCACCATTAATCGCATGGTAAAAATCATCTTGTAAGCGTGTCATTACACTTCCTCCATCAACATTAAAAGTGCTTTCATTATAACAAAATTCCCCAGCAAAAGCATTTGCCGAGGAAAAATTAGCTTATTTAACTAGGATTGCCAAGGTTTGATATGGTTTAAGAACTACCTTTTCAGCAAGCTCTACATGCTCATAGTTGGACAAGAGCACTTGTCCTGCTTGGTATTCTGCTGGAATCGCCACTTCAGCTTCACTTCCATAGAAATGATTGAGTACCAAGAGTTTTTGACCGTCTAAGTGGCGTTCAAAAGCATAGACCTGCTTGCTATCTTCAAGTGCTGGCAGGTAGCTACCTTCTGAAATGATCGGCATTTCCTTCCGCAAGCGAATTAATTCTTTATAGAAATTGGTCCGTTTTGAATCTCCTTTTCTTTTTTGACAATATCTGATTGACTTGATAAACTAATTGTAAGCGATTGCAAATTTGTCTGCAAGTGTTCCGTGATTTTTTACCCATATTTTTTGAAAAAAACAATAGTTGTATGTTTTTTTGCCAACAAATAAGGAGAGCAATGAAAAAATACCAGGTTATTTATAAAGATTTAGAAAAAGCTATTCATAGCAAAGAATATCAAGTTGGAGACTTTCTACCCACCGAGCAAGAATTAGTAGAAACTTTCCAAGTTAGTCGAGACACCATACGAAAGGCATTGGCTTTACTCGTTGAAGAGGGCCTGGTTAAAAAGATTCATGGATCAGGCTCTCAAGTTATTAGTCAAGAACAAGTGAACTTCCCTGTATCTTACTTAACCAGTTACCAAGAGCTCATAAAACAACAAGGCATTAAATCACAAACCAACGTTATCTCTCTAGATAAAATCATCGTTGACACCAATCTCTCAGAAAAAACTGGATTTTCAAAAAGCCAACAGGTTTGGCGTCTTATTCGTCAAAGAGTAGTTGATGGTTGTGCTCTGTCGTTGATATTAATTACCTAGATGCGAGACTTATGCCTCAACTCAACCGCAGCATCGCTGAGAACTCCATCTATGATTATCTTGAGAATCAGCTCCACCTTAGCATTTCTCATGCCTTTAAAGAAATCACCATTGATAACATTACCGAGCAAGACAAAATCCTCATCGATATCGGCAAAGATCATCACGTCGTCTGCATACGCTCAAAAGTTTATATGGATAATGGAAATCAGTTTCAGTTCACTGAAAGCCGACACAAACTTGAAAAGTTCAAATTTGTCGATTATGCCAAGCGTCATCACTGAAGATATAGAACCAACCAACATAAAAAGTATCGGACACATAAGCATCCGATACTTTTTAGTTTTTACGAATAGGATCTGATAAATACTCAGCACGAGCACCACCAATCAACTTAGGACGACTCGCTAAGGCAGTCACATGAGCTCCACCCAGTTCTGAAGTAATGGGGCGAAGAGGAACTTGAACTCTCTTCACATGCATACCAATAGATGTATCCCCAATATCAATACCAGCCTGAGCCACCATCTCTTCCACCTCAACAGGATCCTTCATGTAATCAAAAGCAGCCAACTGACCACTTCCACCGGCATGCAAAGTTGGAAGCACATTGACAATTTCCAAATCTTTAGCCAAAGCAAGCTCACGCTCAACGACCAAAGCACGATTCAAATGTTCACAACCTTGCACAGCCAAGTAAATCCCTTTCGGTTCCAAAACCCCAAGAATAGTCTTCACAATTCGTTGACCAATTTCACGGCTAGAGGCTTTGCCGATAGTTCCACCAGCAACCTCACTGGACGATAAACCCAAAACAAAGATAGCTCCCCGCTTAATTGCAGATCGTTCAACAATATCTTCCACTAATACCCGTGTCTTCTCTTCTAAATCTAACAACATCACAAGCCTCCTTTAAACAACGGCCGTATTTAGGATTCGCACAATAAGATAATATAGAATCACAAAAAAGATAAGGAAAAATGCCCCTAACAGTAGCAACTGCATCCGACGTTTCCTACTTAAGTCCCAAGAAAAACCAAATCCCGTCAAAAAAGGACCAAAACTATAGCTAACCATAAACCATAGGTCTACACGCGCCATATGCCAAAAAGATGAAATAAAGGCCACCAAACCTATTAAGGATAAAATCCAAGAATAGTCCCAACGATCTGATTTAGCAAAAGCCAGACCAATTAAGAAACAACCCAAAGCAGGCATAATAATAAATGATAGGGTCATAAAATAAAACATGCCATTATTATAGCATGTTTTAAAGATTCATGTTAGTGGCGGTTAATAACACCATAAGCAATTGTGAACGCAATAGCAGCAATTCCCACAACGATTGCCATGATACTCCAAAAAATGGTCATAGCACGACGTCCCTTGCGATTGTTGAAAGGAAGACCCCAACCAATCATGATAACGCCTAGTAAACCGAGCCATACTTTATAAGTGACAACAATAGCCCCATCAAAGTAAGCAAAAGCAACCAAGCCTAAACCTAACAAGGAAATCAAATAAGACCACTTCCCCTTCAAAAATGAAGGCAAGGCCCAACCAAATAACAATAAACCAAGTAGAGCAAGAGCTCCACCACCAAAAAATACAGGTACAATATAATTATCAAACATATTCATATTATAGCATATCTTAAAAAGTTAGGAAATAGAATCTATCAACCAAAGCCATATCCGCTCTTTAAAATTTGTTTGCGCTCAATCACAGATTGATTCGCAGATATTAACTATATATTTGGGTACAAAAAAACAAGATCCAGAAAAGACCTTGTTCTTTTTTTCAATTAAGCTTTGTTTGCTGAACCAAATACGTCAATACGTTCTTCAACAGCTGCTGTAATTGCTTCGAAACCAGGTTTCAAGAATTTACGTGGGTCAAAGAGTTTCTTCTTGTCGTATTCTGCTTCATTTGCTTCATATTCAGCAACAAATTTACGTGTTGCTTTAGCAAATGCGATTTGACATTCAGTGTTAACGTTAACTTTAGCAACACCAAGTTTGATAGCTGCTTGGATTTGATCATCAGGAATACCTGATCCACCGTGCAATACGATTGGGAAGTTAGGTACAGCTTCTGTCAATTTTTGCAAGTGATCAAGGTGAAGACCATTCCAGTTTTCTGGGTAAGGACCGTGGATGTTACCGATACCTGCTGCAAGGAAGTCGATACCAGTTGCAACCATAGCTTTAGCATCTTCGATTGGTGCCAATTCACCGTCACCGATGATACCATCTTCTTCACCACCGATTGTACCAACTTCAGCTTCAACTGATACACCGTTAGCATGTGCAAATTCAACAACTTTAGCTGCTTTTTCAAGGTTTTCTTCAACTGGAAGGTGAGATCCATCGAACATAACTGAAGTGTATCCTTCACGAATACATTCCAAAGCATCGTTGTAATGACCGTGGTCAAGGTGAATAGCAACTGGTACAGTGATACCCATTGATTCTACCAAATCTTCGATAAGAGCTTTACACAATTTGTAACCACCCATGTACTTAGCAGCACCCATTGAAGTTTGGATAAGCACTGGAGCTTGTTTAGCTTCTGCTGCACGCAAGATAGCTTGAGTCCACTCAAGGTTGTTTGTGTTAAATCCACCGACTGCGTAACCATTGTCACGAGCTGCTTGGACAAATTTTTCTGCTGAAACGATTGCCATTATAAAGGCCTCCTATATTTTTTTGGGTTTGAACCCGTTTACATGTTTATTCTATCACAATTAGATTCAAAAAACTAGCTTTTCTACAATTTGTAAGCGTTTTGATTTTTTAATACAAAAAAACCAGTCAACCGACTGGTTACTCTGCGGAAAGAGGGACTTGAACCCTCACGACCTAAAGCGGTCACAGGATCCTTAGTCCTGCGCGTCTGCCAATTCCGCCATTTCCGCTAACAACATTAACTATTATATCAAGTCTGACAAATTGTGTCAACACTTTTTGAAAAGTTTTTAACTAAACTTTCCATTGCCTCATTCGAAACAACTATTACATAATACCATTTGTTGTCGAGTATCGTCAATACTTTTTCAACGATTTTTTAATATTTCACTCCAAAATTTATAGAAACCTTCAAGCTCAATCAAAAACTAATCGAATTGTACTTTCAATGCTTTCAGCTTCTCTTTAAGAGGAGCTAAGTAAATTTCTTCTCCAAAACCACGTGATTTTAAACCATCCTCTGCACAAACCAATAACGCTTCTGTTAAAGGGAATATCAATTTAAGGTCTGTATCAGAAATATCCTTTTTCGAAAATAAACGACGAATTCTTGGATAATCAAAGTCAAAAGCTTCAAAAAATGGGGAATCTTTTAAAATATTTTCTAAACGTTCTAAATTGACTAACAGCCCCAGATGAAAGGCTGCTGGTGCGAAAGTCGCTGAAAAAGGTTGCGTACAAACACTTCGAAATTCAATAGTTCCTCTAATCGTTAAATCTTGAAATTGATAAGATCGATGCGTTTTAAAGTCGTCCTCACTCGGCTTAATCGAAACTTCTTTACCATGAATAGACCAGGCTTGAATAGCTGATTTATTCAAATAGTCTTTAGCTCGTATCGGTTCAAAATAGTAGGTTTCCTCAGCCCGTTTTGCAGTAAAAATGGCTGTTTCAGATAAATAAGAAAAATAATCATCTTCATTCTTGAATACTCTTGGGAAAATCCCGGCATTTTCTTCAAAGACACCATGCATGGAATTCTCCCAAAAAACATCCCTCGAAATTGCTAAATCCCAATCAGAACCCCAAAATTCCGAATTAGCAAATAATACCGCTTTAGGACCCTCGATCTGATTAAAAGCGTTGAGAACTCTTAAATAGGAAATCTTGGGGACATCCAACTGCACTTGACTCCCACAGATAAAAGACCCATATTCCGGGTAATTATGAAAGAAGGGATTATTTTTGGCTTTAGAAAGCTCAAGAAAATCCATAAGCATCTCATAACGAGGTGATTTTACCGGACTATTATCATTTTTAGCCCAATTAGGATTAACACCCCAACCTTGCAACTCATGGTTATGAGTACGCAGGTATGGTTGAATCATACTAAGGTAAGTATCCAGACGTTCTTCAACCTCAGCAATCCGACTAGCCTTGGCAAATGCAAATTCAATCGTATTATATGAGACTTCGAAAAGAATCATATCTCCAGAAGCTTGCTCAATAAGCTGAATAGGATTATTATCAGAATCAAATTTATCCGCTTTAAAACCAAAATTATCAATAAGATATATTAAAAGTTGTTTTGTAAGAGAGACATCCGTAGCGTTCCCGCTCAAATTAACAACAGGGTATTCCAACTCGATTCCTACAAATAGTCCGGGTTGTTCCTTGATTGGCAAATAATACCTTTGTTTAAGAAGTTCCTTGGCTGTTGTCAAAATAATATTCCCCTTTTAAAAA
>OAUX01000337.1_pt1 | contig 23188 bp, 19 predicted proteins | sample 1501311 | NCBI WGS metagenome assembly OAUX01 (sample SAMEA2580066, study PRJEB22360) | human gut metagenome | reverse complement strand
AACACAACCCGCTACGGGGGAGACTTACCCGAAATCTGATTTATTCAACAAAGCCCCTGTATAACTGAATTGAAGATCACGGTAGTGGCAATCTGCGGATGAGATGAATACATCGCATCCTGATGCGTTACAGCGCGTTTTAGAAAGGGGGATAAACTGCCCGTCGGCTGATCAGAAAGTTTATATCCGTTGCTGCATTGTTTTCGGTAGATTGAGTAATGTATCGGGTGTTTAACCAAACGGAGGCCGGTGTATCGATGAAAGCAGACGTACAGTACGTGTTTCACCATTTTGGTATCCCGCAGCAGGACGGAGATACCTCAGGTAAGTTCAGTGCCAGTGCTGGGGTGTATACCACCGATAATCCGGGCAAATTTCGGGTACAGTGGCATCGTTTCACTGAAGACTCACCACTTCATCCGTTTCTGAAAACCGTTCCACATGTGGCGTTTAAGGCCAGTAGCCTTACTGAAGCTATTGCGGGCGAGACGGTTATCTTGGGGCCTTATGAACCCATTGATGATTACCGGGTGGCCGTTATTGATGACTGCGGTGTACCGATTGAACTGATTGAGACAACGCTCAGCGATGAAGAACTGTGGGCACGTGCACCATCCGGTCAGGGGAGTCTGTACCGGAAGCCGGAAATGCACGGGGATAAAAATAGCGATCGATTACGGATATCGCGAGACAGTGGACAGATAATCATCCATCGTTTCTTGAGGCTCACCGTTTGTCCCGGGGAGGGATCAGGGTGATACAGTGTGCTCTCCGGGTTATCATTGGCAGCCAATCTTAGAACAGAAAGAGCTATCTGGATTTCTCGGCATCACTGAAGCATGTCACGTATCCTCCGCATCCAGCCGACAACTTCTCCCTCAGGATCGCGTTCGTGTATACGGGAGGCAGTCATCAAAGGGAACGCCCGTTCTGCCAGACGTGCCTTGGCAGGGTATCTTTCATCACACCGTCAAAGCCCTGAGCCAGCGAATAGGCTTCTGCAAACACTTTAGGGGTAGCTTTACCGCCGACAGGATGGTCGGTGGCGTCGATCATCACACCAAAAGCTTCGTGAATGGCATCAGGATGAAGATAGCTTTCGACCTCGTGTTTTAGCGCCTGAGCCGCCCAGCATCCGTTAGCACGTGCATTAACAGCATTGACTGCTTCGGCATAAGCAGGAACATCACGATCGTAGATATGAATTTCCCTGCGGTTCAGGGCGCGTAGATAGTTTTCATTCACCCAGTGCTTGAGCGTTCCCCCACCCAGTACGATAAACGCCACACGTTCGTCATTCTCCAGGTCAGGAAGGGTGTTGTCTTCTGCATGTAACGCTTTGCTGAGAGCTTTAAAGGCGGCGACATCGGTCGGCCCTTCCACGCAGAATAGCAGTCTGACCCGGTTGTCTGGTGTGACGCCCAGCGTATCGGTAACGATGCCAAAAACATCAGCACCAGCCTGAATGGTCGGCTGCCCTGTAGCGGCATCACGGGATACAAAGCGGATGCTGTCCCCAGGTAGCTCTGTAGCAAAGTCCGGACTGTGCGTGGTAAGGATAACCTGGCAGCCGGTTTCCAGAGACAGGGATTTAAACGACTCAATCAGGATCCTCTGGTAATTGGGATGCTGTGAGGTTTCGGGCAATCTCTTCAGCCTTTTGCTGGACTCTCAACTGGATCCTGGCTATGTCGTCCTGAACTTCCGCTAGTGCAGCCGTAATGGCGGCTTTCACGGGCTTTGTACTTCATCGTCGGAATCCCGGCTGCTTCTGCCGCTCAGGAAGAGTGCAAACATGGGCAACCAGCTCTCGATTTGCTCCCAGATACGCTTTGTGTCCTCTTTGGCTTTGCTGACGGGAAGCAGCGTTTCCGTCAGTTGCAGATCTGCTGAGGCCGCCCATATGGCTTTTCACATCCCGGGATTTCCCTTAAGCGAAACATCGAGACCAATCTCTTTCACTCTGGCCTGAAGTTCTTTTTCCTTCAGTTCCAGGAGATTCTCAAAACCAGCTGCCGTGGGATGGTTTGCAATGACAAAAATCTCGGCGGTCGGCTTTTTGTTACTGCAGTTAAAGATCTTACGGATTTTCAGTGAGCCGTTTCCCGTCAGAAGAAACTCTTCCTGAAGGGTGGTTTCCGCGCCAGAGTCGAGCGTGAGGGAAGGGGGAAGCTCGATAAACTCGCAGGTGATCTCCACACTGTCCTGTCCGCTGTGAATACAGGCATCGCCTTTTTCGATAGATACCATGTTGTTGAAGAAGATCTCCAGTGCTTCAAGGATCGTCGATTTGCCTTTGTCGTTGCGTCCGACAAAGGTTGTCAGGTCATCAAACTCAACGCTTACTTCTTGTGCATAACAGCGAAAATTTTTAACTGCCATACTTTTCAGTCGCATGTCTTTTCCCTTTTGATAAAACCGCTCAGTTGAACAGCCCGTTATTCTACCGGGCAGGTGAACATTTTTATTGGCGGCTGTTTGATTTATCTTCTGATTTAAGCAGACAGTGCCGCGAAGGGTGACGATATTTTCATGTGGAACACGGCAATCTGCTCCGGCATTGCGATGGCAGGGTCCCGAAAAGTTTTTTTTAACGGCACTGGTAATGGTTATGAACGATAACCCGCCGGAGTCCATTTTAATGAGTTACATATATGACCCTTTCTGGCAGCAACGCATCGCCGATACCTTCAGTTGCGCACTTAACGCTTACACCCGCTTACTGGCCCTGCGTGTTGACCTCCGTCTGCCGGATACGCCAGCGGCTACTGATGCGGCTGTTATCTCCCGCTTCACCGATGCCCTGAAAGCCCGCATTGCTGCCCTTCAGGCGCGTCAACGTCGCGAGGGCAAACGCGTCTGGCCGACAACGCTGCGTTTTGTCTGGGCGCGGGAGTTTGGTGAAATCAAAGGGAAGAAGCATTACCACGCGGTGCTGTTGCTTAACCGCGATACGTGGTGCGGAGCGGGGGATTACAAAGACCCGGATTCGCTTGCAGGTATGATTAAACAGGCGTGGTGCAGTGCCCTGAAGGTGGATGTGCAGGCGCATGCCGTTCTGGCCCGCTTCCCTAAGAGCCCTGTGTCATGGCTGACGCGCGGCAATACCACTGAGCTTCAACAGGCGCTGGCGCAGGCCGCTTATCTTGCCAAACGCGAAACCAAAGTCACCGGCGATGGTGAACGTAACTTCGGCTGCAGCCGTGGCTGAGCCAGGCATACATCGATTCGCCAGGCCTGACTGTACGGGCCTGGTAATTTTTTACAACGTCCCCCTATCCTCTGAGGCGAACCGGTAACCCCATGATTCAACCACCACCGGACGTCTCCCGACAGCCATATCCTCAGAGGGAGAAAAATACCATGACCACGACGAATTCGAACATTAATGCCAGCCCTGACACCCTGATTTCAGCTCAGGACCCGCTTATCGACATGACCTTTATCACCACCTACACCGGTATGACGGACAAGTGGTTCTATAAACTGATTGGCGACGGCCTGTTTCCCAGACCCATCAAGCTGGGCCGCAGCTCCCGCTGGCGCAAAAGCGAGGTGGAAACCTGGATGCAGCAGCGTATCGCCGATTCCCGCGGCTCCTGAGCAGACGAGGTATCCTGATGGAAAAACAACGCCGTACTAAACCACAGAACATTCCGGAGCGCTGGAAGTGTCCCCGCTGCCAGCGACAGTATTGTTGTGCCAGACTCTGCCCCGTTTGTTTTCGTACCTCTGTAGGGCCTGCACAACCGTAACCCCGATGGTCTGCAGAGACAGAATACCAAGAATCATCTTCCGCTAACACATAACTGACCCGCCATTCACACCGCCACACAGCCCATACCGGGACGGCTTACGCCTGCGTGTTGTCTGGCGGTAAGGAGCACCACGATGTACGCCAAATCTTTCATAGCACTTGACGGTAATGGTCGTCCTACCGGGGCCAAAACGGCACAAAGGTATCCGTATGACTGCTACACCTGCCATCTGTGCGGCAGTGCGCTGCAATACCATCCTGAATACGACACTAAACGACCTTACTTTGAACACCGGTCCGACATGCTGACAGATAACGGGCGTCAGCATTGTCCGTATGTCAGGCCCGAACCATACCTGATGTCCGCCCGCTGGTTTACCAGTATGACTGGCACTGCGGTGGCTGCGGCAGCAATTACCATGGCGAGCGCTACTGCCTGAACTGCCGGACCGGTGAGTTCAGCAGGACACTCTCTGATGCTGAAATCCATACTGCAGAGGTAACGGCATACGCGTACTGAAATGTTACCTGGCAAATTACCGTGCAGGTCACTTTGTGACGGCCGGCGAGGCTATGAACGCACCGGGGCAGCTATGGAGTTGTGCCTACTGTGGATGTCGTCTGGTGCTGCATGCCGGCACTTTCAGCGGCCCTGGGTGGTTTTAGCACGATACGCAGACCGTGGCCCGGCATGTGCTGATGAACTGTGCCCATCTCGACCCGGAAGTCAAAGCTGAGACCCGGCACAGGAAGCTGCGCAATATGCTCAACGGACTGGATGTCAGGGTAATGACGCTGTCCTAGTACTGCGTGTGGTGCGGTGACCATTATCAGGGCGTGAAGCACTGTTACCGGTGCCAGACCGGTATCTACGGCATCGAAGATGCTAACTGGCAGAAAATTTTGTCGCTACCGATGTAAAGCTGGGTATTCCGCAACTTGGGAGGAAGAAAATCAATGAAACTTTTTAATTAACAAGGATCTAAGCTGTTTTAAGTTATGGGTAACGCAATGCCTTCACTTAAGACTCTTTTGCAACTGCCTTGCAGGTGGCTAGCTAGCCGACAAGTTGTGAGTCCTGATGGGATTGTCAGTGCCCCGAAAATAGCGCACGGGATGGCATTAAATTCCTTTAATAACTATACCTCATGGTGTACTTGCCAGCATATAACGCCTATCACATTGATAATGGCTGTATGTAGTGACACGCTGAATCTCCGCCTTCGCAAAATAAGCAGAAGCCTGACGCAGGATGTCGTTGCTGCGGCAAAGTTCACGGTTCTCTCGTTCGATTTCCTTCAGTCTCTGGCGTTCATCGGAGGTGAGACCGGGCATGTCCCCTGAGTCCTGCTCATGCTGACGCAACCAGGCGCGGAGGGTATCGGGAATGCAGCCGATTTTAGGCGCGATAGATTTAATGGTGGCATGTTCTGAGGGGTAATTATCTCGCTGTTCCAGCAGCATGCAGACAGCGCGTTCACGTAATTCAGGCGGATAACGATTTGCAGATTTTGATGTCATGGAGATTCTCCTTTTACTGCGAGTGTAGTCTCCAGGATTCCCGGGGTGGTTCAATTGGTGCTATGATCGGCATTGCTCAGTCCGGCTGGTGATTTGGGATATTCAGCGATTGATCAGATCGCATAAACCGGACTGAGTTTCCCCTAAGTGATCTACTATTCCGAGCAGTTATTTAGTTTTTTTAGTTTATTACTATTTTTTAAACATATAGCTCATTACAATATGCTTAGAAAGCAATAGAACAGATTGAGTTGTCACTGAAATAAGCTAAAACCGACATGCTTGTCGGGGAAGAGAACAGAAGTTGGTGAGGCGGCGTGAGAAATGAGGGCGTAGAATATTATGATTAAGAAAACATTATGCAGCTTATTGATGGTCGTAGTTTGTGGCGGCATGGTTGGCCCCGCAATGAGTGCGGAGAATGACCATCGGTATATTAGTATTCGTAATACGGATAGCAGTTGGGTGCAGGGCGTGTGCTCTTTGGTATTCCGACTGGATAACGGCGGTGATGGGACACTCAATAACCTGATGGTCAGCTTGCAATTAACTGATAAATCGGGAGCCGTTCTGGAAAAAGGAACTCTTGATGTTCAGCCGTTTGGCGATAGCAGTGCAACTCGCTCAACCCTTTCGGCAACTGAATTCAGCTGTGATGCGGTTGAAAATACAGCCAACATCGTGATTACCCACGTAGAGGAAACGTCTTCGGATGGTTCAGTCCGTGCTCTGCCACTGTCGATGTTTGAACCGCAATATTATCAACCATTAAAAATGAGTGTACAAAAAAGCCGGTAGCTTTACCTGCCTTCTAGGGGGATGACAGAGAAACATCCCCATTACGACGAAATAAGCGTTTATGCTTTGTTGATTAAATCGATAATACGATCGCCTTCTGTATCTTCTTGCGCAAATCGGCTAAAGATGCTGCCATCGTTTTGTGTACCCACCTTGATAGGTTCCTTGCAATCTTTGTGGAAGATTCTTTTCCCTTTTTTTGTGACAACCACACCTGACATATCGCCGTGCTGCTCTTTATCGTAAACAATATATTCATAGGGGCCTTTGACGACACGTATCCAGTAAAGCGAGCCACCGGCGATCATCTGAGAATTATAGTAGGCGTTAACCCCCGGTTGATTAGTGACAAGATTCAGCTCAGCAGTCGGAGCAGACTGGGTTCCCAGGGCATATCCCGCGCTATCCTGCGCAATAAAGGCGCTGGCGTATTTATTATTGGTGAGCAGGCATTCCAGCGTTAATTGTTCCTGATCCTCCGCACTGTAAGACGCAGCTAAAGCTGTCTGGCTGAGTGACATACAGACAATGGTCAACGCCGCAATTCGTAGAGTTAATTTCACGTTCCTTACTCCTTTATAAACTGACATGTTTAAGATTAGTGGCCGTTCTTTACTTGTTTGCAGGTATCCAGCCAGCCAGCTGTATCAATTTTGCCGTTCGCTAGGTATTTTTGCTGATTCTGCCAATGAGCAGCGAGGAACGGCTTAAGACCGGAAAGACGTTTATTCAGCATCAGCATCTGATTGAACACGTTCACTTCGCCTTTTAGCCCTGCTTGCCCATACAGGGTGCCGGAATCCACCAGACTGCTGGCGTAGTAGCTCGTTAGCTGCTGTAGACGATCGGTTTGTTCCGCCAGCTTATTTTTGCGGATGGCACAGTTGGCATCGCTGCTGTCTTTATCTTTGCACAGCAGCTCATAATTGTGATTGAGGAAGTCAAGGAAACGACCATCGTCCTGTAATTTGGTACAGAGAAAAGAGCCCAGATTCAGGCTGGCGCGGATAGACTGTGCTCTTTCTTCTTGCTGCTGCTGGTTGCTGGCACGAAGTTGGTTTTCCAGATCTTTCAGCTTTTTCTTCAGCTCGCCGTCTTCAACGCCAGAAGCCAGGCTACCTAACGCTTTCGCCGTATCATTGGACCCGGATTTGCTGCTCTCTGCGCCCGTTTTATCATCACCGAGAGTCGACCAGTTTTTCTCAAGAAGTTTGACCCGGTCCGTTGAGGTAATTGCCTGGGAAACCAGCACCAACCGCAGGCCCATTGTTTTACTGGTAAAAGGCTGGGCATTATCGTAATAGTTAATTTCTTTACGGCTAGCGCTGCGGATATCCGACTCACTGGACATCACGCTGCCGCCACGCACCACAAAACCGCCAGCCTGGCCATGCAATCGATTAATTTTATTGAGGTAGAAGGGGGTAAACATCATCTCAGAGACGTTGCCTAACATATCGTACAGGCCGAGCGGGTTAGGATTTAACAGACCGATGAGCTGAAGTTTCCCGTTTGAGGACTGCGAACCGGAATACCACTCATAATTTTTGATGTCGTCCATCGGATAACGGGAATCACGAAACTGTGCGGTATCCACTTTCAGACCGCCGCGCGCGGCAAACTCCCACTCTACTTCGGTGGGCAGTCGTAAAAAACCTGGCTTGTTATCTTCTTTCGGCAGCTTGTCGAGCGCGTTTGCGCGTAACCACTGGTTATATTTATCGGAGAAATTAACGGCCTCAAACCAACTGATGCTGGTTTGAGGGAGGCTAAGTTTACGCGATGGTGTCGGGCAAGTATCGGAAGTTAATGCCTGATATTGCAATGCCGTCAGCTCATATTTCGCCATTAAATAATAACGGCCTTTATTTTGGGGCGTTTCAGTAAAGCTACCGGCGATAAACGTGGGATAACTGTGTTCCACAAAGCCCCATTCACCGCCATCTTCCCCTAAGGTGATGGGAATATCATCCAAAGGACCGGCTACTGGAATTTCTACCCGACGAAATACCATCGAACCTTCGCAGGGCATAGGCAAAATCACGTCATCGCTATCTGGCTTCGGATTATAGGTTTTCTCTGCCCACGGTTCTGCCAGCGCGGGGGAGATCTTCACCAGCAGGGCTAGCGCCAGGCAGCGCGATAATGTGGAAGGAGTAAAGGCCATGAACGATCTCCGCTAAAATAGATGCTTAGGGCAAATTAAAAAAATAAGGGTTATGCCTCGCGCAGGCTCTGCGCAGGTTCAATATGGATCGCGCGCCAGGCACCGATACCGGCAACCAGCGTCGCCACAACCAGCGTCAGTAAGAGGGCGATAAGGCCGTGTAAGGGCGTTATCTTGCAAATCATCTGACCGGTGGCCTGGCTTGTGGACAGCGCCCGGTTAAATATCTGGCTGGCTAAAAAATAGATGCCAAAACCGCCGATATAGGCCATCAGGCTGAGCAAAGCGCCCTGACTAATGACGTAAACGCCTACGGCTGGTCGCGTGAAGCCCAGCAGACGAAGTACAGCAATATGCTTACGTTTACGATCGACATTGGCGATAAACGAGCCGATTAACGAGGCGATACAGCCAATGAGCGCGGTGATGGCGATCGTGTTAAAGATGATGCCCAACACACGGTTAATGCTTTTTACATTCTCAATATCCGCCAGCCGACTGGTGGTTTCGATGCGTTGGGCGCGCAAATCGCGTTCAAGGCTGGCGACATGGTCAATATCGCGTGCGTACAACCTTGCGCGGGCGTAGCGCGGCGCGTTACCGTTAAGCTGAGCGCCGCTGGCGACCCCTAACGCTGTTACCGCATAGCCATCGCGAAAATGTTCAAGAGCCATTAATAACGCGGGGCGGGTAAAGATAGCGGGGCGATTAAAATAGGTGGCTGGCAAAATCCCCACCACGGTCACGCGCTTACGTCCCCATTCGCGGCGTTCATCGAGCATACGACTCACGCGTAGCGTGAGCGTATCACCGGTTTTCACCGCCAGCTTGCGTGCCGCTTCCTGAGTAATAACAACTTCATGGTCATGATGGAGCACCTGCGTGCCGAGCAAAGGATCGCCAGCCTCTGTCGGAATGACTTCCGCATTTTCAATAAAATGTGTGCTGTCCGTCTGCAAGTCAGTCAGCGTATTGAGCGAGCGCGTTTGCCCGATGGCGAAGCCGACATCAGGCCGCTGCCGTAGCTGCGTGATCCAGTGCTGATCGTAGCTTCCGCTGCTCAACATGCGGATCTCCAGATTGCGGGGATCGTTGGCCAGATCGTTTTGTAACTGGTTCACAATGCCAAAGCGCAGGCCAAAAAGGAGCAGTAAAGGGGCGATGACCGCAACAAGAGAGGAGACGATGCAAAAAGAGATGATGCGATCGTGCCACAGGTCTTGCATTGCAAGGCGACCGAGCAGTCTTGCACGATTAAAGGACAAAGTAAGTACCTCCCCGTTCGCTCTGTGATGACGCCGTCAGCGATTCTGGCTGCGCAGCTAAACAGGGTAAATTGAAGTGTTTGACCAGAGGCCAGTCATGGCAAACGACCAGCGCCATCATGTCTTCCTGACGGACTAGTTCGATAAACAGGCTAAATAATTTCTGGGCATTGTAGGGATCGAGCGCCGCCGTCGGTTCATCTGCCAGTACCAGCGCCGGGCGATGTAATATCGCGCGCGCAAAAGCGGTGCGCTGCCGTTCGCCAAAGGAGAGCTGGGTAGGATATTTTGCCAGTAGTGGCGACAGTTTTAGCGTTTCGATGACCCTATCCAGCATGGTGCTGTCAGGGCGGGCTCCCAGCAGCTGGCACGGCAAGAGAATATTATCTTTGACGTTCAGGTAGGGAAGGAGGCCACCGTTTTGTAATACAAAGCCAAGTTCGCGTGCCCGAATCGCAGCGAGTGTATTATGTCGCTCGCCCAGAAGCAACGCGGCAATATCCTGCTGCTGTGTCCCTTTGCTGAGCGTGTAACGCCCAATTTTGCTGGGATGCAACACTAAACCAATGGCTTCCAGAAGCGTGCTTTTACCGCAGCCGCTTTCACCCGTTACCGCCACCACCTCGCCTGGCCGCAGCGAAAGCTGCGGCAGGTAAACACGGTGAGCCTGATGATCCTGACCACGAACCACGCACAAGTCTTCAATGTGCAGCATCAGGGCATCATTTCCAGTGGGATGGGATACACGCGATCGCGCGGATCGCTACCTTGCGCCAGCTCGACCCAGCGGTCGACATCTGCATTATATTTTTGATAGTGACGCAGCTTGGATGACAGTGTGCGGATAAATTTCTCCTGTGACAGCCCATCCCAGCTTTTCCACGTTTCTTCATCGAGATTCAGCACATCGCTTTTGTAGGGAAGATCGGCCAGATACTCGCCCAGCACGCCAAGATCGCCGATGCTCGCGCTGTCTTGCTGTTTCAACTGGTTAGGATCGGTCCCCATTGTTGCCGCAACGGTGCGCAGTTGTTCAAACATCTTAGTGGGCGAGATCATCCCTTCATTAGCGGCTTTCAGAATCTGGCTGACGGCATCGCTTAAATCGCTCAGCTGTCCCTTGGTTAAGAGCACGCGAACATCTGTAGTGGGGATGTTCTGCTTAATCAGATCGCGATCGCTAATCCAGGCCTGGAACACCAGCGGGGCCTGGGTGCTGTTGCGTTTGCCCAAATAGGCTAACTGCATCGCATGCCCGATTAACGCCGTATCCTGGAGCAATTTCTGCTCCGCCGTGAGCTTTTGCCCCTCATCTTTGGCATACAGCGCGCTGCCAATGGCGGCATCCCCCATATAGGCGGCTTTAACCTGTTCCGTAATGGCTGACGCCAGGGCATCAACCTGCTGACCGAACATTTTGATATCGCCTGCATTCACCGCCTGATAAAGGTTAGATTGCGTGCTATCAAAATTGGAGAGATCGCGGTACTGGCTCTCGGCTTTGGCATGGTTTGCTTTGCCGCTGGCGGTTTTCAGGTGCAACGTATAAATAGCAATGCCGCGGTTACCTGCTTCCAGACGGAGCTGGCTGGCATCAAGGCCGGTTCCTGAAAGTTTATTGCTGCCCTCAATCGCGCCAGCATCGGTAATCAGTACCATATAGCGGGCGCCGAATGGACTCCAGTCAATGTCATCAATAGCTGATAACACGCCGGAATAGGCATCCTCGTCGTATAAAGAGCTTGAGACCTTCGCTTCTTTAAGATCGGCGACTTTCTGCAGAAAATCCGCGCCGTCCTTGACCTGGTTAGGGTCGGCGAAAATGTGGGTGTTATATTCAAGGTCCGGTACGGCTTTGGTATTTGAACGATAAGAAACCAAACCAAACTTGACCTGTCCATCCAGATGCTCTTGTTTAATTTTGTCGTAGATCTTATTGACCGCCTCTTTGGTGCGCTCAATGTACGGCCCCATTGAAATGGTTGAATCGATAACGAACACCACCGAAGCGTTAAAGCCTTTCAATTGGTTTACGTCGTTATCTTGTTTTGCCGCTGCGTTATCATCCGCCTTGCTGACGGAGGCCACGTTGAGCAGGCGCGTATAGAAGCCATCTTCGGTCATGACCTCTTCGCCGCTCAGGATCGGCAGCAGATAAAATTGCTTTTGCAGATCGACAAAATATTCCGGCTCCTGGGCCTGAATACCTTCAGCGTGGCCGTCACGCTTCAATTTGGCGCGCAGCGGCGCCACCAGAGAGACAGGATCGGGGGCAGAAAGAATGTTATCCAGACTTTCTTTCTCTTTGAAAAAGAGTAACCGATCGCGGTTGGCCGGGTTGGTAAACGCCAGCGTCAGCTGCATTTTCCAGTCTACGGTACAGGATTTCGGCAACCAGCCAAGGGTTTTGCCATAGCTATCCGGCCCGACTTTAAGCCAGCTTTGCCCCTTAGCCTCTTCCTTTTGATAAACATAAAGGCTGCTAAAGGCAGGCTGAAGCTGCCCATTTTCATCCCCGGCGTTGTCGCTAAGCTTACAGCCTGGCGTCGTCAGGATGCGCTGGTATAGCGTTTTCTTCCCTTCCTGAAGCAGCGGTTTATCGCCCTCGGCGGCAAAGAGGTGCCCGCTGAACAACAGGCCGCATAAGGGCAGCGCCAGACGGCAAAAAAAAGTCCGGGTCATTTTGCTAGCTCCTCAAGGCGCTGCTTAGCCGTTTGGTTCTCGGGTTCTGATTGCAGTACCGTTTCGTACCAATAGGCCGCGGTATCTTTATCCGCCTCTTTGAAACATTCGCTTGCCTGATGGTATTTCGGATCGTACTCACCGGCGTAAATCAGGGCGATTTTGGTATCGCCGCCCTGCGCGCGATTTGCGTACAGGCGCTGGGCGACGCCGCATTTCTTCGCCTCTTTCGCTGACTGGATAATGGCCAGCAGTTTATCGCTATCGAGTTTTTCCTGAACGCACGTCTGCACGAATTCAAGCTCGCTCAGCGTGTCTAAACTCTGTGCGGAACAGCCAGCCGGGGCTTTAGGCTCGGTGTTCGTCGCTTCAGGGGCGGCGGCTGCGGGGGCTTGCTGAGCTTGTACCGCCGGGACCACCTCCTGACCTTTGTCCCGGCCCATGAACCACCAAAGCGCGCCAGCAATCACCACTTAAAAGCAGGATGGCGGCGATGATGAGCGGGAGGCGGGAGCCGCAGGTTTTTGTTGCGGCTGCGGCTCGGCATGAATGGTCGGCGCAATGGTTTCAGATTCTGCGACGGGCGCTTCTACGATGGCCGCTGGTGCGGAGTCGGTTTCTGGGGTTGCCAGCATACTGCTGCTGCTGTAATTACCCGTCGCGCCCCTGGCTTCAGAAGAGAGCAACTCATCACGCACCAATTGGAGGGTGGTATTGCGCACTTCTCCTGAAGCCAGCTTGATCTGAATCTGGACCTGGCTTGCGTTTGCCAGCAAAGGGTCAAGTAGAGTAGGGCCGATACGAAAGCCGCTGCCGTTGGCCAGGGAGTAACCGCCGTTGACAGTAAACCAGTGCTGTGCAGGGCTCCAGCTGCCATCGGGCTGCAGATAGTTCTGCTCGTTATTACAAAGCGTAAAGGTCAGATCGGGCAGCACCGCAGTTTCGCCGCGCAGGCGAACCATCAATTGTGCGGTACCCGGCTCTGCCGGTTGGCAGGCGATGATTTTAGCTAGCATGGCATGTTCTCTTGTTTCAATTGGCTGATAATTTGACCAAGTTGGCGATTATGTTCGACGGAAATATCGCGCGTGGCGCTATGACCAGCGTTATCAAGTACGACGCTCATCAGGGCGGATAGCCAGTCTCCCAGATAAGAGACACCCGGCTGCGGCGCAACGGCGGCGAGCTGCGGCAGCTCGTCGTTCATCAGCGGTTTCTGGCGCAGGAAGACTTTATTTTTCTCGCCAACATAGCTGTTGGGCACCTTTTCAGGCGGTAGAGTGAGATAACCAAACCAGGCGATAAAATCACGCATAGTCAGTTGGGCGCGCAGAACCTGGCGTGCCATAAGATGTTCACGCCGCGTACCCGCTTGCTCCTGACCCGCCAGCGCGCGTTTCAGCGTGCCTTCCAGATCTAGGCGCGTGGCTGCGGTGATCAATTCTTCGCTGAGATGATTAATCAGTTCGCTGTTCATCCCCAACTGACGCCACTGCGGCGCTTGCTGCGGCAGTTCACGCAAATGCGCGACCCAGGCTTTAAACGCCTGATGGGCGAAATCATCGTCCTGGCCGACTCTTTCCTGGGCAGTTGACGCTGGCGCGTCAACCACGGCGATTTCAGCCGGTGCGTCGGCGAAGGGATCGCTGCCAAACGGGTTATCACCGAAGGGGTTGTTGCCAAATGGGCTGGCGGTAAACGCGTTTGCCGCCAGGCTGTCGCCATCGTTTGACGGTTCCGGGTTGCGGTCGCGAATGCTTAAATAGATGTTATTAAGCTCCTGCGTCGGCAGATCCAGACGATTAATTAGCTCTCCCATACTGTGGGAGCAGGCGGACAGCCCCTGCCATAGTTCTTTCGCGATGGCCTGTTTTTTCACGAGCTGCCCGTCGCCGTCTTTTTCGTACCAGCGGCCCAGGCGGCGATTGCCGGTCTCCTCGCGACACTGCTCAAGTTGTTGCTGCAAACGTGCCAGCTTGAATTCCAGATGCGCGACGCCGCGCAGCGCTTTGGTTAAGCGTCCCATGCCGCCATCGTTGAGCTCGAGCATCGCGTGCCAGGCTTTGCTCGGCTCGGTGACGTGTTGCAGCACGTTTTTAGCGCTAATGAAGGTGCTGCCCATTTCGTCGAGCTTCTGGCGATAGCGCTCGGTGATGCACGCTTCCTTGTTTCGCTCCTGTTCTGTACCGTCTTTTAGGTCGATGAACGGATTATCCAGCCCCGGTTTTCGCACCAGGAAACAGTTATTAAACGCCTGGCCGGGCGCCCATTGCTGCAGCCAATCATATTGGGCGAAACGCTCCAGCAAGGTCATGTGCAGCATACCTTCCCAGCCTTCTTTTAACTGTTCGGTGGTGAGTTGCAGACTGCTGTTGATGCGCATATCGCACATGGTGATGGCCCAGAACAGCCCAGGGTTACGGCCCTGACGTTCTTCGGCGCTTTTACCCTGCGTTTTTTCTACCCAGCGGTTTAATACCGGACCAACGTCAGCAACATCGCTCTGTTTGGCGGAGCTGGCGCACACGACCAGCGCGTTCATCTCCTGATTATCGGTGTAACGTTCAAACAGATAGGCGACTTTACCGCGCAGCAGAAGCTGGCAAATGGGATTAAGCCCCTCTCTACCGGCCTCTTCCAGTGCGGTAATTTTAAGACGCCCGCGATACCCAGGGAAGTCAAGCAGATCGACCTGCTCCACGACGCTGTCGGCCTCGACTTCCGCTAACGGGAAGATAAGCTCGGTGGTTAACGCTGCCAGTTCCGCCTGGGTTAAGCTGGCGCTGCCGATTTGCTGCTCCTCTTTCCAGTAGCGGATCTCCACGTGGCGATCCTGGCTGGAGCCTAGCCGGTTAAGGCTGTCGACGTTCATAATGCTGCCATTACTGTGATCGATAAGCGTCTCCAGCGGGGCGAACACCGTCCGGGCATGATTGAGTTTGGTCAGCACATTGGCTAATGAACGATAGGTCTCGGTGAGGGCCGGCAGTTCTCCCCACAATAAAGAAAATAGCTCTGCGCGTTCACCAGGACTCAGCGCAGGGGCAATTTTCAACACCTGCGGCCAATAGGCGTGTTCAAGTTTTTCAACCGATTTTCTGAACGAGGCGTTCAGGTAATCCCATAAGGCAACCACATCTTCCTGGCTCACGCCGTTATAGCTTTTTGCTTGTGTGGCGCGTTGCAGGAAGGGGCGCAGTCGCTCTTCAACCCTGGCTTCATCAAGTTGAAAGCTCAGCTGCTCGTGGTTGAAATCATTAAACCAGGCGTTTGCCAGAATTTTGGCCAGATCGATTTCACTGAACAGGCGCAGAGGCACAGGATAGCCCGCAGGCGCGGCGGGGGCCTGGCGGGTGAAGCGGGTGACCAGGCCGGTGGCCTCTTTACCGCCGCCGACGGGATTCACTTCTTTGATAAAGTCGACGCGCCGTTCGCCATAAAGGGCTTCCAGTGAACCATTGCTGCCAGCTGCCAATGCGGAGATGAGATAGGATTTCCCGGCCTGAGAAATGCCGAAAAAACCGAAGGTCATTGGCGTTCTGGCGACCAGCGTCAGGCTATTGGCCTGGTTACGCGTGCGGAGCAAGCTAAGGTTGAGTTTATCCGCCTCGTTGTCGAGGCGACGTGAACCGGAACGCACTGCATCAACCCAGCCAAGTGCGTCCTGACAGCCCTGAGCGATAGCTGCCCAGCCCTGAGTGAGAGATTTTTGATCGCTATTCATTATTTTTTAACACTCCCGCTATCGAGCCAGTGTCGGCTATCAATGAGCCCCGTATCGGGCATAGTATTGAGTTCCAGATCTACATCACGCTTGCTGAATGACTTATCGGTGTTGCTGGTGATATCCGCAATCATCAGCCGATCGCTGATTAAGCCCAGTTGGCGCGCCCGTTTGCCTTTGTCGATAGCCAGTCTCACTTTCAGGTACGGTGAACCGTTATCCACGGAGAAGGCGGCGGAAAACTTCTTACGGCCTTCTTCGCTAAAACGTAAGGTATAAAGCGGTGCGGCGGCCCAACGTTCGGCATCCAGTTGACGATAACCCAGCCGCAAATCGCCACGCATGATGATACTTTGCGTGGTGTTCTCGCCATTTTCGTCGGTGAATGTCGGCAATTTTATCTGCCCGTTCTCCGATTCGATATGGCGATAAACGATATCGGCACTGCGAATCAGGTTATCCATATCAATGGTGCCAATATGGCGAATCGTTGAGTAAGGCTTCAGCGCCGAGGTACGGAAATGGAAGTTAGGAATGCTGTGATTTGCGCACAGTTGCGTGAGCATCGCGCCAACGGAGGCGGTGCTCTTCGGATCGTCGATATGGCCATTTTTATGGAACGGATACCAGGTGCCGGTCTGATAACCGTGCAGAGGTAAAATACGCCCCGGCGGCAACGGCAGGTTGCGACGGATAATTGCCTGAATGCCCGGCAGCTGCGAAGGGCGGCCCGTCAGCAGTAGCAGGTCGCAATGATAATAGCTCAGCACTTCGCACAGCGCGGTTAGCACTTTATCAATGTTGAACTTACCCGAGCACAAATCGTTATGCACTCTGGCGAGCGGCAGAGTGAGCATTACCTCCGCTAGTTTGAAATCGGTCGGACCACCAGCTTTTTGTACTTCGCGGCGAACAAAGCTCTCGACTTCATCACGCAGAGAACCTACCGGCAGTAGATCGCCGACACGTTGGTTAATCACGATATGCGTTTGCTCGTCCAGCGGATCGAATTGCTCGTATTTACCCAGAATGTGCAACGCGAGGGGAACGAAGAGTTGGAGGGTGAGCTGCTGGCGCAGCACGGATTCCGCCGCGCTAATATTTTGCGAGCCGCACAGTTGAGACATCAGCGTCTCAACGGATATGACCCCCGTTTCACGCAGCGCCTGCTCAAAGGCTGGAAGCACATAGGACTGGATGACATCCAGCAGAATATCGTCGCCGGCAATTTTAAAACTGTCGCGAAAACGCTGCTGCGGGATGATATGGACGTTAGCGCCGCCCCCACTATGACCATTGCGATCGAGATGATAATCGGTGATGACCAGATCGGTGGTGCCGCCGCCGATATCGATAGATGCGATGGATATTCTTTCACGTTGCGTGCTGTCGGGTCGGCTAAGGGCGTCGAAAAACGACTCCGGGTGACCGGCAAAGTTTTGGTTTATCTCGGTGTAGAGATAAACCAACTGCGCGCAGGACGCTTCATCCCACTCGACCCTGATTTTCGGCAGCGGAATTTTAATGTTTGTCTGACTATGATCTTCTTGCTCATCCTCATAAGGATCGTTTTCGCCGTTGTGCCAGCGTAGCGCTTTCCAGACTAAACCGACCGCCTGACGCATACGGTCATCCAGTACGCAACGTTCAGCCATCGGCATACCGGGCGGCACGGTCAGAATAATATGGCGTAGCTGACGCGGAATACCTGCGTGTCCCTGACGTATGCGTTGTTCCGGGCTATTAATCTGACTAATCGCCTGGGTTAATACTTCCGCGAGCATAAAGGTCATCAGCGAGCTGCGGGAATAGCGTGGCGTAAAGACCGGGATGCGATCCATCTCATCTTCGATGGTGTGTAACGCCTCGCCCCGTTCATCGATCAGATTCGCGAACGGCGCAGCGGTGGCGAGTGGATTACTGTCCTGCACGTAGCTACCGTTGAATCGCCAGCCCTGACCGTAATATTTTTCATCCCAAAGATAACGTTTAGGGCTGGAGAGGCCGGTTGAACCTTCGCTGCCTTTTCGGCGCGCCGCTAAACGACCCGCTTCTCCGCCGATACGAGCGATCGTCGGCCACTGGAAGGCATCGTGGCGGCCGCTACGCACCGAGCAGTGATCTTTGCCGAAGAAGGCCTGTGAAAATTCGACCCGGCTTTCAAAGGGTTCGGTATAAACATGTTCCGGCGCGCTAAGATCGCGCAATTTGAGCACATAGTTGTGCTGCATACCTGAACCTGATTGCCCATGATCTTCAATGAGAATACCGCAGGTGCGTGAGTTACCGACATCGAGGATCAAATCAACGGGAATAGGCTTGATAGCGTTAGTTTCCCGATTGGCGATGACCCTGAACTGCGGCAATTCAATGATGGGGGCGGTCTGACTTTGCAAACCTTCGACGGGAATCGCCATCAGTGAAAGAAGGTTAAGGTAGTGCGCCAGCGGATACTGCTGGTTAAGCTCCTGCTCGCGTTCGTCGATATCCCGGCCTTTGCTCGCCTCTTTAAATACCTCTTTCAGCCAGTCGACAATCCACTCTTGCGTGAGATACCAGTTGAGGGCATAGGTGGCTGTCGCCACCGCAAAGGTTGCCCCGGCATTGACATCTTCCTGGTTCGGGCTGAGGTCGGCGGCGGCCTGCTGTTTGGCCATTACGCGAGTATCGATAGCCAACGTCATTCGATGGCTATGCCCATCCATATCAGGCTTGTCCAGCTTGACGATACGAAAACGCGCCCAGTTTAGCGGCCCTTCCTGATAGACGTCAGGCGGGCTGAAACGGAGTAGGGGAAGCGGCAACCATGTCCCGTCAAACAGCTTAAGACTCTGCTCAACGGGAATATCGTACTGGCTTTTAGCCTTCTCGATATTTGCCGGGCTGGGCTGATAAAAATAGTAATCACGCTGTTCGTTGTAGATTAAACGGGTCAATACGCCATTGGCTAATTTAACAAATTCACCGGCGGGCAAACGTCCTGGAGACAAACCAAAATCCATAAACTGGATCCCGGAGTCGCCTACCAGGGTTACTTGACGATCAAAAGATACAATCTCGGGCAACATAGTTATCTCGTCCCTGTTCAGGAATTAGGTTGAAGCATACGAATCGGGAAGGTTTTTTCCCCATCGTTGCTGCCAATACAATCGGCATGACCCGCGGAAGGTGATTTGCACTCGATGGTCGGCACAATAAAGTTTGAGCCATCGCTGCAGGTCATTTGCTCAGGGTTGGTAATGTTGAGCGCCCCCTGCTGCACGTTACCGTTGGCTGGGCCACGGCACGTTACGCCGCTGGACTGGCGGATGCTGACGGTGCCGTTGCCCTGGTCAAAATTATATTGCAGCTGGAGCGGGCGTCCGGTGTGCTTGTCCTGAATACCGCCATTCACGCGCCATTCGCCGTTAAGAAACTTCGCCGGGCCGTCCGGCAGGGTGGCCGGGAGGGTTAACGGTTCGCCCTGCGGCGCAACGAGCGGCGGGGCGGTTACCGGAGTCACGCCCGGAGGCGTCTGCTCGTCGTGGGTATCCTGTACGCCGGGCGGCAGTGGCGGTTCTACGCTGGCTTCATTTGCGTTAGCCGGCGGCGGCGTCGCATCGCCGTCTACCGCTCTGTCAGATGTGTCGGCAGGCATCGCGGGCACCGTTGAATCCAGCGCAGGATGCGCGTCCGCGGTTGACCCTTCCACAATGCCGGGTACGGCGCGAGCGCCAACGGCGGTTTCTGACCCCCTGATCGCCACGTCATGGGTGCTGGTGGCCGGGTGCGTAGCCACAGGTTCAGCGGTGACCGTGGTTTTATCCGCAGAAAGACCAGGGAGGCCCGGCAGGGAAAGAGAAGGAGCGCAGCCGCGGAGCAGCCCTAACAGCAGCGCCAGCAGCAGTAACGCCAAAAGTAGCCATAGCAACCAACGCCAGCGCCAGCGGCGCGTTCGAACATCAACAAAGGGCGCGGGAGCGGGTTCGACGGTTTTTTCCGTGGCGCTGGCCTGCGGCGGAACGGCCGCGAGGGCGGCGGCGGGAACGGACGATGAACTCAGCCAATGCATCGGGTGACGTTGTTCCCCTTCCGGGTGGACAAACCCCCAAAAGGTGATCACCAGCGTTCCATTAACGAGATAGACAAACTCATAATCGGGGAAATGGGTTACAGATTTTAGCAACTGGGCAAAGACCCGACGATCGCCGCCGGTTCCGCTTTGCTCCGCGTTGAGCAACTGTTCGCTTAGTGACTGCACTGCCATTCGAAACGCATTAAATTGCTGGCGCGCCGATTCTCGCTCCGCTTCGCTTGCGCCGCTCCACGGGATAACATCGCCGGGAAAACTGCTGTACCAGTCGGTTCTGTCACCGCCCTGATCGTTTTGCGGGATAGCCAGATGACGGGCCAGATCGCGCCCTGCATCAAGACGATAGATGGCTTCGCGTAGCTGGAAGGCCATCTTGAAAACAGGATAGCCCGTTTCACCCAGCGCCTTGAATGAAGAGTTATTTCCGGTACGAAGTAGTGGTCCCTGAATCGAATTTCGCATTATCTAACCCTTAAAGGCTGTAATTTGACTAAAGCCACAGTGGTGCAGGCTAATTTTTGGTCGCGCCGGGCGTCCATTTGAAACCCCAGCCATAGTGCTTATCCATCGACTCGCGGTCGGGGAAGAAACGGTCAAGGCGTTCAACCTGAATATTGCCATCGACATTTTTGAGCCTGGCGATGGCGGCGACATTATTACGCTGGTCGCTATCCGTGAGCATGGATGTAATCGGCTGCTGTTCGGGGACATAGAGGGTGACGGAGGCGTTTGTCCCTTGCCAGTTATCGGTGCCAGCGTAAATGAAGCTATAAATCAGCACCTCATCAATGTCCTGCCAGTGGCTGCCGTTGACGAAAAGCCATTCGCCATCCACGTCATTGCCTTCACGCAGATCTTCCTGCAGCAGCAGATACGGTGGCTGGTCATAGTTGCCGGGCAAATGACTCAGCGCCTCAGCGCCGCTGATTTCACCGTTTTTTAAGCGCACAAAGGCGGCAATATCGAGATCGACAGGCTCTTTGTGGTCCCCCTGCTTCCACTGCAGATTGATTTTTATCCGGCCAAAATCCTGACGTTTCTCAAGCTTCACGCTGGGATTGGTGTCAGTTAATTCGGTATGGGTTGGTGTAACAACGGGGAGCGTCACGGCCGGGCGATGTGTAAACCACCACCAGACACCGACGAGTAGGAGCAGCAGTAGCAATAATGCCAGCCAAGGAAGAAAACCGCGGCACCAGGGGATAACCACTACCGTATGGAGGGGCGCCGCTGTGCTGGCTGTGGCCCAATTGACCAACACCGGTTCGCCGCCGACGCTATAGCCGTCGAGGTGGTGTGATTGGGTGAGTAGCGTTTGCAACGCATGTGCTGACTTATCTTCGCCGCGCGCGGCCAGCTGGCTGATTAACCCCGCCAGAATGTCCTGATATTGCTGACGTTTATTCTCAACAGTCAGCCGTTCGGCGTCATTCAGTGCGGAAAAAGGTTTAGCCAGCCCCTGACGTGCTGTCCACCACTCCAGGCGTCCTTCGGCATTGCGACGCGCGGTGGCATACAGCAGCGCCAGTGAAGGGGGAAGATGACGATGTATGATACCGACCGTCTCTTCATAGGTTGTCAGCGTTGCTTCATGAATCGGCGCGGCAGTTGTTAATCGTTGCATAAGCAAATCATTATTGTTGTGGGTGATATGCATGAGATGTGTATCATTGCATCTCAGACAGCCGGAACGTTTTCTGCGCTTTTAGCGGAGCGTATTTGCTTCTTCGAGAACTTTTATTTTGTGCTTGGCTTCGGCGACCTTTTTCTCAATCGCTGAAATTTCGCTGGCGCTCGTTGCCGTTTGTGACTGGCGCTGCAGCTCCTGCAATTTGGCAATTTCCTGCTGGCGTTCGCGGCTTTGAATCTTGCTTGATTTCAGTTTTGCGAGCGTCTGCGACAGATCCGAACGCACTGCATTTAGCCTTGCTTGTTCATCTGCCAGCTTTTGATTTAAGGTCTGCTGTCTGTTTTGGGTATAATCCTGCTGTTGCCTGGCCGATTCATTTTGATATTGGCTCAGGCGAACCTGCTGTTCTTTTTGATCAACCTGCTGACGATAACCACCCGACGTGGCGCAGCTCAGTTTGGTAATAAAGCTTGGATCTTGTGCGTGTAAATCACAGTCCTGGGGAGACGTAGTACAACCCGTAAGGACAAGGGCGGCAAGAAGTGCGTATTTTCTCATCAAATAATCCATCATTAGCGTCGAATAACGCTGCTTTAAGCAGTCTTAAACCGGCCGATAATGCTATCGGCCGAAAGGGTTAACCAAGGGAGATCGCCTGGCGCTGTTCATACAGCTCGTTGGTTTCTTGTTCCAGAGCAGCAATCTTGCTATTGAGATTGGCATATTCTTTGTTCAAATTTGCCAGCTTGCTTTTCTCTGCACTTGTGGTGGTCGTTTGACCTTGTAAAGCGACCTTATAGGCAGATTCTTTATCCTTCATGCCTTTCATGGTCTCTTTCATCTTGCTGATGTTGGCATCAATTTGCGCCAGCTGGGTTTTCGCACCGGCTTTATCAAATCCAGCTTTATCTTTTTGGATGCTGATTTTGGTTAAGGTGGCCTGGTTTTCGCTAATAACTTGTTTCATCGCCAGCGTCGATTTTTCAACCGCTGCGGTATCTTTGCTGATGTCGTTATCCATTGCCTGCAGACGATCGGCGGTGGAGGCATAATCTTTTTTCAGTCTGTCAAGATAGTAGTTAGCGGTCATACCTGCAGCACAGCCAGCAGCGCCACCAATTGCAGCGCCGGCAAGCGCTTTCTTCGAGTCACCTGCTAGCGCCCCTACTAACGCGCCGAGAGCTGCGCCGGATACGGCGCCTACGCCACAACCTTGTGCACCAGAAGCGCTAAAAAACTGTGATTGTTCTGTGGTGGTAAGGCGAGGATCCGGCTTTGTCCCAGACAGGAGAGAGCTTCCGGTATTGGCACAGCCTCCAAGTAACAATGCTGCGGAAATCACGATGCATGTGGTAGTTCGGTTAAATGTATTCACAATCTTTTTCCTTAAAAAAATCAAACAACAATAAATAAGCGTTATGTTCTAAAGATTTAGTGGATTGGCTCCTGTATTTCCATACACTTTTTATCACTTAACCCATTACTGGTTCGCCGCCGCAGGTATTCCCGTGGTGAACGATATCCCAGCGCGCTGTGCGGGTGGTTTTCATTGTAATGCGTGAACGCTGCTGC
>OAUX01000335.1_pt1 | contig 23323 bp, 18 predicted proteins | sample 1501311 | NCBI WGS metagenome assembly OAUX01 (sample SAMEA2580066, study PRJEB22360) | human gut metagenome | reverse complement strand
TGACCATGGAAGGCCGCTCAAACCTCAGGTGTTGCAACCACCACTAGAATCTGCCCTCTATCTCGCTTACCTCACAATTGCGCTGACGGCCACGTCCACGGCTTCGTCGGCGTCATCGGTTACGGTGACCAGTTTCGGGTCGATCGTCGAGATCATGCCATGCTCGGCCACCGGACCGTTGAGCCAGTCAAAGAGCCCCTGCCAGTATTCCTTGCCGTAGAGCACCACCGGAATATTCGCCACCTTGTGGGTCTGGACCAAGGTCAATAATTCGAACATCTCATCCAGTGTGCCGAAGCCTCCCGGGCATACGATCACGCCGGAGGAATACTTGATGAACATGGTTTTTCGCACAAAGAAGTACCGGAAGCTCATGCCGAGGTTCACCCACTGGTTCAACCCCTGCTCGTGCGGCAATTCGATGCCAAGTCCCACCGATTTGCCGCCGGCCAGTGCCGCTCCCCTATTCGCGGCTTCCATGATGCCGGGACCACCGCCGGTGATGACGGCGATGTTGCGCTTGGCTATCTGGCTACCCATGCGCCGTGCTGCCTTGTAGATCGATTCGGTGCGCTGGGTGCGTGCGGAGCCGAAAATAGAGACCGCAGGTCCGAGCTCGGCGAGCGCCCCGAAACCGTCCACGAATTCCGATTGGATGCGCAGCACACGCCATGGGTCCATGTGCAGCCAGTCGGTGTCCTGATCGGGTTTCAGCAGGTTGGCGGTGGTGTTGTCCGAGGGAATCATCTGGCCGCGTAGAATCACCGGGCCGCGATGATAGGTATCGCCCAGCGGCGAGGTGTCCTCCAGATCGACCGGGTTCACCGGTGTGGCCGCAGCCTCAGTTGCCGTCTCAGCCTCCAACGCCGCCGCATCATTCGCGGCTGTGGCTTCCAATGGTTCCATATCGTCCACGACTGCGGACTTGGATGCGGCCTCGGCTAGATTCTTTGCTTCAGCGGCCTTTTTGCCGTCGTTCTTCTTGGATTTCTTCTGCTTCTTTGCCATCCAATGTCCTCCTGTACGGCGCTATCGACTCTTCGCATTCTAGCGCCTGAAGCTCTGCGTACGTTTTCCGCGAAATCATCCTTGACTTCGTGAAGAACGTACGGTGAGTGACACTGAGCGTACGTTTTCCGCGAAATAAGGCCTCATCTCGTGAAGAACGTACACTGAGCGCGTCTCAGCGTACGGTTTTCACGAAACAAGGCCAACAATGGAGTAGGGACCGTCTAAGCCATCAGTGGCGGAAGTCGATTTCCACACTGGCGGTGCCGTCGGCGAGGGTGCCGGGGTGTTCCGTGGGCGTGGTGGGCTCTGTGGTGTGGCTTGACTGCCCGATGCCATCACCATCAATCGATTCGTCATCCTCCGCATCAGCCGCTGCTGCGGCTGCGGTCTTCTCGAATCGCTTGGACTGACGGCTCAGCAGCACACCGGAAATCGCGGCGGCGATCAGGGAGGCCACCAGCACGCCGAAGCGCGCCTCAGCGGAAAGTTCCGCGTTCTTGTACGCCAGCGAAGCGATGAGGAAGGACACAGTGAAGCCAATGCCGCAGGCGACGGCAGCGGGAATCATGTCGCGCACACGCAGCCCCTTGGCCATCTTGAGCCCGCCCACATGCGTGGACAGCCATGCGGTGGTGATGATACCCAGAGGTTTGCCGACCACCAAAGCCACAATCAGTGCGATGACCAGCGGCGAGGCCAACAATAGCGGGCTCATCGACTCGAAGTGTACGCCGGTGGCGAACAAGGCGAAGATGGGCAGGGCCAGCAGTGCGGAGAATGGCTGGAGCTTGTTGGCATAGCGTTCGGCACGCGGCGAGAGTTCGCCGTGCATTTCACGAGAGGGGGTCAGCAGGCCAACCAGCACGCCGGCCAGTGTGGGGTGCACGCCTGCCTCGAACATCATGATCCAAGCGAGGATACCGACGATGCCAACCGCGATCCACGGCACTTTTTTCAGTCGCACGAGGTATGCCCAGATGGCGGCGCATACGGCGATGCCGATGAACCAATACCAGGCGTTAATCGAGGAGAAGAATACGGCGATCAGAATAATGGCCAGCAGGTCGTCGACGGTGGCAAGCGTCATCAGGAACGCGCGGATCGAACCGGGCAGGGCCTTGGCGAACAGGGCGAGCACGGCCAGCGAGAACGCGATATCCGTGGCGGTGGGCACTGCCCAGCCGTGCGACATCTCCGAGAACGGGATGCTGCTGCCGGTGGTGGTCAGAATCAGCGTGCCGGGTTCACCAGGCCCAAGCTGAGAGAACAATGCCGTGACGGCCAGGAACAGGATGGGCGGGGCGATCATGCCGCCCACCGCGCACAGCATCGGCACGGCGGCCGCTTTCGGATTGGCAAGCGAGCCGGTGGTGAGTTCCTGCTTCAGTTCGAGGCCCACGGTCAGGAAGAAGATGGTAAGCAGACCATCCTGGGCCCAGTGGCCAATAGGCAGGTCGAGATTGGTGTAGGGGATGAACAGATGCGTTTCCGCTACGGTCTCGAACGCATGCGCGGTGGCGGGCAGATTCGCGAGCACCAGGCCGGTGAGCGCGAAGCCAAGCATGATGAGTCCGGAAATACGGTCTGAGGCGGCGATTCGCCTGATGGTGGACCAAAGTCCCTTCTTCGCGCCGGCGGTCGTGGCCATCGCGTCTCCTTGCTGCACTCTCTTGGATGAACCGTATGTAATAGTACGGAATATCTCAGGACGTTCCGCTCCGGGCTGAGTCGCGAAGGGCAACCTTAGCCCAACCCTGTGTGGCCGACTCAACCGACTCAAACGGGCCAATACAATTGGAAAAGCCTCGGAAGCATTTCGCTTTCGAGGCTTACTGTGCGCCAGACAGGATTCGAACCTGCGACCTGCTGATCCGTAGTCAGCTGCTCTAATCCGCTGGGCTACTGGCGCATACCACTGTTGTCCCCGTGGTTCGGGAGTGCGCCAGACAGGATTCGAACCTGCGACCTGCTGATCCGTAGTCAGCTGCTCTAATCCGCTGGGCTACTGGCGCATGTTGTCTTTCAGACAACTCGATATATAATACACGCCGTTCAGCTGAATGCAACTCGGCGTGTTGCGGCGAGTCGCACCATCCCGACCACTACCGCAACGGCGTATTTACTGGCCTCACGCCTCGTGTGTACGGACTCGGTCAAGCAAAACCGACTGCGCAACTTTGAGACGTCCCTGCGGCACATCCACGGCTTCGCGCAGGAGTTTGGGCGTGCTGGAACCCTCTACGGACGCCTTGTCCACAATCACCTGCCTCACATCATCCAAACTCGGCAACTGGAACATCGTGTCCTGCAACGTACGTTCGATAATCGAACGCAAACCGCGTGCGCCGGTCCCCTGCTTGATAGCGATATCAGCAATCGCCCGAATGGCCTGTTCTGTGAATTGCAGATCGACGCCGTCGACGGCGAACAGTTTACGGTACTGCTTGATCAGCGCGTTGGCTGGCTGGGTGAGAATCGCCGTCAGATCGTCTACGGTAAGTTCCTTCAGCACACTGGTGACCGGCAAACGTCCGATGAACTCAGGCAACAGTCCGAACTCGGCCAGATCATCGGCATTGACCTGTTCGAGCAATTCCTCGTCTTTCATGTCGGCGTCGTGCCAATTCGCGCCGAAGCCGGTCTCTCGACGGCCTAATCGCTTGCGAACAATGTCCGTCAGCCCCACGAACGCACCGCCGCAGATGAATAGGATGCCGCGTGTGTCCATCTGCGCAACGTCCTGCTCCTTATGCTTGCGCGTGCCTTCCAACGGCACGGAGGCGATGGTTCCTTCCAAGATCTTCAGCAACGCCTGCTGAACGCCCTCACCGGACACGTCACGGGTGATGGAGGTGTTCTCACCGGATTTGCGGGCGATCTTATCGATTTCGTCAATGTAGATGATGCCGTGCTGGGCTCGGCTTACGTCGCCATCCGCAGCTTGGAGGAGACGTTGGAGCACGGTTTCCACATCGTCGCCTACATAGCCGGCTTCGGTCAGGGTGGTGGCGTCGGTGATGACGAACGGCACGTTCATTACGCGGGCCAACGCCTGCGCAAGATAGGTTTTGCCCACGCCGGTGGGGCCGAGCAACAGAATGTTTGACTTGGCGACCTCGACGTCAGCCAAAGGGTCATTGCTGCGGCGGGCAGCACGCGTCTGGGTGGGAACGGATTGCTTGGCTTGTTTGCCGGTCTGGCCACTGTGCCCGTTATTCCCGTCAAGCTGCTCAGCGGACTCCTGAAGCTCCATGTTGACGCGCTTGTAATGGTTGTATACGGCTACGGATAATGCGCGCTTGGCGTTCTCCTGACCGATGACGTAGCGGTTGAGATAATCGAAGATCTGAGCGGGCTTGGGCAGGCTCAGCGAATTGACCTCGGCATCTTTGACACGCTCCTCGGAGATGATGTCCACGCACAGGGCGATGCATTCATCGCAGATGGAGGCATTGGGACCGGCCACCAGTTTTCGTACCTGATGTTCGGTTTTGCCGCAGAACGTGCAACGGGGTACGTCCTCGTTGTAGCTCACCACACGTCCCATGATTCTCCTTTGCCGACTGCGCCGCACCGTCGAACCGCCACGCTGCGCATTATCATTGTCATCCTTGAAATACAATACCCCCGGTCGTTGCCGACCGAGGGTATTGCAATGTCCGGAAGTTTTACTGGCGGTGTTCCAACACCTCGTCCACGATGCCGTATTCCTTGGCTTCAGGAGCGGTCAGGAAAGTGTCCACTTCGATGTCGCGGCGAATCTTCTCGACGTCCTGGCCGGTGTGCTTGGCGAGGGTCTCCTCCAGCCATTCACGCATACGCAGCATTTCCTTGGCCTGAATCTCGATCTCCGTGGCCTTGCCGAAGCCTTGGTCGATGGCCGGCTGGTGGATGAGCACACGGGCGTTCGGCAGCATCAGGCGCTTGCCCTTGGTGCCGGAGGCCAGCAGAATGGCGGCGGCGGAGGCGGCCTGGCCGAGGCACACGGTCTGCACGTCGGGCTTGATGTACTGCATGGTGTCGTAGATGGCGGTCATGGCCGTCATCGAACCGCCGGGTGAGTTGATGTACATCATCACGTCACGGTTCGGATCTTGGGATTCGAGGACCAGCAGCTGGGCCATCACGTCGTCGGCGGAGGCGTCGTCCACCTGCACGCCGAGGAAGATGATGCGATCCTCGAACAGGCGGGAGTAGGCGTCCTGGGTCTTCATGCCATACGGGGTCTTCTCCACGAACTGCGGCATGATGTAACGGTTGGTCGGCGCGGGCTGGGCTGCGCGGGCGGAGGCCGGCATGAAACCGGCTACGCCCTGACGGCCGGCCAAGCGGTCGGCACGGGCGGCGAACTTTGCTTCTTCACTTGCCATGAGTCTCACTCCCCCTGCTGGTTGTTGCCGATGGTGTCCGGCGTGGTCACGAGCTTGTCCACGAAGCCATAGTCGAGGGCTTCCTGGGCGGTGAACCAGTGGTCGTATTCGTTGTCGCGGTAGATTTCCTCGAGGGTGTGGCCGGTCTGCTCAGCGGTCAGCTCGCTCATGGTCTTCTTCATGTCCATGATGAGCTCGGCGTTGATGCGCACGTCAGTGGCGGTGCCGCCGATGCCGCCGGAAGGCTGGTGCATGAGCACACGGGCGTGCGAGGTCAGGTAACGCTTGCCCTTGGTACCGGAGCTCAGCAGGAACTGGCCCATGGAAGCACACATGCCCAGGCCCACGGTCGCCACGTCAGGCTCGATGAGCTGCATGGTGTCGTAGATGGCCATGCCGGCGGTGATGGAGCCGCCCGGCGAGTTGATGTACAGCCAGATGTCCTTCTTCGGGTCTTCGGCGGCCAGCATCAGCAGCTGAGCGCAGATGCGGTTGGCCATATCGTCCTTGACCTCTTCACCCATCCAGATGATGCGGTCTTTGAGCAGACGGTTGAAAATCGGGTCGACGGGGCCGGCCGGGACGTCATCGCCCGCCATGACCGGCAAGGTCGCAAAGGTATTGCTCACCTTGATTCTCCTTCTAATTACTCGAACATTGTTCAGACTACCGCCTTGAAGCGACTGAAGGCGGCTTTTCGCGTGCTTTTTGGCGGGCAGCGTAGGGATTTCGGTTTATTCGAGGGTGTCGAGGACGTCGTCAATGAGGAGGCGGGTCTGGGAGGCGGCATCGTCGCCCAGACGCGGGAAGCGACGGGCGGCATTGGCGGGGCTGGCACCGGCGGCTCGCGCTACGTTGGACTTGCTGGCACCATGGGCCACGGCTTTTTCCGCGAGCCGATCGACCAGTGAATCGGCGACTTGGCGCATCTGTTCGGCCACCCATAATTGGGCCATATCCGCAGGTAAGTCGTAGTCTTCGGCCACATCGCTGGCTGCCTCCTGAATGGCGGCCCATAACACCATGAATGGCTTTCGATAGTAGTCAATCTGCTCAGTGAGCGGCTCAGCGGCAAGCAATTCAAGTGCCGAGCGAATTTCTGTATTTTCTGACATAGCTTTCTTTACCTCGGCTCCCCTCTCTGAGGGGAGCTGTCGCCATAGGCGGCTGAGGGGAGTTTCGACCGGGGCAGCTCCCCTCAGAGAGGGGAGCCAGAATATATGTATTTACTTACGACTCAGCAACCACTTTGATATCAGTGACGACGTGGCCACGGCCATGCCGACCGGCACAAAGAAGGTAATCGGCGCTTCAGAGAGCTCCATCACCAAGCACATGGCCATAAGCGGTGCCTGTTGTGAGGCCGAAAGCAACGAAGCCGCACCGATCAAGGCACACGCGGTTACCGAATCGGTCGGAAACATCAGTATCCATACGAGGCCGAGCATCGCACCCAGCGTGGAACCTAATGCGATGCCGGGCTGCAGCACACCGCCCGACGCACCGGAGCGAATGGTCATCAGCGTCACCAGCGCTTTGGCAACAAAGGTGAGTGCCAACACACCCAGCAACATCCAGATATTGGACTGGGACAGCGGGAAACCGGCGTTCATCACGGATCCAGAAGGGCCGCTCCCACCCTGAAGCATGGCCCAGAACGATGCCATTCCAGAGCCCGCTCCCCCGCCAGAGGCCGAATCGGATACATTACCGCCGCCCGTCAGCAAGTTCCATGGAGAGGCGGCCGCTGAAGATGCCGACTGCATGGCACCAGCAGTGCCGGCGGTTTCAGGAATGAATGTGCTGAATCCAAGTTGCGCTGCGGCACGGCCGTTGCCCATCACCTGCGGCACAACAGTCGCCACCAAACCGGTGATGAGACCAGCCAGCGGCATCTGCCACAGAATAGCCTTACCGGTTGGCTTGTGCGCTTCCGCCCATTGCGAACCTTTTCGGAACAATGCGCCGCCCACTCCACATGCCGCACCGCAGATCAGAGCGAACACCATTAACGTTGGCGTGGATTCCGGTTGCATGGCGGTAATGTCGTAGAACAGGTGATGCCCTTTGATCGCAACCGCCACGAATGCGGCAATGGCAGACATGCCCAGTCCAAACGCAACTTTTTCGATTGTCACATCTACCAACAGGATTTCGACGGCGAAGAACATGCCGGCCAGTGGCGCGTCATAGACGCCTCCTAGACCAGCACCGGCAGCCACTGCCACCACCATGCGCCGGTCGATGCCGTCAACGCCCTCGATATGGAACAGGTCGCAGAAACGTTGCGCGAGCATGGCGCCGAGTTCGCGTGGGGCGACTTCTCGGCCGATCGAGGCACCGGAGCCGACGATGAAAATCTGCAATACCACATGCGCAATGGTTTGCCAGAAAGGCATTCGCTTTCCCGCCACGGCCTTCTTGACTGAGGGCACCGCAGTCGTTTTGTGTCGCATCAGATACCAGATAATGCCTGCGATGCTGAGTCCCACGGTCACCGATATCGCACGGCGTGCAGCGGGCACGCCGAATGGACCAGGCAATTCTGGGCCTTCGATGTAGCCGAGCAGCACATGTTCAACGCCGTAGAGCAACAGGGTCAGCAGACCTGCTCCCACACCGATGAGCACGCCGAGCACAATGGTCGCCGCAGCGAGCCAACCAAGGCGTTTGATAGTAACCGTTGGCTGCATGTCAACCTCCGCACCCTATGCAACGAGTATGCCTTGGGAACTCCCCTCAGTCTCGCTACGCTCGACAGCTCCCCCTCAAAGAGGGGAGCCAAAGAAACAGTCCTTTTGCCAGAATAGGAAGAGCCCGGAACCATGAAACACGATTCCGGGCTCAAACAATCATGCTAACGCGATGAGGCTATGCTCACTCAGCATCCTTGGCGTCATCCTTGGCGGACAGTTCGTCGGCCACGGCGGCAGCAGCGGAAGCGGCCTCGACGGACTCGGACTCTTCGTCCTCAGCGGCCTCGCCCAGGAAGGCGGAGAGGTCCACAACCTCGCCATCAGCGGTGAACTTGACGGCGCGCATGCCGGCGAGCAGGCCCTTGGAACGGCCGACTTCCTGCACAGCGGAGCCAAGCTGGCCATTCTTGATGATGGCCTGGATGAAGTTGTTCGGATCCATGCCGTACTGCTGGGCGATGGAAGCGAGGAAGTTGAACACGTCGGACTGGGACACCTGAACGTCCAGCTTCTCGGCCAGAGCGTCGAGCACCATCTGATCGCGCAGATCCTTCTCCACGGTCTCCTCGGCCTGAGCCTTCTGCTCCTTGGTGGCCTTCTCCGGGTCCGGGGTCATGCCCTTGAGCTGCTCTTCGACCATGTTGGCCTTGACGCCCTTCGGCACCGGGATCTCGAGGCCTTCCTGCAGCTTGGCGATGAAGGCATCGCGAGCCTCGGTGGCCTGACGACCTTCGGCGTCCTGAGCGGCAGCCTTGCGGATGTCAGCCTTGAGCTCGTCCAGAGTGTCGAACTCGGAAGCTTCGGAAGCGAACTCATCGTTCAGCTCCGGCAGTTCCTCAGCCTTGACGGAGTTGACCTTGACCTTCACGGTGGCCTTCTGGCCCTCGTGCTCGCCGGCTTCCAGCGTGCCTTCGAAGGTGGTCTCCTCGCCGGCGGACAGGCCGTCAAGGGCCTCGTCCAGACCGTCGAGCATGGTGTTGGAGCCGAGCTCGTAGCTCACGCCTTCCTGGGAGTCGACGGTCTCGCCGTCAATCTCAGCAGTCAGGTCGATGTTGGCGAAGTCGCCCTTGGCGGCCGGGCGGTCCACGCCGACCAAGGTGCCGAAGCGCTGACGCAGGGTCTCGAGGCGCTTGTCGACGTCCTCATCCTTGACTTCCGGCTTGGAGATGGCGATCTCAAGACCGTCGATTTCCGGCAGTTCGATGTCAGGACGACGCTCGACGGTGGCGGTGAACTTCAGCTTGGTCTCGTCGTTGGCGGACTGCGGAACATCCTGCACGTCGAACTCCGGCTGAGCCATCGGACGAATCTTCTTCTCATCCAGGGCCTTGGAGTACAGCTCCGGGACCGCGTCGTTCACGGCCTCACCGGCGACGACGGCGAAACCGATGCGCTGGTCGATGATCTTGCCGGGAACGTGGCCCTTACGGAAGCCGGGAACGTTCACCTGCTTGGCGATTTCCTTACGGGCCGCATCCAGATACGGGTTGAGCTCTTCCGGTTCAACAGTGACGGTGAGCTTCACCTTGGTGGGCTCGAGGTTACGAACGCTGATCTTCACGCTAATGACTCCTCAAAAGTCGTTATTTCTTACAGTTCTGCCGTAAGGCAACCTCTACATGATAACGCCACTTACGGACGGTGCAATGAGTTTCACTTGCCAGTTCCTTGCGCCCTGCTCGATCAGGAACGTCTCGACGTCCACTTCCACCGGGTCTTCCACCCAGCACAGGTTGCGTAGGATCTGTGGCTTGATGATCATCTCGGCCGGCGTGCGGGTGTCTTCGGCGACGCGGTTGATCACACGCCGCACCCGTTGCAGACGGTCATAACGCTCCGGATGGCGCTGTTGCCACAGCCGCATGGATCGGGGCGCGTTCACCACACCGTTTTCGTCCTGTTCGGGGGCGGGCATGGTAGGCCATTGGGTGGGCTTCAGGGCTATGGCTCGATCGATGGCCTGCTTCCAGACCTTCGGTTTGACCGCACGCTGAATCGGCGCGTACCGCTCGAACATTTTGTCCTGCTCGGTGCCGGTATGGATGCGCACACGCTCGTTCAGGGATCGGAGCGCGCGGAATTGGGCAGCATTGTGCGGCTTGTTGGTCGCCGCCTCGATGATTGATGAATCGGCCAATAACAGGCTGGGCGCAATATCGTATTGCCGGGCGAGTCGGTCGCGCTCCTCCCATAGGGATTTGGCGATGGCCAAGCCCCTTGGATCACGACTCAGCTGGGTGATGCGCGAGATACGCAGCCAAGGAATCGGATGCGGTTTGCGCGGGGCAAGGCCCGCAACCAAAGCGTGAGAAAACTCTTCAGCGGCCCACTCGTCCTTGCCTGCGGCTTTCAGGTCACGACGCATCATGGTTTCAAGTTCGATAAGCACCTCCACGTCGAGCGCCGCATAGTTGCGCCAGTCGCGCGGCAGCGGACGGTAGGACCAATCGGCGGCGGAATGCTCTTTGGCTAGCGTGATGCCGAGGTAGTGTTCGGTGACGGCGGCCAGACCAAAGCGGTGCAGGCCGAGCAATCGCGCCGCTATTTCCGTGTCGAACAGGGCTTTGGGTTTGAGCCCGATTTCGGCGAATCCGGGCAAGTCCATCAGAGAATCATGCAGAATCCACGTGGCGTCGCCCACGGCGTCATTGAATTCATTCCAATCAGCTCCGGCCCGGGTCAGGGCGACGGGATCAAGCAAGGCGATGCCTGCACCCTCACGTTTGAACTGAATCAGCCAATCCTCGTGTCCATAGCGGAAGCCGGACGCCCGTTCGGCGTCGGCGGCCAGCGAGCCCGTCGCCTCGGCCATCGCATCGCAGACACGATGATAGCCGTCCAGCGTCGAAGTGACATCGGGTACTCCCCCGCGAGGCTCTTTCAGCAGTCGGGGTTCGGTGTCACGGACGTCACTCAACTGGCGTCATCCTCCTCAAAACGGATGGTGGATCTGATGAATGCGGCCCACGAGCGGACTTGTGCGCCGGCGTCCATAGTACCGTCCGGCCCGGTCCCGTCAAGCGGGGTCCATGAGACGCGAATCTCACACCCGGCGCTGGTGGAGCCGGCCATCGAGCCAAAAGCCGTGTTTTGGGTCACGGTGACTGTGCCGGATACCGAATCCGGCTCGATGCCGTCGAAATAGTCGCACATGTCATCCCAGTACATGCCGGGGGTCAGAGAATCGTTTTCGGCGGTTTCCAGCGGCAGTCGCGCGAACGCCACGCAACGCCAGTTGGAATCCCAGTCAATGCGCAGCTCATGAGCATAAAGCATCATGATCCAGCCTGTGGCGATTCGTGATTCGGCATCGCTGCCAAGACCGGCGGAAAAGGCATCGCCGAGGGCACGCTCTCCCGCTTCGAATTCCACGCCGATACCATAATCGGCCAAGGTGGAAGGCACGGGAATCTCCCGATAGCGCACGTCATGGATGCGCTTCATGGTGCTGACGGATTCGACGGCTGCCCATACTTCATCCGGCACACCCTGAGGGCGCACGGGGCGTCCGTCGTTGGACTCTCCCGTAGGAAATGCGTAGATGTCGGCCATATCTCTAGGGTATGGGCGAACGGGCCGAATCGTGGTATTTACGCGCGGTTCGGCCCTGCAATTTAATACACGGTGAAGCCGTGGTCCTTGAACTGGTTGGTCACCCGTTCGCGGGTGGCGGCGTTGGGTCCCTTCTGGTTCTCCAGCGGGTATGGGATGCGCAGTTCGTGCCACTTCGGGCGGCCAAGCTGGTGGAATCCCAGCACGTCGATGTGTTCGACGGCATCACCGAAGGACTCGCAGATCTTCGCCACGTTTTCGACGTTCTCTTCGGAGTCGGTCAGGCCCGGCACGAGCACAAATCGCACCCAGATCTTCTTGCCGGCCTTGGCCAGTCGCTGGCCAAAATCGATGGTGGGCTGCAAGGTGCCGCCGGTGACCTTGTGATAGGTCTCCTCGTCGCCGGATTTGACGTCGAGCAGACACAGGTCGATGTCCTCGAGCATCTCGTCGGTGTAATTCGTGTTGAGGAAGCCGGACGTATCGAGGCAGGTGTGCACGCCCATCTCCTTGGCGGCATGGAACACACGCGAGACGAAGGCGGGCTGCATCATGGATTCGCCGCCGGAGAAGGTGATACCGCCATGCGTGGCCTTGAACAGGTCCTTGTAACGATCGACCTTCTTGATCATGGCGTCAAGGTAGACGGGCTTGCCGTCGCGCATCTTCCAAGTGTCCGGGTTCTGGCAGTACTGGCAGCGCAGCGGGCAGCCGGACATGAACACGGTCATGCGGGTGCCCGGTCCATCCACGGAGGTGTTGATGTCCCAAGAGTGGACGAAGCCGATATCACCGGATTTCAGGGCGGAAAGGCGGTCACGTCGGTCGAGTCCGATTGGGGATTCAAAGCCGGAAAGGCCACCCATCAAAGTCTGCGAGGCATAGGTCTTCGATTCCTTGAGCATATGCCTGGTCGTGGTGCGGAACGTGGGTGTTGCGGGCATCGTTGTCCTCCTGTTCCAAATGATGCGAAAGTCTGTGGGAAATAAGGAAGGGGTGGAGCCGTGCCCCACCCCTTCAGTTAGTCATTGCCGCGGTTCGCGGGGTTGGTCCTCAGTCGACGACGGCACCCTGGTGGAAGGTACGGGAGATGACGTCGAGCTGCTGCTCCTTGGTGAGCTTGACGAAGTTCACCGCGTAGCCGGAGACACGCACGGTCAGGTGCGGGTACTTTTCGGGGTGCTCGACGGCGTCCTCCATGGTCTCCTTGCGCAGAACGTTGATGTTCGCGTGGTAGAGGCCGTGGCCGTTGCCGGCGTCCAGGATGCCGACCAGGTTGCCGATGCGCTCGTCCTCGTCGCGGCCCAGGCCATCAGGGGTGATGGTGTTGGTCAGCGAGATGCCGTCAAGAGCGTCGTTGTAGTCGATCTTGCCGACGGAGAACATGGACGGCAGCATGCCGTGGGAGTCCATGCCGTTCTCCGGGTTGGCGCCCGGAGCGTACGGGGTGCCCTTGGCGTGGCCGGACGGGAAGGAACCGGTGTTCTTGCCGTACTCGACGTTGGAGGTGATCGTCAGGATGGACTGGGTCGGGACGGCGCCGCGGTAGACCGGGAGCCTCTTGACCTGGCCCATGACCGTGGAGACGACCCACTTGGCGATGTCGTCGGCGCGGTCGTCGTCGTTGCCGTAGACCGGGAACTCGCCCTCGGTGCGGTAGCCGACGATCAGGTCGTCGTCGGCGCCCTCAACGTACTCGTACTCGTGGCCTTCCAGGGTCTTCGCGTCCTTGTTGTAGATCGGGTAGACCTTGGCGTACTTGACGGCGGCGAGGGAGTCGGCGGCGATGGACAGACCGGACATGCCGCAGCCGAGGGTGCGGTACACTTCCTTGTCGTGCAGGGCCATCTCGATGGACTCGTACGCGTACTTATCGTGCATGTAGTGGATGATGTTCAGGGCCATGACGTAGGTCTCGGACAGCCATTCGAGGGCCTTCTCGTAGTTGTTCTTGACCTTCTCGTAATCGAGGGTGCCGTCGGCCTCCGGGGTAATCGGCTCGATCACGCCCTTGTCGATGACCTGCATGCCGGTCATCTCGTCGCGGCCGCCGTTGATGGCGTACAGCAGGGCCTTGGCGGAGTTCACGCGGGCGGCGAAGAACTGCATCTGCTTGCCCACGCGCATCGGGGAGACGCAGCATGCGATGGCAGCGTCGTCGCCCCAGTGGCTACGAATTTCCTTGTCGGACTCGTACTGGATGGCCGAGGTGTCGATGGAGATCTTGGCGCAGAAGCGCTTGTAGGCCTCAGGCAGCTTCGGATCCCAGAAGATGGTGATGTTCGGCTCGGGGCCAGGTCCGAGGTGCTCGAGGGTCAGGGTGTTGAGCAGACGGAACGAGGTCTTGGTGACCATCGAACGGCCGTCATCGCCGAAGCCGGCGTCGGACCAGGTCGCCCAGTACGGGTCGCCGGAGAAGATCGAATCGTAGTCCTTGGTACGCAGGAAGCGCACGATGCGCAGCTTCATGACGATGTTGTCGATGAGCTCCTGGGCGTCGGTCTCGGTGATCTTGCCGGCCTGGAGGTCGCGCTCGATGTAGCAGTCGAGGAAGGCGGAGTTGCGGCCGAAGGACATGGCGGCGCCGTCCTGGGACTTGATGGAGGCCAGGTAGCCCATGTAGGTCCACTGCACGGCTTCCTGCGCGGTCTGGGCCGGACGGGACAGGTCGAGGCCGTACTCGTTGCCGAGGTTGATGAGCTTCTTCAGAGCCTTGATCTGCTCGTCGTGCTCCTCACGGAAGCGGATCCAGTGCTCGATCTCCGGCTCGGTGAAGTCGTTGCGGTACGGCACGGAATCCTTGTCGCGCTGCTTGAACTTGATCAGCGCGGCGACACCGTACAGGGCCACGCGGCGGTAGTCGCCGATGATGCGGCCGCGGCCGTAGGCGTCCGGCAGACCGGTGAGGATCTTGTTGTGGCGGGCGATCTTGATGTCCTTGGTGTAGACGCCGAAGACGCCGTCGTTGTGGGTCTTGCGGTACTTGGTGAAGATCTTCTTGATCTCCGGATCCGGTTCCTTGCCGGCTTCCTTGATGGCCTGCTCGACCATGCGCCAGCCACCGTTCGGCATCATCGCGCGCTTGCAGGGAACGTCGGTCTGGAGGCCAACGACCACGTTATCGACTTCCGGGGAGTCGATGTAGCCGGCCGGGAAGGCGTCGACGTCGGCCGGGGTATGGGTGTCCACGTCGTAGACGCGCTGCTTGCGCTCCACGGCCAGGTAGTTGTCGTCGAGGTACTTCCACAGGTGCTTGGTCTTCTCGGTGGCAGGAGCCAGGAATGTCTCGTCGCCCTCGTACGGGGTGTAGTTCTTCTGGATGAAGTCGCGGACGTCAATATCCTTCTGCCAGTTGCCCTCGGTGAAGCCGGCCCACGCCTTGGCGTCGAGCTCCTCCTGGGAGACAGCTGCATTTTCCACTGCGGTCATGTCACTCCTTAAATGGGGTTGTAGGTTTCGCATCTTCACGGAACCCTTGGTTCAACAGTGTAGTTGGCACTTGCTTGAGAAAAGCTGAAATTGGGAGTGAGCTATCTCACATTGTTTCTGTGAACGCTACCATTCCAATGGCTTCTAGATATTGATGGGACTATTGCACGTCTCCAGATATGGGAAACCGCTCATACTGTGATGTTCGTATGAGCGGTTCGGTCTTGAGATTGACAGCAGAACCGTATCCGTCAGTTTTCGACCGTCAATCCTCGGGGCGAGCCTGTGCGGGTTTCACGCCGTAGTTCTTCCAGCGCCGGTTCTCCTCCTCCCATCTGGCATTGCGGTCCACCACGATGTCCCACGCATGTTCGGCGTCTTCCTTGGTCTTGTACGGACCCATGCGCTGTTCGATCGGTGAGACCATGCCCAACTCGGCCTGCTTCTTGACGGTGTTGAAATACCACTGCTTCTTGTTATCGTCTGTCATTGGTACCTCCTCAACGGTATTACTTGCTCCCGCTGGCGGGAGCAATATATGTTTATTCCCTGAATGCGTTGGTGACGGGCAGTCGGCGGTCGCGGCCGAACGCGAGGGCCGTGACCTTCGGTCCCAGCGGGTATTGGCGGCGCTTCCATTCGGCGCGGTCCACCAATCGCATCACGGTGTCTACGGTGACCTGGTCGAAGCCGTCGGCTAACAGGTCGGCGCGGCCGTGCGCGTGTTCGATGTATGCGGCGAGCACCTTGTCGAGCAGCGCGTATTCGGGCAGGGAGTCGGAGTCCTTCTGCCCGGGGCGCAACTCGGCCGAGGGTGCCTTCTCGATGGAGGAGACCGGAATCATCACGCCGTCCTTCAACGGGATGCCGGTGTTGCCGTCCTCGTTGCCCACGATCTTGAGACCGCCGATGCCGACGCCTGCGGCCGCGGCCTTGTTACGCCAACGGCTGATCTCCCAGACACGGGTCTTGAGCAGGTCCTTGATGGGTGCGTAGCCGCCTACCGCATCGCCGTAGATGGTCGAGTAGCCGCAGGCGAGCTCTGACTTGTTGCCGGTGGCCACGGCGAGCAGACCGCGCGAATTGGAGCTGGCCATCACGATCACACCGCGGATGCGGGCCTGCAGGTTCTCGGCGGAGACGCCATCAAGGTCAAGTTGCTGTTGGTAGGCGTTGAACAATGGCTCAATGGGCTGGACCTCGTAATGGGCGCCAATGTTGGAGGCCAAATCGGCGGCGTCGTCTTTGGAACCGTCGGAGGAGTACATGGAGGGCATGGAGATGCCCCAGACGTTCTCGCCGCCGCATGCGTCGGCCGCCATGGCGGCGACCAGTGCGGAGTCGATGCCTCCTGAGAGGCCCAGCGTCACGCCGGTGAAGTGGTTCTTGGCCATGTAGTCCTTGAGGCCGAGCACGCAGGCGGTGTATACCTCTTCGTCCGGGTCGAGTTCCGGAACGATCTCGGCCTTGGCCTGATGTTCGGCGGCGGAATCGAAGTCCCAGAACGTCAGGTTTTCCATGAACATCGGGCTGCGTTCGATAAGCGTGCCGTCGGCGTCGACCACGAAGCTGCCGCCGTCGAAGACGAGGTCGTCTTGACCGCCGACCTGATTCAGGTAGATGACCGGGGCGTTAACCTCGGCGGCACGACGCTGGGCGAGCTCGAAACGGGTGTTGGTCTTGCCTTCCTCATACGGCGAGCCGTTGATGGTGAGCAGCAGGTCGATGTTCTTGGTGGCCAGGTCGGCCACCGGGCCGCCGTCCTGCCAGATGTCCTCGCAGATGGCCACGCCAATGGTGGCGCCGTCCACGTCGAGGGTCACGGAGCGGTCGCCGGCGGAGAAGATGCGGAATTCGTCGAACACGCCGTAGTTGGGCAGGAAGTGCTTGTCGTAGCCAGCCCAGACCACGCCTTGGTGCAAGACCACCAGTCGGTTGCGCGGCTTGGAGGTCTTGCGGTCGGTGCCCACGGTGCCGACCACCACGAACAGATCGCCGAGGCCGTCGTCGTTGAGCTGGGTGGCGAGTTCGTTGGCCTTGTCCCATGCGGCTTGGCGGAAGGTGCGGCGCAGGGCCAGATCCTCGATGGGGTATCCGGTGAGGGTCATTTCCGGGAAAACAACCACTTGGGCGTTTCCTGCGGCGGCTTTACGGGAGTAGTCGAGCACCTTGGCGGCGTTGGCGTCAAGCGCGCCGACGCAGGTGTCGATCTGGGCGAGTGCGAAGCGAAGCTGTGTCATAGATTCTTAGTGTAGCCGCGTATGACGTCGGATTGCCTGTTCTTCCGGCTTGGCGTCATTCATTAGGTCGTTTTTGCGTTCATTAGGTCACTGCAATGCGATATCAGTCGTTGCAATGGCGCGATTCCAACAACCAGTATCGCCGTTCACCGACCTAATGGACGATGAATCGACCTAATGAACGAATGCCACTCCCCTCAGTCAGCTTCGCTGATAGCTCGTCCTGCACTTATGGACGGGCGAGGCCCGCGCATATCTGGTTCGGCTGTCGCCTCACCTTCGGCTACAGACAGCCCACTGGGCTGTCTGCCTAACGCCTCAGCCTCCGGAGGCGAGCCAGAAAAGGATTTACTTCAGCTCGTTGAGCACGCGCAGAGCGGTGTTGACGTAGAAGTTGACGAAGGTGGGAATGGATTCGTCGAGACCCACGAAATGCGGGCTATGCCAGTCGGCGCAACCTTCCTGGCCGTTTGACCCGACGAACGCGAACACCGGCAACGTCACCTTGGCGAATTCGCAGAAGTCCTCCCCCGCCATCGACTGACGTATCGGTTCGAGCTGCGCGTAGTCGTTGACATCCGCCGCCACGGCCTTGGCGAGACCTGGATCGGAGACCAGCGGGTCTTGAAAGTCATCCCAGACCACGTCGGCGCTGATGCCGTATGCCTCGGCGGTGTGTTCCACCACTTCCTTGAATCGGCGGCCGACCAGATTGCCATCCGACTTGTGGAAATAGCGCACAGTCCCTTGGAATCCGGCTTCGGCGGGCACCACGTTCCACACATGGCCGCCGTGCACTTCGGTAACGGACAGCACCAGCGGGTGGAAGGGCGTGACGTTGCGGCTCACGATGGTCTGCAGGCTCAGAATAATACTGGCGAGCGCTTCGATGGGCCCGGTGCCCTTGTACGGGTAACCGGCGTAGGTGCCTTGGGCGTGGAGGGTCACGCGGAATTTCACGCAGCCGGCCATCATCGGCTCAACGCCGATGGCCAGCTGGCCGGGCGCATAGTTGGGGTTGTTGTGCGTGCCGATAATGGCTTCGACGTCATCCACGAGTCCGGCGTCGATCATGGCGCGAGCGCCTTGGCCGGTCTCCTCACTCGGCTGGAACAGAATCTTGATCGAGCCGGCGAACTTGTCACGGTGCTCGGCGAGCCAGAAGGCGGCACCGAGCAGACCGGTCATGTGCAGGTCGTGGCCGCAGCCGTGCATCACGCCTTCATTGACGGAGCTGAACTCCAGTCCGGAGTCTTCCACGATGGGCAGGCCGTCGATGTCAGCGCGCAGCCCGATACGCGGCCCGGGACCGGCCTCGCCCTGAATGAGCCCCACAACACCAGTCTCCAGCGGGTTGTGCAGAATCTCGATGCCGTGCGCCTTGAGCTGGTCGGTCAGATAGATGCTGGTGCCGAATTCACGGAAACTACGCTCCGGATGGGCGTGCAGGTAGTGGCGGATAGTGATGAGTTCGTGGTCGATGTCGATATGTTCACTCATGGTTCCCGATTCTAGTAGCGCGAAGAATATATTGCGGCCCTCGCTCCATATTGGCGAGGGCCGCGATCTATGGGGTCAGTATGCCTTGTTATTGCTGGCGTTTGAGCAGTCGTTTGGCGATGGCGTTGGCGATGCCCTGCACCACCTGGACCAGTACGATCATGATGATCACGGCCGTCCAGGTGACGGTCTGGTCGAACTTCTGGTAGCCGTAGGCGATGGCGAAGTTACCGAGACCGCCACCGCCGATGTAGCCGGCCATGGCAGACATGTCGAGCACGCCAATGAACAGGAAGGCGTAGGCCAGGATCAGCGGTGCCAGGGCTTCGGGGATGAGCACGGTGCGGATGATGGTGAGCTTGCCGGCACCCATCGAACGCGCGGCCTCGATTACTCCCGGGTCGACCGGCACGAGATTCTGTTCGACCAGACGCGAGGTGGCGAAGGTGCACATCACCACCATAGGGAAGATGGCGGCCACGGTGCCGATGGACGTGCCGACCACGACGATGGTGAGCGGCTGCATGGCTGCCAGGAAGATGATGAACGGAATCGGGCGCACGATGTTGACGATGATGTCAAGGATGCGGTAGACGACCGCGTTCTCGAACAGGTTGCCGGGGCGGGTGCCATAGAGCACCACGCCGAGGATCAGGCCGAGGAATCCGCCGATGACGAGGGTGACGAGCACCATGGTCAGGGTCTGGCCAATGGATTCGAACAGTAGTGGACGCAGCACGTTCCAGTCGCTATGCGGGTTGGCGAGGATGATCATGCGTTGGCTCCTTCATGTGCGGCGGCGGACGCGGCGGACGCGGCGGCAGTATCGGCCGCCAGTGGGTCATGGGCGCGGTCTTCGGCGTAGGAGGCATGTCCGGCGACTGCGTCGGCGTAGGCCACAGGCTTTGCGGCGGTGCCGAAGTCGATGACGTCGCTATTGGCGGCGAGCTCGCGCAGGAATTCGTCCACATGCCAGCCGGGCCCGTTGAATTCGTAGGTGATGGCACCGATGGCGGTCCCCTTGACCGTGTCGATGCCGCCGTAGAGCAGGCTGGATTCGACGCCGTATTTGGCGATGAGTTCGGAGATATTCTGTCCGGATGCCTTGAGTTCATGGCCTTGGGTGCCGGAAACGTCCTTTTGGCGGATAAGCACGGTGACAATGCGGCCCGACCATTCGTGATGCAATCGCTCGACCCGGTCTTCCTCGGGCAGGCCAGACAATGCGGTGGCAATGAATCGCTTGGTCACCGGCTGCTGGGGTGCAGCGAACACATCGTATACGTCGCCGGATTCGACCACGCGTCCGGCGCTCATTACGGCCACGCGGCCGGCAATCTGCTGGACCACGTTCATCTGATGGGTGATAAGCACAATGGTGATGCCGAATTCCTCGTTCACACGCTTGAGCAAGGCCAGCACTTCGGTGGTGGTTTCCGGGTCGAGCGCGCTGGTGGCTTCGTCGGCGAGCAGAATCTCCGGATTAGTGGCCAGTGCGCGGGCGATGCCGACGCGCTGCTTCTGGCCGCCGGACAGCTGCGAAGGGTATTTGTTTGCGTGCTCACTGAGGCCCACGAATTCAAGGAGTTCGTTGACACGACGATCCTGATAGTCCTTGCGCCAGTGATCGAGTTGCAGTGGGTAGGCGATGTTCTGGGCCACGGTTTTGGTGGAGAACAGGTTGAACTGCTGGAAAATCATGCCGATTTTCTGGCGGATGGGCCGCAGCTTGGTCTCACTCAGAGAGGTGATATCAGTACCAAGCACGGTCACAGTGCCGGAGGTGGGTCGTTCGAGCGCGTTGATAAGCCGGACCAGTGTGGATTTGCCTGCACCGGAATAGCCGATGATGCCGAAGATGTCACCGCGATCGATGGTCAGGCTGACGTCATCCACGGCTCGTGCGATGTTCGCGCCGCGTCCGCGTGTTTTGAATTCCTTCACGACATGGTCGAAGGTGATGATGGGGTCGCTCATAGTGCTCCCTGATGCTGGTTGTTGGTGTCCGGTCACGGAAGCGGAGCGAATCCCGATTGTTGGCTCGGGTACTCGCTCCGCTTGGTGGTAATGGCTATGGACAGGCTAGTCGTGCGCTCGTATCAGCCGCGGCTCACTGCTGGGCCTTGGCATCCTTCTCAATGTCGGACAGGAAGCCTTGCAGCTCGCTGGCGCTGAACTTGTCGGCGAACACCGCGGTACCGCCGGAGTTCTCCTGCAGGGCGTCGAGCACATCCTTCTGCTGGTAGATGGAAACGAGCTTCTTGTAGGTCTCGTTGTTCACGTCCGCCTTGCGGGCCACCCACACGTTGATGTAGGGGCGAGCCTCTTCGGATTCGGCGTCATCCTGGTAGATGGCGTCCTTCGGGTCGAGACCGGCATCGGCCACGTAGTCGTTGTTGATCACACCAGCGGCGATGGTCGGGTCCTTCAGGGTGGTGGCCACCTGTTCGGCCTTGAGCGGGGTGACCTTGACCTTGCTCTTGGCTTCGTCGATGTAGGCCGGGGTGGAGAAGGCGGTCCAGTCGCCCTTGAGCGTCACGAGACCGGCGGCCTTGAGCACGCCGATAGCGCGGGCCTGGTTGGTTTCGTCGTTCGGAATGGTGACGGTGTCGCCCTGCTTCAGGTCCTTGATGTCCTTGACCTTGGTGGAGTACACGCCGAGCGGGTAGATGGCGGTGCCGCCGATGGGCTGCAGGTCCTTCTTGTTGCTCACGTTGTAGTTGGCCAAGTAGAGCAGGTGCTGGAATTCGTTGAGGTCCAGCTCGCCGGAGTCAAGGGCCGGGTTTTCGGAGGTGTAGTCCTGGAAGTCGACGATGTCGACGTAGATGCCGGCCTTCTCGGCGTCCTGCTTGAACTTGACCCATTCGGGGTTGGTAGCGCCGACCACGCCGATCTTGACCGGGTTGCCCTTGCTGCCCTTGGCGGACGACTCGTTGGCACCGGCAAACGCGCGGTAGCCGAAGAACGCGGCCACGGCGATAATCGCCACGACCACGATGGTGATGATGACGTTGCGGGCGGTGTGGTTCACACGCACCGGCTCGTTATTGTTAGGAGCGGCCGGGGTTGCCGGCTGGGTTGCTGCTGTCATTGGATTTCCTCTCTCCAAAATTGATGTCGGGTAACACCATAACGCGCTTGAACCGCGAAAGTGACGGAAAATGGCCGATTGCCATATAGGTGTCTTTTATGGCGCGCATGCAATGTCCGGGATTCGTGCGTTTGATAACCCGCTATAGGCGTGCCGAACACGCCGGAAAGCACGTCGAGAGGGGCTTTGACAATGGAAGCTATGACTACCGATACTGCCAATGCCGATATCCGAGCCGTATTCTTCGATATCGATGGCACGCTCACCAGTTTCACGACCCATACGGTGCCGGATTCCACAATCGAGGCGATTCACCGGCTGCAGGCCGCAGGCGTCAAGGTGCTGATTTGCACGGGCCGCGCGCCTTCACAGATGCACGTGGTGCTGGATACCATGCCGGTGACGTTCGATGGCGTGGTGGCGTTCAATGGGCAGTATTGTTTTGATGACACCGGCTTCTTTGCCTCGCAGGCCTTGGATACTGCTGATATTGAGGTGATTCTCGACTGGCTGGACCGTCACCCCGATGTGGTGTGCAATTTCGGCGAGAAGGATTACGTGTACTTCAACCAGTCCAATGATCTGCTTCGCGCCACGTGGAGCAAACTGGGCAAAACCGCACCGACCCGGTATTTCGAGGACCCGCGCACCCGCGCGCTGGATCATGAGACTTTCCAGATCAGTCCCTTTGTCGGGCCCGAGCTGGAGGCCGAACTGGTGGGACTGTGCAGCAATGTGCGCGGGGTGCGTTGGCATCCGGATTTCACGGATCTGATTCCGGCCGATGGCGGCAAGCCGCGCGGCATCCAGCGGTTCATGGCGCATTACGGCATCACGCGCGAGCAGACCATGGCCTTCGGCGATGGCGGCAATGACACGGATATGCTCGCCTACGCCGGCATCGGGGTCGCGATGGGCAATGCGACCGCCGAGCCCAAGGCCGCCGCCGACTACATCACTGACGATGTGGACCACGACGGTGTGCGCAATGCCCTGCTGCATTTCAGGGTGCTACGCGATTAAAACATCACAACAGTTCGCTTTGTTCTGCCCCGCCGTGACAGGGCTTATGAATAAGCAAAGGGCTCGGGACGAATCCCGAGCCCTTTGGTGTTAGCGAACTAACAACACCGTGGAGGTGTTATCACTCGTTGTCGCCAGCGGTAGCGGCGGTAGCGGTGACGGCACCCTTCTTGTCGGTGTTCACGCCGGAGTACACCCAGTCGGTGTAGTCCGGGTGGTCGTAGCCGTTGTCGACGGCGAACTGGAAGGCCTCATCACGGAACTTCTCGAGCTCGTCGATCTTGTCGGCGTACTTGTCGGCGTCGATCATGCGCAGAGCCTCAGCGGTCAGCTCGTAGCGGTCGATGCGGTTGACACGAACCATGTCGTACGGGGTGGTGGTGGAGCCCTCCTCCTCGTAGCCGTGGACGT
>OAUX01000332.1_pt1 | contig 23493 bp, 27 predicted proteins | sample 1501311 | NCBI WGS metagenome assembly OAUX01 (sample SAMEA2580066, study PRJEB22360) | human gut metagenome | reverse complement strand
GTTTGAAACCAGTAATCCTTCGTTATATGTCGCCGCAGGGAGCAGCTCCATAACGTAGCCTGACCAGTCAGGGACAATGCTTTTCCCTCCGATTGTCTCAGCCCCGATGATGACCCCGGAATTACCGTTGCGTGTGACGCCGGTCATAATGGCCACATCAAATTCAGCATAGGAATAGATGTAAATGGGGTTAGTTGGCACCACGATAACCTGTGAACCTGGAACAAGTGGCGTATTAACCGGGTACTGCATGAACTGGGATGACCAGCCCGAGAACGATGTACAAAAACTCGGGGCTCGCAGCCCCGCAGTAATTGCCATCACCGGACGGCCATCGTTGTAATTAATAAATATCCCTTCCGGCATTATTACCCCCTCCATGTTCCAATCTGAACACTCCCACCATTTGTCAGATTAACGAGAAGTCCATAACCATCGATTACGACTTTGTTATTTATCCCGTTAAAAGAGAAGTTCCCGCTGTCGGCATAGAGTTTCCCATGCAATTCAGCGTTTCCATTTTTATCAATGCGCCAGCCAGCTGAGCCTGCAACGAAGTTGTTCGACTGGATAAAATTACCAATCTTGGCATTGGTAATGCTGCCATCCTGAATAAACGCATCGCTGATAAATACCTGACCATTAACAACAGCAAAGGGTGAATATTGCGTATCACCGCTGCCACTCATCAGGACGAACTGATTGGCGTTAAATCCGACACGAGTGACTACCGGTTTACCCGCTTCGGCCAGCACTGCAATCGACATCCCGGCGTTATACATCACACCGTTAATCCGGACTCCGGTTTTGAGGGTGTAAATTGCAGATGCTCCTGTAGCATCAACTACGGCGGTGAGCTTATCTTCCAGCGCTGCAGTCACATCATTGAACTGCGCCTGCACCTGCGTCGACATTTCAGCCATGGCCTTATCTACTTGCGCAATTGTCGTTTTAACCACCAGAATATCCGCACGCACTTCGCCATACTGCGCCCACTGGTGTTCCACCGTTGCATGGTTGGCCAGCGCATTCTGCAATGCGGCTTCGAGGTTGGTATCAATGTCGCCTGTCAGGCGGTCACCATCGGCAGACGTCAGGAAGTCATCAGCAATATCGCCCAGGTAGTCGTCAGCATTCGCGTTGGATACACCACGAACCCAGTCGGTCCAGCCTGATTCATTACCCGTTCTGTCTACCAGCTGCGCGCGGTACCAGAACTCCTGTCCCGCCTTCAGTCCCAGTTGGGTGTATTCGGCAGACGGATAAGGCACATCCGACAACAAAAGAGGATTCGAGAAATCACCGTTCGCGGTGTACTGAATTTCCGTTTTCAGCGTATCCCCGGTGTTAGCCGGGAATCCCCAGTTCAGGCGAATACCCCAGTTGATCGGCGTTGTCGCAAAGCCGACAGGTTTCGGTGGATTTCCCACCTTGCCCGTCAGCGTTTTCTCTTCGGAGTAGCCCCAGCCAGAGGAAATTTCAGCGGCATTAATGGCACGCACACGCACGAGGTAGCGCCCTGCATAAATACCCGATACATCAAATGAGGTGGTGGAGCTGCGCGGCACGTTTACCCAGTTACCATCATTGCGGCGCCACTGTGCCTCGTAGGCGATAGCATTCTGCGCCTGGTCCCAGCTCACACGCATGGTTTCGACGCTGATATTCTGCTGCACTACTGAAAACGAGCTGATCACAATGTTAGCCGGCGGCGACTGGTTACTCGGCGGGATTACACTCACGGGCCGCTGGTCAATGATGGCTCCGGTATCGATACGGGCATATTTATCCGGGTCATGCCATGCGCCGGTAATAGAGAAAGTGCCATCATCATTATCGGAGACGCTGACAACTCGATACTGCTGGGCGTAGAGTTCATCTGACTCAACCACCCATACAGCTTCGGCCTGTGGTGTCTCACTGTATGCCGTGGTGACTGTGACTGATTCCCCATTAATCGCCTGAATAGTCCTGCTCTGTGACGCACCGGAGGGAAGATTGATAATAAGGCGATCGCCTGCTGCTGCATCAGCTACGCGGTCAAGTTTTATCACGCGACCGTTAACAGCACTGATGCGGCCACCCATAACTTTGCCGGACAGAAGCTCGTCTGACACGGCGATGATGTATCCCGGCTGCGGAATGTTTCCGTCCAGGCCAACATCAAACGAAACAACACGATCCTTATTGTTGGTGAGAATACCCCAGCGCCCCTTTCGGTTCGCTTCTGATTGACGGGTACAACCGATGGCTGTCATTTCCAGCTGATTAAATCCGTACCGGGCCACCAGAGGCTGCTCAAACACCGGCTCCATCGCATCCGCATAAGCGTTACCCGGATCAGACCAGGAAACCAGCGCGGTGGTATACCGCGTTTTTGTCGTGCTGCTGGAATAGGTAAAGCGTCCGTCGATAACGTTAGCGCGGGTGTAAGCGTAATCCACATCTCTCGGCATATCGGCAAGCGCAACAATCTGATCGCCGCCCCAGTACGTCATACCCCGGAATATAGCCGCAAAGTCACGCAGCACAGTGTAAGCGTCATTCCTGTCCTGAACATAGACGTTACAGGTATAGCGTGGTTCTGTCCCGCTTCCACCCTTTCCATCCGGTACCGGCTGATCGCAATATTGCGATACCTGGTACAACGTCCATTTATCGATGTTTGCTGCAGTCAGGCGATTACCCAGACCAAAGCGATCGGTAATCACCAGATCGTAAAATATCCACGCCGGGTTATCAGTCCAGGCCCACTTAAACGCGCCCTGCCATGTACCGCTGTAAGACCTCGTTTCAGGGTCGTAATTATCAGGAACACGGATCACGCGCCCGCGAGGCTCACAGGAGATCTGCGGTATTGAACCGTTAAACTGACTCGAGTCGAATTCGATGTACAGCAGCGCGGTGTTCGGATAGCGCAGCTTGGCATCAATCACTTCCGTGAAGCTTTGCAGCGTCAACGTGTCGCCGATCTTGGCGCTGTTTGCGTCAGCGGTAATCTTACGCAGGCGTATTGTCCAGGTGTTGCCAGCCGGCGGTAAATCGATACGGTGGCTGCGCTCATAACCAGACGTCGTTTTTCCGGTTACGCTGGTATTCAGTACCGTCTGCCATGTGCCGCCGTCCGTCTGCAGGTCAATCGCATAATTAACCGAGTAACCGACCAGATCACCGTCGTCCTCTTGTTTGAAAAGCGATGGCCATTTCAGACGCAGGCGAACTGCTGAAAGCTGCGTATTGGTAAACGTGCGCGTCCAGGCTGTAGCACTTGATACCTCAGTTCCAACGTTGATTTCGTTTTCGGTACCGGGAATACCCTGAATATATTTTTGCGCCTGCGTTCCTGCGCGAAACTCCCACGTCACTCCGCTGAAATTTTGGGAGCCGTCGGCATTTTCCAGAGCCGTTCCGTCCAGATAGATATCTTTCGCCGTCAGCTGCCCTGCAAATTCACCCTCTCCCAGCGCAACGAGGATTTTTGCCTTCGCTACAGATTGCAGATCATCAGGCTGTTCGGTAGGGGTTCTTGAACTGGAACTGCCGCCCTTGCGGCCTTTAATCGGGGTTGCTGTAGCCATATTGCGCCCATAAAAAAAGCCACCATATGGTAGCCTGAAAGGAAGATTACTTTGGTTATTGCTGGTCTTCGACGTATATACCAGCAGAGATGATCGCACCGCCAATACGCCTGCGTCCGTATAGAAGCGGAACTGGATTACCCTGAGCAGTAGTGTTAGTTACTCCACCGAATGCATACGAAGCCCGGTTGTCTGCGCTTTGTTTGCTAGAAAGTCCTGCTGGCTGTGGCGAAAGCATCTGTATAACACCACCTAAGGCCATTGAAGCACCAATAGCTCCCACGCTAAATGCTTGAGCTCCTGATAAAGCAGTCATACCTGCTGGCCCAGCAATAACAGCAGCCGTCACAATCACAACACCAAGAATGGTTTGCAATAATCCAGCCTTTTTGCTGCCAATAATAACGGGGACAATTCTAATTATTTCCCCCGAGACTGGATAACCCAAGTCATCCACCCCTAAATTTTTTTTCCCTTTAAATATCGCATACGTTAACCCGCGACTTTTGCTGCTTATCATGTATTGCTCAAAGCCTTGAATAGTTGCAGCTAAAGCTTTACCTGCTTCTTGAGGAGTTGAAATTATACGCTGATGTGTTTTCCCAAATACCTTACCTAATACACCACCCAATTCAATTTGCGTCATTACCTCAGCCATTTTATCTCCTACTATAAAAAAAGCCGCTAAGAAGCGGCTTGGTCATATTCAATTCTTTAAAGGCAATCATTTACCCAATCTGCATACTTTTTGTATGGAGCATCAAACATTGAGCTTTTTTTATACAATAAAACTTTTGACCCACTACCAACAGCATCGATATCAGCAATCTCCCATTGACCATCAAGATAAACAGTAAAGCCAGTACCTCGCGGTTGCATATAAACATTAAAGACAGTTTGTTGCTGCCATTTTTGTAAAATGCACTGCGCTAATACAGAAGACGCCTTATCACTTGAAGCGGCGATGATTGGTTTAGTCGCTCGCAAATCTTCCATACTTGCGCACCCAATTAAGCCTAAAATAACCAGCGCTAACGATAACTTTTTCATATCCCTATCCCCTTTGGTTTTGCAAAAGGTTAGCACAGAGATTTATAGCGTAGTACCTTCATTGTCCGTTCTTGCCAGTATCCCCCATACGGCACTCGCTGGCTCAGATGCCCATACAGATGGTGGAGCAGCATGTTACCCTCCAGCAGTATCCCTGCATGGTTCCACTTGTTGGCCTGGACCTGCATGATCACCATATCGCCGGGTTTCGGTGGCCCCTCGAATTCACGGAAACCGCATTCATACCAGCAATCCTGATAGAAGTTGTCCGGATAGTCGTTTTCCCACCATGGATAATCAACACGGTAATCGTGGAGTTCGATACCATGCCTTTGCCGGAAATAGCTCATCACCAGCCCCCAGCAATCGAAATGGCCGAGCACGAACGGACGTTCCAGCAGCGGTAACTCGCCGCGCGGCTGAATGGTGCGTAAATCCCCTTCCGGCCAGTTGACGATATGCCAGGGAAGTAACGTAGCGTCACACTGTGCCTTATCCAGTTCGCTCGCCTGCGTCGTGGCATCCGGGTGGCTGTGGACAATGGCAATCACTGTTCCCCAGTCTTCAGCAGCGGTGTAATCTTCCGGCGACAGGTGGAAATGCTCTGTCGGATCGGTTGCCAGATTACGGCAGGGAATGTACCGCTGCACCCTGCTTTTTTGCACCACTACGCCGCAGCATTCGCGCGGATATTCAGCAGCAGCATGCGCCATAATGGCATCGATAATTTTCTGACGCATATCAGCTCCTGATCAACGATGTACCCACGAAGCCCCCATGAGATAGCTCGTTATCTTCTCCGAACCTAAGTTTGCAGGCCGTCAGCGTTCCGTTGCATTCATCCAGCGACGGATCGCTCACCGGGTTGTTGTGCTTGTCGAAATAGCGCGTTCCGGCATAGTCGCATCCATCACCGGAGCGGTATTTGTTACGGATACACCAGGTACAAAGCGAATGTAGCTGGCGCGTCGGGATCATCAGCCCCTGCAGGTCCATCGGGCTTGAAAGCGAGAATTCAACGGACTCGTTTGTCTCACCGCTTTTGGCATCGATGTAAAATACCTTCACTTTTTCCTGCGTAGGGTCTGCCGTGGCGTTCCCGTCCGTAAAATTCCGCGCATCAAGGTATTTGGCCAGCGTGTCATGGATAGTGACCTTCGCCTGCAGCAGATCGTCATAAGCAAGACACAAAGCAGTAATTGAGCTGTCGAGATTAGCAACTGACAGTTTCGGCTGGGCCGAACTACCATCAGTTGAAGCCTCGATACCTTCAATCTGACAAGGCCAGGCTTTATATTCCTGTCCCTGCCACCAGATCGATTTCGCCTGTAGCTTATTTTCATCTCCACCAGCAGTGGCGATCTCATCAGCAGTGTGGGCAATATTATGGGCGTGGAAGCGGAGAACGTCGGAAACACCAAATGCGGTGCCATCGACATCAAAAAGCCGGACAGCATTGCCCGGCTCAAGTTTCTGATAATCACTGTTTAAGCTCATGGTGCAAATGCCTGTTCAAACGTTGCAGTTACGGTTTCCACTTTTTTATTCAGGGTGACTCGCTGCAGACTGTCTGCCTCAACACGCCAGAGGGCTAAATCACCACCAGGTGGAGTGAATGTGAAAGACTTGGTTTTATGCCTTCGTAAAAATGAATAAATCTCTCTGGCTATTACCGGATCACCAGTAAAAGAAAAGGCATAATTTAGAACCTCATCGTTCAGGCCAGAACCACTAATCTGCTTGTATCCATCACCGAACTGAGCTGTTCTGACAGTATCCTTGCTGCTGATAGTGGGTTGGCTCGCAGCCTGAATACGCCAGGTAAAGTGTTCTACAGCCATCACTTACCTCTGTTTGTTGGCGCTCCAGATGATTCCCCCGGGACGAATCTCCCTGGCGATACCATCACGAATGGAGCGGTCGATCACTTTCTGATATGCCTTAGTCAGCGCATCACCACTGCCCTGCTGTTGTTTCTGATCGCCGGGCTGAGCAGTAGCGACTGAAACAGGTGCGTAAACGCTAACCCCACCGATGCCAGCCGCGGGGACCTTACCACCACCGACAAGACCGCCAGAGGCATACCCACGCATAAGTCGGTACAGGTTGGACACGCCGATACGGCTGGTAGATTCTTTGGTGAAAACAAACTCGCCGCGGTGAACAATACCGGCAGGCTCATATTTGCCACCGTGCCCGGTATAACCACCTACGTCATAGCCCGAGGGGCGGAAAGACGGTACCGCAAAAGACTGGCCTGACGCTGGCGCTTTAGCACCGCCACTCACCCAGCCCATCGCGCTCTGGATGGCGTAAGCCACCAGCAACTGATTAATCACGGACACAATCATTTTGAGGATCGAACTGGTAAAGTCCTTAAAGCTGGCTTTGCCGGTTGTCACCAGGCTGGTAAGCTGGCCCGCCAGTCCGCTGAACGTTGCCTGTGAAATCTGCTGAACCGAGCTGAAGACGTTTGTCGCTGAATCCTGATATTCAGCCCAGCCCTGTTTGGCACCGGCCAGCCAGTTTGCGCGCAGGGCATCTTCAGCCTCGAATGTCGCCCTTTGATCTTCAAGAACCTTTCGCTGCTCTGCCGGATTGTAGGCATAGCTTTCGCTGAGACGCTTCAGGGTTGATTCTCTCCCAGCCTGCCGGCTGGATACCCCCTCTGACTGTGCCTGAAGACCGGCCCTCGCCGCACTCTGCTGCTGATGGAATTTAGCCGCCTGGTCGGCAAGCTGATTGAGTTTTTGCTGTTGAGCAACCTTATCGCCCAGGTCGGCCAACTGCCGCTTGTACTCAAGCGTTTCTTCCTTGTGCGCCAGCAGGGATTTTTCCTGCGCCGTAAGCTGACGACGACCAGCAGCCTCCTGCAGAACGGTGAACTGATTTTCAGTCTGCCAGAGGTCCTGACGCTGTTTGCTTATGACGTCGTTTACGCTGGTATGTTGCTCAAGCGTTTTAAGCTGGGCCTGAAGGGTGAGAAGTTCGGCCTGTGCTTTTTCTTCAGCTTTGTCCCCGGCTGGCGTTGAATAGCTTTTGCCTTTTGGGGTTTTGGCGTCCTTAAACTGCTTTTCGATCCCTGCCCGCGCTGCAGCAATGTCCTTGTCAGTCCACAGCGTGGCGATACCGTCTTTCGCATCCTGACGGTTTTTCTCAATAAGCTGACTGAGCTTTTTCTCTGCTGAAGCCCGCTTTTCTGCCGCCGTCGCGCCGGATTCCACCAACTGGTTAAACTGCTGCTGGCTGCGGATTGCCTGAGTCTGCTGGTCCGTCCGCATTTTTTCCCGCGCGGCTGTCAGTCCTTCCTGGGCATATTGCTGATCAGCCAGATCATAAGCCTGCTTTTTAAGTTCCACCTGCTGGCGCGCGTTTCTCAGCCTTTCCGCATCAGCTTTCTGCAGAACGTTGTTACCGGCATAATCTGGGTCGACTTTAAGATTGCTGGACAGCGCGCGGTACTCTTTCTCTGCTGCCTGCCATTCAGCGAAAGAGTCCTGGCGCTTCATCGCGGTGTCAGGATTACGCCCTACGCCCAGCATCGCATCCCACGCCCCGGAAGCAGCATTCTTCACCCAGTTCCACGCTTTTTCGAGAGAGCCAAGATTGTCCTCTACAGCCCCCGCTCGTTGTATAACGGCGTCAGAATATGCCCGCATTGCCAGCTCGGCTGCTTTCTGCGAATCCCCCAGCGCCTGAGCAGAGGCAATCTGTTCATACTGGGTAGCCGTCAGAAAATGAAGGGAATCATTGAGCGTCGCGACCGCGTTAACCGGATCATCCTTCAGGCGTTTAAACTGATTTATGGTTTCGTCGACGGCCTGCCCGGTAGCCTGCTGCAGCCTGGCGGCGACATTGCTGACCATGCTGACGTCATTACCGCTGAACGCGCCGCTTCCAACGACCTGCGCAAGCACGCCTGCAGCGGCATGCTGCGTGATACCATTACCGGCCAGCGAGCGCGCCAGCGCCTGAAGCTGACCGGATGTTTTACCCGCGTAGTTCCCGGTCAGGATTAGCTGTTTATTAAATTCCTCAGACTCTTTGCTGCCGTCATACCAGGCTTTACCCAACCCAACAACCGCCGCAGCAATCCCCCCGACCATGCCGGCCATGCCCAGCCCGCGTAAAGTCATCAGCTGATCTATCCATCCGGCGCGGTTGGCCAGCGTAATACCGGAACCACGAAGGGCACCAAAGTTACCGCGCATGACTTCGCCCATCAGAACGCCAAGTTCCCGACGCGCCGCAGCACTTTGCAGACCCAGCCCGTGCGTGGCGACTTTAGCCGCTTCGAGCTTACGGATATAAACTTCCGCGGCATCACTGGCTCCAACCTGCGCAGCCTTCATTCGCAGCAGTTCGGTACCGGAGAGCTTTTGCTCTACAACCTGAGACTTCAGTTGACGGAGAAAACGTGCCCGTGCAATCCCTGCCTTCTCTTCGACAATCTGAAGCTCTTTCTGTCGGGCTGTCGTATGAGATATCAACGCAAGGTAATCCTGCTGGGTAATATTTCCCTGAGCCCTTGCTGCACGAAAGCGTGCCTGCACATTAGCGAGAGATTGTGTTTCTCCGTTCAACTGGCGAACACTGTCTATCTGGCGAAAAAAAGATGCAGCAAGTTCATCCTGCCGTCTGGCGAGCACTGCCGCCTGGCCGTCATTCTCACGCATGCGCTGGCTTAGGTCTGACACCCGGCGGTGTGTTTCATCAACGGATTTAGATACTTTTTGCCAGTTTTGAGCCAACCCTTCCGTGGCGTCTGCCTGGCGGGATTTAATTTCCGCTGCAGCAGATGCACCGGCATCACCCACGCTTTTTAATGCCGCGCTCTGACGGTCAGCAGCGCGTTGCATACGCCCCTGGACTTTGTCAGATTCATCCGCCATCCCGGTCAGTTGCCCTTTGATTCGGGCGATCTGCTCACTGAAGCTGGCGCGGTCAACATCCAGCTTAATAACGAGATCGCTAATCTGCTGGGCCATATCGTGTACCTCCTGATATCCCCTCGGCGGCGGTCATCAGCGCGTCATCGTCCGGTTCATCATCACTGATGGCGCTTCCGGAAGGAGAAAGCAGACTGAAATGCGCGGGGGTAAGTTCCGGATCGCGGAAGAAAAGAGAAGAGATGGAATAAAGCAGCCCGGAAAAATGCGCATCGAGCTGCGCGTCCTGAAAATAATGATCCCGGTAGAACTGGTGCCAGTCGCCCAGCTCACCGGAAGTCATTCCAGCCAGCATGGCGCGCCAGTCGGGTCGCCCGAATTCGCGCGCCAGATTCAGGACAAATTTCAGCTCGCTGGCAAGGGCTTTTCCGCCGTAACTTCTTCAGCGCCTTCAACCTCCAGTGGGGCTTCCGGATCGGCATCGTTGCCATCCTCAACCGGAACGAGCATGCCGGAGAGCAACTTAACCTGCATTTCAGCCTTGCCGATCGCTTCCGGCGGCCAACCTTTGAGAACCTGCTGGTAAAGTGCTTCTTCGTCGGGACCTGCGGGGTCATTATGCCAGAGAGAAAGTGCGATCACGCGCGCACCGCAGCGGATGTTTGAACCCACCAGACGGGCAGTCATTTCCTGATCGCTGATACTGTCGCTTTCATGGCCAAGTGTCTTTTCTTCCGCAGCCAGAAATTCAAGGTACTCAATACGCTGAAGCGCTGACAGTTCATTCAGCGTGGTGGATTCGCCAAGGTAGTTAAATGGTTCTTTTTTGAGGAACATATCCCCCTCCTCAGGAAACGGTGACAGTGACTTTGCAGACTGCAACGAAATTGCCGTCGTTGGTCATAACAATAATGTCAGCGTTACCGGCTGCCACACCCGTTACGGTGATCGTGTTGCCACTTACAGATACCGTCGCTTTTGCCCCATCAGAGGTTGCCACGCGGAACGAAGGATCCGATGCACTGGCAGGATTAACCGTCACATTGAGCGCGGTGGTCGCTGCAACGGCGACGCTTGCCGTGGATTTATCCAGCGTAACACCTGTAACAGCAATGGGCGCAGAACCACTTTCTTCAGCCAGTTCTGGCTTGCCGGTATTGGTGATTTTCGCTGTGCGGGTAATAACCTCTTTTGCCGGGATAGTTTTCCCCAGGCTGCTGCCCCAGCCGCGGAAAACGTCGACGGTACCATTCGGATATTTAATCTTGTACACCCGGACAGAACCATCGTTAAACCAGGTGACCAGTTCTTTCTGTCCCTGTTCTCCCGGCTTCCAGGCAAGCGTAAGTGATGTATCCCCTGCCGATTTTGCACCCTGAGCGGTCGCGTTCCAGTCGGCGTCCTCGTCGTCGAGGTAAGTGTCGTCATACGATTCGGCGGTCATTTCGCCCGGCGTCAGCTCTTTAATTTTCGCCAGGCGACTCCAGTCGATATCAGAGAGGGGATTAGCAAATGCGTTACCCGAGCCGGTGTACAGCCAGAGCGTGGTCCCGGCACCTTTTACGGGAGCCAGAGGATTTGGTGTTGGCATAGCGTCCTCACATTTCGTAAGTGATTGAATATTTCATATCGGCGGAACTCCACAGCCCCATGGCATCATCGCGCTGGTAATCAAACCCCTGCGGAACCATGACAGTGACCAGTGCTTCCAGGCCGGGAACGTCAGCGAGAGCGGGATAGATATGGCTTTCCATCCATTCATCCAGCTCCGAATCCGGCACCTGCGAGGGAAGAAACACTTCTATATGCAGCGTCGCCGCCCACATATCGGCATCCAGCTCCTCTCCGGTGCATTCTGCATCAGTCAGATAAACTGATACGGCAGGAAAATCGTTTTCTTCGATAGCTGCCGGGCGACCGTCAAAAAAAACGGCCCTTATTTCGATTTTTTCCTCAAGAACATTAATGATGTTCTGACGAATCAGAGTGTGTTTCATCGCGCCAGGTGTAGCCTCAGTTGTTGTTTAAGGGCGTAGCCAAGCTGTTTCGGCATCTCCTCTTCAAGCATGCGTTTCTTTTCTGCTTCAAAGGCAGTAGTGAGCGGCGCGGAAAGAGGAATTTTGACTACATCGATGGGGTAACGGCTTTTGCCTGCAATACGCTTCATGACATGCCAGCGACCGTTGGCCAGACGCTGAAGAAAGGCATCACGAAACACATAACGACCAATTTTCAGCACGCTGCTTTTACGCACAAGAGGGCCTCTTCGATTAGTCGACTTGACCTGTGCAGCACCAAGTTTGATCGCCGGCAGGTTACCCCGGTTTACCTTGATCCGCGCAGCAGAGTGCCCGGTTGCAGAAGCTTTATTGACTCTCACCCTCTGCCTGACCAGTTTTAATGGGATACCCGTAACATGGTTATCGCCGGCTACCGTTTCCTTTGCCACCCTTCGGGTGGCCACCGATACGCCTTTGGCCGCAACACGGTTTACGGCCCACGCGCTGGCATTGGGAACCATATTTCTATCCAGGCTGTCGAGGTTAGCAATCGCCTGTTCAAGACCTTTAATGGACATAAATGCTCCTTAACGACGCCGCGTTACGTTTGGAGGAGAACCACTTCCCAGCCAGACATAGCAGGAGCCACAGTCATCCGGACCTACACGATCCACCCAAAAATCCCGTCCGTTTACCGTCAGGGTATCCAGGCGTTCCAGTTGGCCGACATCTGTCGTTTTCACGAATAAAGAAGGTTTGGAGCCCTCAATCCGGATACCGGCTTCGGCGTATCCAATATTTTCTGGATCATCGAATACGCCGTTGAGCGTCACGCCGGATAATGCACCGGAAGTCACCTTCGCTTCAGCGCCCATTACCCCGCGAATAGCGCCATCCGCCTGCGATATCGCTTCATCAAAGAGATTATCGAAATCAGCCACGTGGCCCCCTGTCAGGCTTCGCGGACCAGCCCCTGAGCAATCAGGAGGTCAGCATCCTGGTCGGATACACGGATAAACACACCAGGCTCGACAATGGTGACTCGCTCATTCCGTGTGGCATGCAGGGCATCAATATGCAGAGTGGCCAGCGTTTCTACGCAGACCAGATCGCCGGTTGCGGCGCTGGCGCCAGCATCATCCTCCGATGTGTTTTCACCATTACTGCCGGCACCGTCATCAGTGCTGTCGGCATCGCTCCTGGCACCGGCTTCATCGTCAATCACCTCTTCTCCTTCTTCCAGTTCCTCCTCGAGCTCTGCGATACGCATCGTTAGCTCCTGGATAGTGCCGCTTGTGCTGACTTCACGGTTTAGCTTCACGCCCAGTTCATTCAGACGGGCGATCAATTTTTCTTTTTCTGTCATGGAAATGACTCCGGAGAAATGGCCCCGAAGGGCCACAGTGGGAAGTTATGCCAGCTTGACGGACACGAACGCGTCCGGGTCAGCCAGCAGCATCAGCGGTGCAGACTGAATCATGGTGAACTCACGCGCCGGATCGCCTGTCTGTACCCAGTTTTTCGGATAACGCGTGGAAGCGTTAATGCCTTCACGCTGGGCATCAACATCCTGAATGCAGCCGTAGGTGCGCAAACCGCGCGCCTGGGTATTACCCAGCACCATGCTCAAATCCGGCAGGTAGTTCTTTTTGGTGTCGTCTTCAATGTATTGCCCGGAGTAAACGACAATGGCCACATCGCCATACATTCCCTTATAGGAGACCGCTTCACCCAGATCTTTCAGCGCCGTTTCCAGTTCAGAGTTAGAACCGCGACGGGTGTCGAGCTTCTCTTTTACCGCTTTGAATGAACGGAACAACGCCCAGCCCTTCGGATCAAAGACGATAATATTGACCACGCCGCTGGCGTTCAGCGCATAGGTTTCAATATCGTCAGTGGGATCATAGGTTTCTTTGTCGCGGGTGCTCCATGCCGCAGCACCTGCCTGGATGATGTTGTTTCCGGCACTGCGTCCCATATCCACCTCAACCGGTTCAAACGCTTCGCCGGTCATGGTGTATTTACCGTTGAGAACAGCAGCCACAGCCTGTTTCTCTTCCACCTGAGCAATCGCCAGTTCTTCATCCTTCATGTTCTGCAGGATAATGCGACGGCGGCGGTAGGCCGGGTCAGCCAGATTTTGCGGGTCTTCATCCGGCAGGCGGCGCAGCGTCATCTGCGGGTTTACCTCGTGCTTGGGTTTGACGTAACCCGGTGTAAACTCTGACGTTGCGCCGCCGCGGGAGCGGATAACTTTGCCGGAAATAACAGGCGAGACATACAGCGCCATGTTGACCATGCCCGGAATTTGCGACAGATATACCTTCTCGGTGCTGAAAGGGTAGCTTTCACGGAAGAAGATACGCAGGAAAAGCGGATCGAACTTGAATTTCTTCTCATTGACCGCCAGCAGTTGGGCCGTTGTGTAAATTGACATAGATGTTTCCCGTAAAAAAAGCCGCGATGGCGGCTTCTGTGGATGATGGTTAGTGTTAAGTCGGATGTCAGACGATACTGATGGCTGTACCTGCGAATGCGTTGCGTTTGATGTGTTCATCCGTCACCGCATCCGGCCAGAGCACATCTTCAATACGGAAAGAGCCGGACTTATAGAATGCCAGCTCAGTGCTGCTCTGGTCGGCAGACACCGCCAGAACGCCACAGGCAGCCCCCGCATGCTGGCCATCCCAGACGGTCAGCTTGCCGGAAGTGGCATCCAGCATCAGGGGCGTCATCGCCGGTACTGCTTTCGTCAGTTCACCGGGTGCAAAACCGGTATGCGCCGGATCACTGTTCCCGAGGGGCTGATTGTGGGTAAATTGTTCAGTGTTAGACATATTGACCTCTTAAACAGGCGTATTTAACAAATCGTCACCCGCTTCGGCAGAAGCGCTACCTGCCGTTACGGTGCCGGGTGCGGTTTCCATCAGACGATCCAGCGCGGTATCCGTACGCGCCTGAGCACTCAGAGGAGCCGCGGCAAGGATGCGCTGGGCACTTTCCACCGTCATCCCCGGCGTTTCTGCCAGCGCGCGCGCCTGTGATTCACGTCCTTTTGCCTCTTCACAGTTCAGGATCCCCATAATGCGACCGTTTTCGGCTGCGACCGCCGCGGCCACCTGGCTGCTGATATCAACAGTTGCGCCCGCGGCAGGGTCAGTAACGACCACAGCAGGCGCGTCAACGGTGGTCACGGTCTGGTCAGCAGATGCTGCTGGTTGAGTGGTATCTGCGGATGCAGTAGTACCTTTCATGCTTCCTCCTCGGGAAATCATCGTTCGTTTATTAATTGCATCGCGCATAACGTTCAGCGCATCCATGTTGTTGACCAGCTGCTCCGCCAGGCCGTTGTCTACTGATTCCTGGCCTGAAAACACAGCTGCTTCAGTATCAAGAACGGCCTGAACCGACATGCCGGTATAACCTGCCACCTTTTCAGCGAACATCTGCCGGGTAGCGTCGATACGCGCCTGAAAATCTGCACGTACCTCTTTGGGTAATTTCTCGTAGGGGTTCCCGTCCACCTTGTGATCGCCGCTGTAAATCAGCGTGACCTCAACGCCGCTGGTTTTAAGGGCAGCGCCGTAATTGCTGTGGGCCATCATGACCCCGATGGATCCCGTTCTGGCCGTCTGCGTCACAAGCCGACGCGATGCCGCACTGGCAATCAGCTGGCCAGCGCTGCAGTTCATATCGTTGGCTAACGCCCATATGGGTTTGATATCCCGCATGCGGGCGATGATGTCCGCACAGTCAAAGGCACCCGCCACCATTCCACCTGGCGTATCCATATCCAGAAGAATGCCGTCTACACCCGGATCGCTGATTGCCTGCTGGAGGCGGGCGATGATGCCGTTGTACCCCGTCATCCCCGAATACGGCTGGAGTGAGCGGGTTTTACTGACCAGCGTCCCGGAAACAGGCAGCACCGCGATACCATCAGTGACCTGGTAGCTTCGCGCCGGCTTTGGCCCCATTTCCTCATCATCACCAAAGAGTGCCAGCGGTTCAGCCATCTGCTCTGCGCCAAGCGTAACGCCCGACACGGTGTCGGTCAGACGGGTGATACCTAACTGACCAGCGAGCGCGCAAAAGAAAACCCGCGCATAGGCGGGTTCAAGTAAAAGCGGCTCATTGAAAGCCATACTGGCAATGTGCGGGAGATTACGCAGCTCTGGCGTCATCGGTCCCCTCCTCATTCGATTTTTTCAGTCCAGACTCAAAGGCCGAAGCCGCCCACGCTGGCGGTTTAAGTCCCGCAGCGCGGCGCTCCATCGTTTCACGAACCTGCTGGGCAAAGATTTCCTGATAGTCTTCCCCGCGTTTGGCGCATTCCTTCTCATAGGTGCTCAGCCCCGCCTCAATAAGCATGACGGCCTCCTGCACCTCCTTCAGTCCGTCAATGGCCATTCGCCCGGAGCCGATCCAGTCAGCATTTCCCCAGGCGCTTCTCGCCTCCTGAAAACTGAACCGGGCTTTAGACGGTAATGTCACCACGCGGCGAACAATGGCCTCTTCCAGCCAGCATAAAAACATCTGACAGGCCTGGCGGGAGGCAACAAATTTGCGACGCCCCATAAAGTACGCCCAGGACTCGTTAGCACTGGCACGGGCGGTGGAATAACTCATCTGCGAATAGTTGCGAGAGAGTTGCTCATACGACACCCCCAGCCCTGCAGCAATGTAGCGCAGCAGAGATTGTTCAAACGTCGAATAGCCGTTGTCAGTGTCCTGCGCTGACTGAAGATTCAGGGAGTCGCCCGGCATCAGATGCGGCACCTTCGCGCCCCCGAGACGAACCGGCGCCGCGGTATAGTACGAGGCCATCTCCCCCAGCCAGCCGGTCATCTTGCTTTGCTGCTCTTTACTGTCTGAGCCGAGAATAAAGTCCATCGCGGTTTGCGTATCCAGCTCACTTTCAATCGTGGCGGCATACATCGCCTTGACAATCGCGCTCTGGAGCTGTGTATTCTGCAGTGTATCGAGCATTTTCATTTGCTCCATGACGCTGTAAAACACGTTGGCACCGCGTGTCTGCCCATCTTCCAGGGGTTCAAATACGTGGATAAAGGAAGGCCGCCCGCCGGGCAGTTCACGCGGGATGTAGGTCCACTTCTGCGCCATCCACCCCGGATAGCCATCCTCGCTGACGTAATATCCCAGCGCGGCGCCACTGTCATTTGTTCTGACACCTGCCCGGCAGTTTCGCGTATCTCCGGCGTTATTGGGGTTGCTGATGCGTTTTGGGCTCACCATTTTGAACTGTGTGCGGAAAAGACGCGTGGAATCACTGTCCCAGGTGGCCTGTGCACATAACTCACCGTTAAACGCATGCATGGAAACACCCTCGCGGATCATCATGGTGAATGTACGCTTACGTTCCGCATCAATGCAGCAGCAATCGTCCTCCGCAAATTCTTTCCAGGCCGCCTCAACTTCACGGGAGAACGCCCGGGCCTCTTCCTCTCCAATGCCCAGAAAACGCCAGCTGGGGCGATAACTGAGCCGGAAAAATGACCCGACAATGTGATCCTGATGGAGCTGTACCGCGTTTGCCGCATAGCCGTTATTGCGGACCAGGTCGTCAGCGCGCGCGTTACCACGGGAAAAATTAGGCAATAACGCAGCATCTGCGCTTTCACTCGGTGGGTTCCAGGCGCGGAGCTGACCGCCAAAGCCACCAGCACCGCCATGGTATCCGGCATAATCCCGCAGAGCGGTTTTACCGTCCGGTCCTAACAAAGCAGGTGTTTTCATGCGTAAAATCCTGCCGGTCCCCGGCGTCGTTGAGTGGTGCCAACCTGTGACTCAAGTTCGGCAATGTATTTTTTCAGGTCACTGACGGAGGTCGCGGTAAACTCAACCCGCCGGCCGTCTTTTTGCACCGTTGCCACCCGCTTTCCCATCATGAGATCGTGCAACGCAGCGCGGGCGGCATCCAGATCAGTCTGTGTCGCCATTATTCATCTCCAGATAATGCCCTGGCATAATCAGCCAGGGTTTTGTTATTGGTCCGGTTCCCCTCTTCCTCCAGCAGGCTCGCGAGCAGTGAATCAAGATTCAGTTGCCATCGCGAAATACTGATCCTCAGGGCAGCCAGCGCGTACACGAAGCAGTCCAGCGCCTCATTTCGTCGCTTTTTGCTGTCCCAGACGATTTTCTTACGCCCGTCCACCCATTTTTCAACCTGCTCCTCAGCAGTAAGCTGCTGTGCCTCAGCCAGATCGTAAATTTCGGGGTTATTGGGGAAATGCACGGCACCGGAAAGAGGATCACTCCCTTCCGGCTGAAGTGTGAAGCGGTTATAAATCTGCTCCTTTGCGGTATCAGTCCCCACTTCCGTCAGATAAACGCCGTTCTTGTTGCGTTTGCGCGGCATATTCGCCACAGGCTTGCCGTAAACGGAAGCCCCTTTAATTGGGATCACGCGAAACAGACCATGCTTTTTTGAGCGATTGTAGACAATGGTGGGGTCAATACCGCCGATATCCCAGCAGATACGGGATACCGACATTTCCACGCCATTCTTTCGGAGATAGGTTTTGTTAATCGCCTCGTCCACCCTGACGAGGGTCGCTTCATCATCATGACGGCCCATAATGATCTGCCGGTCAATCAGCCAGCTTTCCTCACCGGGCCCCCATCCCCAGACGCGCATTTCATATCGATCCAGTTGGGAGTCGATCCCGGCTGTCAGATAAGCAACACGCTCCGGTACGGATGCCCCGAAGAACTCTTTGCGTTCGGCCATGAGCTCCGCGTCAGGCCGTTCACCAATTTTAGGCTCCCATGTTTCGCCCAGAGTGGTGTTCACGAAGGTTTTACGCTTTCCTGTATCCCCTTTCGTTTTTAGCCAGTCTTTAACGATCTGAACCCAGGTGGTAAACGGGCTGTATGCCGTCCAGATGTGAAACGTCACGCTGTCTGGCGGGTCGATTTCGGTGCCTGTTGATGAAAACCAGGATAAACCGTCGCGCGTCCAGATCCCGGTGGTGTCGCAGATGTAACGAGCTTCAGTGAAATCCAGCTCCTGCTGCTTAATGACGCAGGCATTATGTTCACACAGGTAAAAGACGCTGGAGGGTTCGCCCGGTGTCCATTTCAGCCCGAACGGGGTCTCTTTGTCGCCGAATTTAAGGTACTGCTCTTCATCACAGTGCGGACAGGCAACATGAAAACGCATGAAATGCCCGGACTCGCTGGCAGCACGCTCAATCTGGCAGGTCCCCTTTGTTTTTGGCGTTGAGCCGCGAATAGATTTGGGCCAGACAGACCCCTCAATACGTTTATCACCCAGGAACGTCGGGGATCCCTCTTTCTCAATATCTTCATCGAATGCCGCCAGTTCATCGTAACCGGCGACATCGACCGATTTCTCACGATAGTTTTTCGCCGCTTTACCACCCAGACACCAGAACCCGCGACCGTTGGAGAAGCGTTTCATACTGAGCGTATTGTCCCGGTGCTTTTTTCCATACCAGGGGGCCAGCGCCAGAAGTGACGGAATATCGCGAATCGTCGGCTCAACATGCGACTTCATAAAGTTTTCGGCGTCACCATCCGTGGGCAGCCAGATAAGGGAATTTCGCTGCTTGTGCTGAATAAAATACGCATAAACACCCAGCAACATTTTTGAATAGCCAACACGGGCAGACTTAACAACGTTGACCTCACGTATGTAATCGTTACCCATCGCATTCATGATCGCACGCTGAAACGGCAACGTTTCCCAGCGCCCTTCCTGGTAGGCCGACTCTTTGGGGAGATAGTAATTATCGTCTGCCCATTCAACCGCCGTTTGCGGCTCAGGTCGGTACAGCGAAAGTAGACCCGCGCGCGCAGAGTGCTGCAGCCCCTTAACCTGACTGTTCGATATATTCACTCAGCAACCCCGGTATTATTTCATCCAGCGCAGCTGCTTTGTTCATGGCTTTAATGATGTCCTTCTTGAGGAAATCAATATGTCGGTTTTCCAGCTCCGGGAAGCGCCGCTGAACCGACAGAGGAACTCCATCAAGAATGCTGGCTACTTCTCCGGCCATCCGCGACAGCACGAACGTGCAGAATGCGGTTTCCACCACCTCAGCGGAATCTTTTGCATTTTTTAGTTCCTGGGCATCTGCCTGCGCTCGGGTGAGGCGGTGACGCTCATAGTCAATCGTACCAGGCTGAAGGTCGGATTCCGATGCAAGACGAAGGTCTTCCACCTCCTTCCGTAATTTCTCATTCTCAATCGCCGCGTCGCGTGCGGAATACCATTCGATAGCCGCGGAAGATTCATAGAGGACCTCATTACCTTTTCCACCGCCACGTGCTACAGGCATTCCCTGATCCTGCCAGTTCTGAATGGTTCGCACGCTGACCCCAAATATTTCAGAAAGACGCTTTTTGTTGACCTCCATAGCTCACTCCATGCACAAAAACTGAGAAAGGAAACGCCCTCTGGTTATTTAGCCATTTTTAAGGCTTATCGTTTCCTTTCTTTTCAGGTGGTGTTTGCAGTTAAAACAATGAATTAGCGAGAAGAAGAACGGAAACGGCAAATGCCAGAAAATTTTCATAAATAGCGAGAATCTGCGCGGTCGCCGCCCCGTAATAGGCAGGATCCCCGGAAAGGACCCGTAAACGATAATAAAAACCAATAGCATTAATGCCACATAGAGCACGATAGTCTACAAATTGGCAATCAACCCTAAATATTGATTTTATATTCAGTTAGTTAGATTCAATTAGCATTGAATTTGAGTTCCGTATTTTGGAAACCTTAGACTCAGCTTCAGAATTGCTTATCTTCCCGCTAGTATATTTTCTTTGAATATCAGCAAGTTCTGAATATAACTCAGATGCTTTCCCTCTGGTCTTGAATCTGTGCATCATCAATGTCGATTTATAAACTTCTGCTAGCGCGTTGTAAGTTTCATTAAAACGTATAAAATCAAACTGCTCAAAATTATCTCTATAAAATTCAGGTGCTCTAATCAAGGCCATATTGTAATGATAAACCGATATCCGTAGTGTCTTTAGCTCAGACGCTTCTTCCTGTTTTCTCCATCCAAAAATTGCAAAACAGGCTATTAATGCCGCAATTAATGTTGCTATAGCAGAGAGCCACGTACCATACATTGCCCACTTAGCCCACAAAGCTGATTCTCTCGCCGCAACCAGCGATTCATAAGAAATGTATTCGGTATTCATTTTAGTTCCTCATTATATTGAGGCTATTGTAAACAAAAGCATTATCGTAAGCACTCAGTGAATACCTGCTGTGAACCCAGCATAAAAAACCGCCCTAAGGCGGTTTTCAAATATTCCCACGTAACTTGTCAAGAGCATAAAGACCATCACCATCACCAGCATCCAACAAGGCGTAATACTCAGGATCTTTTATTCGATCTATCTGGTTAGATATATCTAATAGCTCGTCTTTTAAAGCATCAATTTCTGATCTCAAATTCTCATTTTCGTCTTTGAGATCCATAACTTCTTGCTGTAGAGATAATATGCTTTTACCCGTTGCAGGAAATCGATTTATTTCATGCCAGATACCGATAAATAATGCTATTGCTGCGATGGTTAACGTTCCCACAATCTATCCCCTTCATATAGTTTGAGGAGATAATAACGCATAGAGTAACCACTGGCACTAAGTGAATGCCTGCTCTAATGCTGCTAGTCGTCGAGTTGCAACATACCGTGCTCCAGTGACTCTGAATAGGCGATCAGCCCCGTATATTCAGGGATAACCTCTCCATCATTCGCTTCGAATTCAGGGATTGTCCCAGTTGTGATGGTTTATTGAGGCTGACCATCTTCTTTCGCGAAGGCTGCCAGGTCTTCAATCTGCTTAACTGTAAGAACTACTGTCATGCTTATTCCTCAGTTGTTAAAAAGCCCCGCTATTGCGAGGCTATAGGCTTGTTGTTTGACTCTCTCACTGAGTCGTAAACGCGCTCACATGTCATTCCAACGTTGTAGCGCTCGTCAGCGATTCCAGCATAATATTTAGCTTCTTCTGCAATACTTCCGAGCATGTCGGCGAGCACTGCGGCGTCGGCTCCGGCTGTTTTGCTTCTGACGGCAGCGGCAAGATCTGCGGTGTGCTTTGCGGCGTCCAGACGGACGGCAAGCTTTGTTGCTTCGGTGCGCAGCTGGCTAACAGTGGCAGACAGGCCAGCAGCAGTGGCAGCAGATTTAGCGGCTTGTGCTTGTGCATCTTTTACAGCCTCATCACGGGCAATTATGCGCCCTTGCTCAATCATGCGGGCGGCGGTCTGCGCGTTCGCTGTTTGCGATGATTCCACGCTATCACGTTCCGCCCACTTTTTTTCCCAGCCCCGATCGCTCCAGACATCACCAGCAATAAACGAACAGGCCACCAGCAAGAGAACAGCCGCAGGTTTCCACCAGGTCTTTATCACGGCAAGGATAGTAGCTGGATTCACTGGTCTATCCCCCAGCATGTAAGCGCACTTTCCTGGCCTCGTCGTTCTACCTGGCCATAGCAACCATTCTTCTGGCCTTTGGTCAGACGACAATCGCGACCCCCGTCTTTAATCCACCAGCGGATCGCTTCACAAGCACCTTTACGATCGCCAGCATTTATTCGCTTATAGAACGTAGACGGGAAACATTTTCCGGGGCCGATGTTATATGGGCAGAAAGACGCGATCCCGGCTTTCTGTGGTTCGGTCAGTGGTACTTTGATATTTCGCTCAACCCACGCCAGCGCCTTGTCGCGTTCTATGGCGTTCACCTTGGCGCATTTCTCAGCAGACAGCTTCATGCCCTGAACTACTGGCTTACCATCAACCATCGTGGCGCCACGGCAAATAGTCCAGATTCCGCCGCCGTCGCGATATGCTGTCAGGCTGTTACCCTCTTTCTCATCCAGAAACTGATCGAGAATCACGGGCGCGGAAGCCCCCGCAAGAATCAAACCAACGACCGCTGCGCTCAGTTTATTCTTCAGCTTTGGTGGCATAGCCATTGCGCCGATCCTCCCGTTCTTTCCAGCGGAAATACCAGTTCACTGCACAGGTAATAACGGTGCATGCGATACCGACAATAATTGCCCAGTCGCTCAGGCTTAACCCTGCAATTCTGTCGGCCAACATCCAGGACACCTCTTTTGCTGTTTTAGCTGTTTCGGCATATGCCTTCGCTGATACACCGCAGCCGGTCAGCGTGGTGCCTGTTCCATATGAAAGTCTGCTGTAAATGGTGCTCATTCTGGTCATAGCCTCACCTCCGATAGCTCGGATGGCTGTGTGTGATAAAGGGGGACGAGCTTCACGGGTTGGATATCAACAAAGAATGGGGCAATAGATTCCCGAGAGCCTGAAAGATAAAAGGCTGTCTATAGGCAGCCTCAAAAAGTAGTGAAGATCCGTAAGTGCTACGTTTCACGATTCACTCCTATCACATTAATGATTTTTTTGCGTACGCGTTAGTTTTTTATTATTTAACTTTTTGATACTATTGGCTCAACTACAAACAAGGAGAATTTCAATGAGTAACTACTTGGAAGTTAAGAAAAAGATTGGAGAATATGCTTGTGTTACTAGGTGGGGATACCCCTGTAACGAACGTGAAATCACTTTGATACAAAACGACATTAACTTCGCACTACAAAGCGGTAAAGTTATAAGTCGCAGCACACTCCAAGGCATGATTATTCGTCATGTTCCCAGCACCCAGTTCTTAATCACTGACAGTGTTGACAACTCTGATCTCAACACAGCATTAAGAATGTTGGCACCAAAACAAAAATGACTATTAGTGAATTTCAAATCAGCCCCGACGAAGTAACGTCGGAGCTGGTTTCTGCAAAAGAAAAATTTTTAAATGGTATCAAGCATTACTTACATGATGGTGTGTCAAACCTTGCCGATCTACTTGAAATCCAGCAACATGCCTCAAAATATTTTAATACCGCTGTTACATTAATTCAAAAAATAGATTTATGTAAACTAGATG
>OAUX01000327.1_pt1 | contig 23624 bp, 15 predicted proteins | sample 1501311 | NCBI WGS metagenome assembly OAUX01 (sample SAMEA2580066, study PRJEB22360) | human gut metagenome | reverse complement strand
CACCGTATTCCGAATCGGCAGGCTCGCCGGCCTCTACCAGAGCCGCCACGTCCTTCAGGAAGTAGTTGACGCGTTCGAGCTTGTCGTAGTACATGGCGTAGTTCTGGGAGAACTCGAACTCCTTGAGACCCATGTTCTGCTTGGCCACGAAACGGGCCACGTTCAGCGAGCTGAACAGCCAGCAACGGCCGGAACGGTCCTGATGGGTGACGGTGCCGTTGTCCACGACGGTGGAGAAACGACGCTGCATCAGACGGGCGCGATCGTAGTTGCGCGCCACCTTGTCGATGCCGGCCGCCGTGACGGCGTTCATGGCCATGCGATTGTGCTCGCTTGCTTCGAAATCGTCGACGAGCTTGTTCAGTTCATCACCGCTCAATGGCGTGATGTCGGTCATTATCCATTCCCTTTCTATGGTTTCAGTTGTTCTGCGAAGCGTCTGCGGATTCGGCGTCGCCTTCCGGCTCGGTCTCGGCTGCGGAATCGTTCTCGACGGCATCCTGCGTGTCGGCGTCTGCCGGTGCGGCGGTCTCATCGTCGTGCTGCGCGTCGTCATCAGATTGCGCGTCGGAAGGCTCGCCTTCATCGACGGCGTTGACCACGGACAGGTCGTTCATGCCGAAACCGGAGAACGCGTTGGAGAACATGGCACGCAGTTCGCTGACGCGCTGCGTGATCTGGGCCTCACGGCTCTGCAGGTCGGCGATGCGCTGCTGCACGCCGTCCAGTTCCTTCTTCGCGGCCTCGCGACGCTCGTTGATCTGCTCGTCGGCGTCTTCGGTGGCCTGCTTGAGGATGCTTGCCGCGTTCGCGTCCGCCTCGTCACGCTTGCTGGAAGCGTACGCCTCAGCCTCGTCACGGGTCTTCTGCGCGGAGGAAATCAACTCGCTGGCCTGCTTGTTGGCGGCCTCGCGACGTTCGTTCAGGTCGGTGAGCAGCTCATTGACCTTCTTCGTGGCCTCCTCCTGCTGGGCGGAGATGTCGGCGCGGATCTGCTCCACTTCGGCGTTGACCTGGCTGATGGTCTTGGTGCGGTGCACTTCCGCCTCGTCGGTGATCTCCTGGGCCTTCGCCTTGGCGGTGTCGGTGATTTCGGCGGCACGGCGCTGCGCGTCGGTCATCATCTTGGACACCTGCTCGCGCACGTCCGCCAGCTTCTTGTTGGCTTCGGCAAGCGCGGATTCGATCTGGTCGTTGGTCTCGCTCTTCAGGCGGGAGATCTCCTCATTGGCGTTCTTGCGCTGTTCGGCGATCTTGCTGGTCGCCTCGGTGCGCATGTCGGAAATCTCACGTTCCTGCGTGGCGCGTTCGGCGGCAAGACGCTTGCCGTGTTCCTCACGGGAGTTGGTCAGTTCCAGATCGACGGTCTGACGCTGCGCCACCACGGCCTTCTGGGCCTCGCTGCGCATCTGGTCGACCTCATGCTGGGCATTGGCCCTCATGGCTTCGGATTCGTCCTTGGCGTCACCGAGCACCTTGGCCGCCTTGGCGTTGGCGTCGTCCATGATGCGCCTGGCGTCGATTTTGGCGTTGTTCAGCAGTGTTTCAGCCTGCAGCTGCACCGTGGCGCGGGCCGCGGAAGCGTCCTTCTTGGCTCGTTCAAGCAGCTCGGCGCTGGTCTGTTCCGCGCTGGCGAGCATCTGCTGGGCGTTGGCGCCCAGTGACGCGAAGGACTTCGGAGCGGCCTTCTTGTTCTTTTCCTCCTGCAGCTGCGCCTGCAGCTCAAGGATGGTCTGGTCGTCGGCCTTGACCTGCTCACGCAGACGGTTCACCGTCTCCTGAGCCGAAACGAACGCCTCGTCGACTCGATCCTTGTCGTACCCCCTCAACACGATTGGGAACTGCTCAACCATGCCCTTTTCCTTTCACGAATTCCCTACACTTTGCGCATCTGCCAGCGCGCACTCGTTCAGTACTCTATCTCAGTCAGCAGGCGGCACGCAGGACGAAATGCATTATTCTCACAGAGAGCACAGAAATCGTTCGAAAAAGTCTGTCGGGGGTATGGCGGTATGTCCGCGACCACGTGTCGAAACCGCATGACTCACATGTCGCAGAAAATCGTGCCGTAGAAAGCGGAGCCGTCCTCAGCCAAGCAGAATGTCGCTTGACGAGGGTTGCAGGAAGTATCGTACCGATTCACGCAGCACGTCATCGACCGCAGCGGTCTGCTGTTCGATCGACAGTCCACGTTCGTGCGGCCGACCGTTGACGATCGGCAGGCTGACGAACCCCGACAGAATGCGACGTTCCTGGCCCGCCGACCAGTTGAGCAGATGGTAGAACAGCGAATTGCATACGAACGTACCGGCGTCGGAACTCAACGCGGCGGGAATCTCGTGTTTGGCGAAATCGTGCAGTATCGACCGCAACGGCAGGCGCGTCCAGTACGCAGCCGGACCTTCCGGGTCGATCGGGCGGCGGGGCGGAATCACGTTGTCGGCATCCGGCTTGGCCGCATCCATGAGATTTGTGGCGCATCGTTCCAGCAGAATGCCACGGGAGGTGCGCTTGAGCCCTGTGGCGATGACGATGTCCGGCTTGGCCTGTTCGATGGCTTCCAGCAGCGTGGGCCAGGCTTTGGCGAAGCTCACCGGAAGCGTGACGTTGGTGACGGTGACGGCGATGTCCTGCAGCAGTTCTTCGGAGATCGCCTGCGATTGCGCCGGATCGGCCCATTGCTTGGCTACCGCCGCCGGCACGAGCACGGCCGGATTGACGTCGATGCCTTCGTAGGGCGTGAAACCGGAGATGACGATGTTGATCTGCTGCATGGTTTCCAGTGTACGTGGTGAATGTGTTGAACGTTAAGTCTGCCGACACGTCGACGGACTTAACGTTCGATGAAAATCAACGGCTGTGCATCTGGGAGAACGCTTCGGCGAACACGGCGTGCATGCGCGCCTTGGCTTCCTCCTTGGCGTGTTCGGGGTCGAGGCTGCGGGCGATGCCTTCGGCGATCGGCATGTCGGATGGCGTGGTGATTTTGAGGTTCGTTTCGGAACCGTTCACGATGGCGACCGGCTCGTCGGGCAGGTAGTCCACCACCACGCGCGTGTCGTCGGTCGGATGGAAGTCGGGGTCGGCGGCGGCCAGTTCGTAGGCTTTGACGATGGTACCGAAACGGAACGCCTGCGGGGTCTGCGCGCGGAAGGTGTTCGGACGTTCCGGCACGGATTTGACCACCTTGCGGTCGCCCAGATCCTCTGTGAGCAGAATCGTGTCGGTGGAGGCGTAGGCCACGGTGGCGGCATTGAACTGGTCCAGGCTGTCGATGCAGCCGTCGATGGACCGCTCCTCGACGAACGGACGCACGCCGTCGTGGATGAGGATTTTCGCGCCGGAGGGAATGCCGGCCTGCTTGAGCAGGTCCAAGGCGGCGAGCGTGCTGTCCACGCGTTCGGCGCCGCCGGGAACGATGGCCCGCACTTTGGCGTAGCCGGCTTCGTCGATAAGCTCGTTCACCGTCTCTTCGACACGTTCGTTGACCACCACGATGATGTCGCTGATGCGGTCGTTGTTTTCGAATGCCTCGATGCTCCAGCAGACGATTGGCTTGCCACCCACCGACACCAGCTGCTTGGGGTTGTTCTCGTCGAATCGGGTGCCGAATCCCGCTGCCAGCACCACGGCCACGACCGGCATCTTCTGTTCCTGCATCTGCTCTCCCTTACTCATATGCTCCACCGTAAAGCCGCGGCCGCATGCCACCCCGTTCCGCGGCGGGTTCTGCACGCAATCCGCAACAGTGGCCACGCGAATCGCTCGAATCGCACGAATCGCGTGGCTTGTATGACTCGTATGGTGATTATTCGCGTACGATCAGCGCCAGCATGCGTCCTTCATGCTGTTTTTTGGCAAGCGACGCGCGGCGATGCGAGAACCACAGCGGGTTTTCGAGCGTGCACAGGCTGCGGCGGATCTTGTTGAACCGTTCGGAAAGCTTCGGATCGCCTTCGCCATCGGCGGCGCAGATGCCGGCCAGTTCCTCGTCTTCGGACAGGTACTGCGTGGCCGCGTTGACGCGTGGACGGGATGAGACGATGTTGTCGGCCGGCACGCCTGCTTTGGCAAGCTCCTGCAGGGCGGCCGCGGCGATGTCGATGCCCGGCTGGCCAAATCGGCTCAACGTGAAGGTTCCCGGGAACTGCGCATCGAATTCGTCGGCGATGTCGCCACCGACCTCGTAGCAGTCGCCGCAGATGCAGGGACCGAGCGTGGCGACGATACGTTCCGGCTGGGCGCCCTTGGCCACCATCTTCTCGATGGTCGCGCCGGTCACGCCTTTCTGCAGACCGCGACGGCCGCAGTGCGCTGCGCCGATCACGCCGGCTTCGGGGTCGGCCATGAGCACCGGCAGGCAGTCGGCGGCGAACATGCCGAGCGCCACGTTCTTCCGGGACGTCACTTGGCCGTCGGCTTCGATGACGGTCGGCTCACCGTCATTCCCCGTCGCGTTGTTTTCGCCGTCCGTCTCGTCTTCCGGCTTCTTCGTGCCGGACACGTCGAATCCGAACGGCTGGTTGATGACGAATGATTCGTCCACGTCCACCGCGTCGCCGGAATGCACCTGGCTGATAAGGCTGATTTTCGCGCCGAGCACGTCGGCGAGCGCCTTGCGGTTGGCGAGCACGTGTTCCGGTTTGTCGCCGGATTTGCCGCCGAGGTTGAAGTGCGCGAAATCGCCTTCGCTGGTGCCGCCGAGTCGCGTGGTGTAGACGACTTTGATGCGGGGGGCCAGCATGATCGGAATGGTCACGGGAATCGGGTTGCCGTTTTTGTCAGTGGGGTCGATGGCGTTGGAATCGAGGATCGCGTCATCGTATTGTGTGCTGCTCATGTCTTGTTTTTCCTTGGTTTTGCGATTGGAAGGCCTGCTTGCGATTGCCGTCTTCTATTCGGCTTTCAGCGTCGGCTTTTTCGTGCGCGAGCGGATGGCCGCGTTGACGGGCACCTCCTGTGGGCACGGCATGGAGAAGACGTGCGCGGGGTTGTTGATGGCTTCGACCCAGTGGCCGTCGGCGTCACGGAAACCGCCGGCAGGCACGGTGTAGGCGAAGGGGGCTGCGCCGGGCAGCACGAATTCGACTTCCTGGCCGGCTTCGATCTTGTTGCGGCTCATGATGGTCACACGTCCTCCGTCTTCCGGACTCCATGACAGCACTTCGCCGACGACGAGCCATGCGCGGAAGTATGCGGAACGGTCGGTGCTTTGCTGCACTTTGTGTTCCGGATAGTAGAAGCCGGTGGAGTAGTCGCGGTGCGCCACTTTGTCGGGCTCGTCGAGCAGCCAATCCGGCAGGGTGACATGCGGTGCCGGCCGTACACCGGCGTGATGCCAGCCTTCCGGCAGTATTTCGGCGGCGGTGTTCGACTTGCGTCGGGTGCTGCGTGCGTGGTAGCTCAGATCGTCCGGCTCGCCAATCGCGATATTGCCAGCCGAAACGTTGCCGGACGGCACGCCCCCAACGGGAACGGCGTCGATGTCGGGCTTGCCGGCGAACGCGCCATCGGCGTTGGCCATGATCGCATCCTCGGTGTCCGGCTTGCCGTATTCCGGGTCACCGGGACGGATCACGCGGTCGCGGAACGGCTTCAGCACATTGCCGTCGGCATCTTCGAAGCCGCGCTGGACCATGTATTCGTTGACGGCCGTCTTGTAGGCGTTCGTCATGGCGGCGATGTAGTAGGCGCTCTTGGAACGGCCTTCGATCTTGAGGCTCGTCGCGCCCGAATCAAGCAGATCGTCGATGTGGGCGAGCATGTTCATGTCCTGCGAATTGAACAGGTACGCGCCTTCCGCGGTCTGTTCGATCGGGAAGTACTGGCCGGGGCGTTTCTCTTCGACGATCGAATACTTCCAGCGGCACGGCTGCGCGCATTCGCCGTGGTTGCCGTCGCGGCCGGTCAGATAGTTGGAGAACAGGCAGCGTCCGGAGAAGGCCATGCACATCGCGCCATGCACGAAGCATTCGATGTCGAGGTCGTCGGGAATGCGGGCGCGGATGTCGCGCACGGCCTGCAGGTCCATTTCGCGGGCCAGCACCACGCGGCGCGCGCCCAGTTCGTAGAACGCGTTGGCGGCCTGGTAGTTGGTGACGCCGGCCTGCGTGCTCACATGCAGTTCGAGGTTCGGAGCCACCTGCTTGGCCATGAGCATCACGCCGATGTCGGAGACGATCAGCGCGTCCACGCCGGTGTCCTTCAGCTTGCCGAGGTATTCGCGCATGGCTTCCACCTCGTTGTTGCGCGGCAGCACGTTGAAGGTGACGTACACGCGGGCTCCACGCTCGTGGGCGTAGCGTGCGCCTTCCTCGAAATCCTCGAGGCTCAGGTTTTTCGGCGCGCTGCGCATGCCGAACGCCTTGCCGCCGCAGTAGACGGCGTCCGCACCGTAATCGACCGCGGTTTTCAGTCCCCTCAAATTGCCTGCGGGGGCCAACACTTCTGGCTTGTTTCTTCTTTGCACGGATGTTCCTCTTACTCGTAAAAGACCATCAGATATTGTCGTAGATTCACGGGACAGGCAAAGCCCGTCCAGCCGTTACGCAAGCTCGGGCTACGCCAGCTCGCGTGCGACGGCGGCGAGTACGTCCACGGCGTCGGCGAACTCTTCCGGCGTGGTGTAGGAGTAGCTCAGGCGCAGGGAGTTGTCGGCGGCGAAATCGTAGATGTCGCCGGGGTTGAGCAGCACGCCACGTTCGGCGGCCAGCTGGAACAGTCGGTTCATGCGTATCGGCCGGTCGAAGGTCATCCAAATGTAGAAGCCTCCGGACGGCACGTTCCAGTGGACGAGCCCGTCCATTTTCTCCTGCAGCGTAACGAGCGCGCGGTCGCGGCGGTGCCGCAGCTCCCGTTTCAGGCCGGCCACGTATTCGCCGTACATGCCGTTCGTGAGGAATCGCGCGAACGTCCACTGGCTCAGCACGCTCGCACCGTAGTCCATCTGCATTTTCACGTCGGCGAGCCGCTGCACGATCGGCTCGGCGGCGACCAGCCATCCGATGCGCAAGCCGGGAGCCAGCGACTTGGACGCACTGCCGAGCGTGATGACCATGCCGGTCTCATCGAGGGCCTTCAGCGACGGCAGCGGGGCATCATCCTCGAAATACAGGTCGCGGTAGGCGCCGTCCTCGATGATCGGCAGTCGGCTGTCCACGGAAAGCTCGACCAGTTCATGCCGGCGTTTGTCGCTCATGGTGACGCCTGTCGGATTGTGATTGGTCGGAATCGTGTACAGGATCGCATTGCCTTTGCGGTTGCGCGCGTTGAGCGGCGCCGGACGGCCGGTGTCAAGCTCCCCTTCCGCCAGCAGGCCGCGCAATGCCTGCACGTTGAGGCCGTCGTCGTCCATCGGCACGCCTTCCAGATGCATGCCGGCCGACTGGAACACCTGCAGCGACTTGATGTAGCTCGGCGATTCCGCGTATACGGTGGTGCCGGCCGGCAGCAGGCTCACCGAAATCATCTGCAGCGCCTGCAACGCGCCGGATGTGACCAGCACCTGGCTTGCCGTGCAGTCGACGCCGGTGGCGCGCATGTGCGCCGCGATGGCCTCGCGCAGTTCGGGCAGGCCTTCGGGCGGCGGGTAGCCGAGCGTTTCGATCTCGTCCGCGGCCTCGCCGAGCACCTGCCGCCACATGGCTTTCGGAAAGAGCCGCGGGTCGAGCTCGCCGGTGCCGATGCGCGTCATGTTCGGCGTGAACTCGTACCGGTTGATGGCTTGGATGGTGTCGTTGTTGGCTTTGAAGAAGCCGGAATCCACGTAATCGGCCCAGTCGGGCGCGCCCGGCAGCATCAGCGACCACGTGTTGCTGACGATTCGCGTGCCCGCTCCATGCTGCCCTTCGACGATGCCATAATCGGACAGCTCGTTGATGGCCGCGATGACGGTGGACCGGTTCACGCCGAACCATTCGGCGAGCGCGCGTTGCGACGGCAGACGCGAGCCAATCGGCCAATTGCCGCTGTGCACCTGTTCGCACATGTACCCGACGATTTGTTCGGTGACGGGTTCGCCGGTGGTACGGTCCGGTTTCCAATCGATGTTCAGCGGCGCGATGCGTGCCATGACGCTCCTTCACATTGGTGGTGTCGGTATGGTTCGGCGTTTTCCGCGGTCGGCGCATCTGGTTTCTGACAGTGGACCGTCCTGCGATTGGCTGAGCCAAACCTCAGCTTTTGGCTGGTTGCCTATTGTAGCAACACCTATACAATATGACACTGGTTACGTTGTTTTTCGCAGAATAGAGGTTTTTCCTGCGATTACAAAATGAGTAATTTGGTTGGTTTTGGCTGGGTTGATTACAACCAACCAAATATGTTTGGATGGATAAGAGGCGAGTATGGGATTCTTTTTCCAAGGGCTGACGTTGGGATTGGCGTATGTCGCGCCGATCGGTATGCAGAATCTGTTCGTCATCGATTCGGCGCTGACCAAGCCGCGCCGCCGCGCGCTGCTGACCGCGCTGATCGTACTGTTCTTCGACGTGTCGTTGTCGCTGTCCTGCTTTTTCGGCATCGGCAAGCTCATGCAGGACCACACATGGCTGAAGCTGGCCATTCTGGCGATCGGCGGCTTGGTGGTCATCCGTATCGGCGCGGGTCTGCTGTTTCCCGGCAAGGGTGGCGATGATGGCGCCGCGCAAACGCCGCAGTCGCAGACCTCGCAATCGCAGGGCCTTGCGCAACGCGTCACTTCGAAATTCGGCGGCGACAGCGAGCTGCTGCACACCATCGTCACCGCCGGTGTGGTGACGTGGTGCAATCCGCAGGCCATCATCGACGGCACGCTGATGCTCGGCGCGTTCAGCGCGACGCTTACCGTCGGTCAGTCCACGCCGTTCATCACCGGCGTGGAAACCGCGTCGGCACTGTGGTTCTTCGGCATCACCCTGCTGGTGTCGCTGTTCAGCCACAAGTTCAGCCCGCGAATCGTCACCGCGATGAACCGCGTGTGTGGCGCGGTGGTGGTGCTGTACGGCGTCAAACTACTAGCTGATTTCGTGATGGCCGTGCTGTAATCCCCGATAGCCGTCCGGTTCCGCAAAAACGTATGCCCGTCCGTGTTTTGCTGCCCGAGCTGAGTGGTTGGGTTAACAAAATGCGGACGGGCAGTGCTTTTTCAGCCGAGGAAGGCGAGCTCCTCGTCAGTGAGTTCGAGCTCGTCGGCCTTCAGGGAGTCGAGGATGGTTTCGGGACGGTGTGCGCCCGGAATCACGAACATGTGGTCGCCCTTGGCCAGCTCCCAAGCCAGCACCACGCGCTGGTAGCTCACGCCATGCTTGGCGGCCACTTCGCGGAACGGGTCGAACAGATGCTCGTCGTACGGGTGGCGGTAGCCGCCGAGCGGACTCCAGCACACGAAGGCGAGACCTTCCTTCGCGCAGTATTCCAACGTGTCCTGGGTTTCCAGATGGATCGGCGAATACTGGTTCTGCACGGCAACGAGCTTGTCGCCGAGAATCTCCTGTGCGATTTTGAGCTGTTCGATGCTCACGTTGGACACACCCGCCCACTGGGCAACGCCCTGGTCGAGCAGCGCCTTGATACCTTCGCAGGACTCGTTGTACGGCACTTCCGGATCGTGGCGATGCAGGTAGAGCAGGTCGATCGAGTCGACGCCGAGCGCCTGCGCGGACTGCTTGCCGTATTCGATGAGGTGTTCCGGCTTGCCGTCGCGCGGCCAGATCGGCTTGTCGCCATCCCACGCGCGGCGCAGACCGACCTTGGTGGCCACGGTGACTTCCTCACGCGGCCCCTTCCATGTGTCCAGCGCTTCGCGGACCAGCTTTTCGCCGGTCTGTTCCTCTTCGCCCGGCGTATAGTAGGCCCATGCGGTGTCGATGTGGCGGCAGCCGGCGTCAAGCGAGGCGTGCAGGGTTTCGATGCCGACGTCGTGGCCACGGTTGTTTTCGATGGTCAGCGGCATTTCGCCGTGGCCGATGGCGGTGGTGTGGAACGGTCCGAGATTACGGAACAACGTCATGTCTTCTCCTTCGAAAGTGGTGTCTTCCGGCAGGCGCGAGCCGGTTGGAGCCGGGTCGGAACCAAGTCGGACGGCATCTCGTTCAGGTTCTGCCAATGGAAAAGCCTACCAATCGCCATGGGCGAAAGGTAGGCTTTTCAAGCCGGACCGGGCGTGGGCAAACACAATGCCGACAATCGCAATGTCATAGGGCGTCACGTTGTCCGACGGCGGGCGTCATGTCGTGGATCAGCGGCCACCGCCGCCTCCACCGCCGCCGCCTCCGCCACCGCCGCCGAAGCCGCCACCGGAGAAGGATCCGCCGGAGCCAGAGGATGAGGAAGGCGCGGCCGCGGAAATCGTGGAACTCACCGAAGCGAATCCAGAGCTGATCTGCGAACCGATGTCACCGATGCCGCCCATGAATTGCGTACCGCCATACATACCACCCGGCATCATGCCATTCGTATTGATCGGACCGTTCCACGCCTGGGAACGATAGGTCCAATAGCCCAAGGAGTCATAACCGTAGGTGTCAAGCCATTGCGGGTCGTTGACTTCGGGGTAGGCGCGGGCGAATTCCCTCGCTACCTTCTCGGAGATGCCGAACGCCGCCGCGTAGACCATGTACCAGTTCCATAGCGTCAAATCAAGGGCTCCGCGATTGGAGAAATTGGAGAAATCTTCCATATAGCGTTTGAGTCCCAAGCATTCGCCGGCATACTGCTGGCCGCGTTCGGTGATGCCTTCCGATCGGCCCGCGGCCATGCAGAAGACGCCGATACAGATGAACGGCACGCCCAAGCACAGCGCCATCGCGATATTGCTCGCACCGTTGGCGAATATACCAATAGCGCCGATGACCATCAGACATAGGCTCGGCACCAACCACCGTCCGTTCACGCTCTTCACCGCGCCAAGCGCTCCGAATTCGAGGTCACAGGCGCTCTTGAACCGATTCAGGGACTGGTAGCCCTCCTCCCAGTCGGAGCAGGCCGTGTCCATCTGGTTGAAGTCGAACACCGGCGAGCCGACGCGCATGGAGATGCCGATCAGCAGTTCCAGACAGGCTTCCTCGGACTGGCTCAGACCGAGGGTGTTGCGATGGGAAAGCGCGGCCGGCATGATCACCAGAGTGCTGGTGGAAGCCGTGGCCTTGGCTCGATTGGGATCGGAAGCAATCATGCGGGCGAGGTCGGAGGCGTTGGCTTGGCTCAGATCGATGCCTTGGTACAGGCTGGATGGCCCCGGGTAGACGGCAAGCGCCTTCTTGACCACCAACGCCAGTATCGTCGCCGTCATGGCACGCGATGATCGGTCACCTACGGATTCGTCCACCACGTCGATCAGATACGCGCTGGCCGCAGGGCTGACCTGCGGCGGATCGCGCCAATATTCGATGCCGCCTTGGTAACGGGCCTCGCGGTTCGCCGACAGCACGCCACGAATCGCCAGCACGCAGCATAGCACTCCGATTATCAGACAAATCAACCAGCCTGCGACGGTGAGCTGCGCCTTCAACCGTTGTCGGTCACGCCACTGCCGTTCCTTGGCGGCCTCCGTGGATTTCAGTTCGTCGAGATAATCGCCGGACTGCGTACGTTCGACGCCGGCAGCGCCTGTGTTGTCGAAGGCCGCGACGAGGTCGACATATTGGTTGGTGCGCAGGTCGCTGATGGTGAAATGCAATGTGCCGTCCGCATCGCGCGATGTCTGGGAGGTGGCTTCGGTATGCAACCACGCCCACGAATTGTTGGAGGCGATGCCTTTGGGGAAACGCACGGTGCCGGTGACCTTGCCGGCCGGCACCTGGTTGTTTTCAGGGAACATCTCCCACATGAGATTCGTCACGTCGCTATGCCGCGTGCCCATGTCATGGAACGTCATGCTCACATCGAACTTGAGGCTGCTCTGTTTGACGGTGGCGGGGATGTTCCAGCCGATCTCGATGTTCTTCTGCTCGCCGGAACCATTCGGGTCGATGCCGTCGGTAGTGGGATCGAACGGCTGCGGCGAGTCGGAACCGGCCGTGGTGTCGGCGATGTACCAGTGGCCGGCATAGGTCGAGTCCCATGTGCCGTCGGATATGCCGGATGGCAATTGTGGATCGGTCTGCGTATATTCCTCGCCTGTGGATGCGTTGGTCACGGAGATGTCGGTGATGTTCGTCAGATCTTGGTTGCGCAGTTTGAACGTCAGATACAGCTGTTTCCACGGCTTGGTGTCACCGTTGCCGTCCTCGCGACGCTTCAGCTGGTAGTCCAGATGCTCTGTGAATCTAATGTCGCCGTTGCTTTGCAGCTGCGCGTCAAAATCGACGGAACGGTAGCTTAGATCGGCTTCGTCGCCGGAGACGAAGAACAGCAGGAGCGCTACAACGAGCACCGCAACAAATGCGGCACCCGCCGCGAGCAGTCCTCCACGGACACGTTTCGCATCCATATACCATCACCCTTTCTTCCTGCGTATACCGTGTGCCACTCGTATATGCGTATCGCACATGTCAGCGTCCTCCGAACGAACCGCCGCCGGAACCACCGCCACCGCCGTCGAAACCGCCACCGGAGAAGGAACCGCCGGAACCACCGCCACCGAAACCCGAGCCACCGGAGGACGGTGCCGCCATGGAAATCGTGTTGCGCACGTCGGCGAAACTGGAGCTGAGCTGCGCGCCGAAATCGCCATAATTCGCACTGAACACCGACGCGGCGGCAACACTTGCACCCACCGCAGCGCCAGTGGACGCGCCCATAACGCTGCTGGAATGCAACGGCATGTACATGTACGACGAAGCGGCATGCTCATCCAGCCACTGAGGATCGGCCACTTCCGGATATGCTTTGGTCAGCTGCGCCATCACCTTGTCGGAAATGCCGAATGCGGTGGCATACACCATATATCGGCCCCACAATGTCATATCAAGCACGCCACGGTCACTGAAATCACTGAAATCAAGCAGATAGCGCTTCAGCCCAGCCACTTGGCCACCATATTTCTGACCATTGTCGGTCAATGCATGATATTTGCCATACACCAACGCGAATGCGCAGGCCAGCACGACAGGCACACAGATGCTCATCGTCACTGCGATCTCACCTCTCTCCGCGTACTGCACGCCCTTATAGAACGCGAAAACAAGACCAAGAATGCCGACCAGATTATTCAGGAATCCCCTCGATGAATCAACGGCGCGCAGATTGTCGAATTCCGTGGAGCAGGCGGTATCGAAATCCTGTAGCAACTTGTAGCCCTTTTTGTAGTGTTTGAACGCCTTGTTCATCTGTTTGAGATCGAATACCTGCGTATCCCTCAACCGGGAAGACGCTTTGAGCAGGATGTCAAGCGCCGCATGTTCGGATGAGCTCAGCAGCAGCGAACCGATGTCATTGCGCGCCACCGGCATGATGACGATGGTGCTGGTCTTCTTCATCTTGCGTGCGGTTGCGGCGTCGGAGCCGAGCCTGCCCGCCACTGATGCCGCGTTGGTCGTGGTCAGGTCGATGCCGTCATACAGTTTCGCCGGTCCGGGATAGATGGCGATTGCCCCTTTTGACGCGAGCGACATCACAGTGGAGGACATTTGCCGATTGACTAGTTTGTCGCCGTTTTTTATTTTGCCTGAACCGAGAATCGAAGATGACGCGCTCATGACATCATTCATCCGTGCCGCGGCGGCCGGACTCATGTAGGGCAAATCGCGGTAATATTCGACATCGCCTTTGTATTGCGACTTACGGAAGCTGGTGATACCGAGGTACAGCGATCCCATAATGAACGCCAGGCCGATCAGGGCCGAAACAGCCCAACCGGTCACTCGCTTGACCGCTTGATCATGCTGCTTATCGCGCCATTCCTCCTCTTTCTGAGTTTCGCTATCGATGAGCTCTTGCTTGTGGTTGCCGCTTATCTTGCGTTCCACACCTTGCGATTTCGAGACATCGAACATGGCCACGACGTCCAGATAGTCGCCTGCACGCACGTCATCGGCCGAGAAGAGCAGCGACCCGTTCTTGCCGCGTTTCGCGGTGGACGTGTTCTTGGTATGCAACCATGCCCAAGAATTCTTCTTGGTGACGCCGTCTGGGAACGTGACCTTGCCGGTCACCTTGCCAATCGGAATCTGGTTTGTCGTGCCGAATGGCTCCCATTGGAAAGAGACGACGTCGTCATAGGCGGTGCTTACGCCATGCATGGTCATGGACACATCGAATTTGAGGCTGTCAGCGGACGCAGTTTCCGGAATGTTCCAGCCGATTTCCAAAGTCTTATCGGATGAGGAGTCAGCTTTCAAACCATCTGTTTCAGGATTGAACGGTTGGGGATCTCTGAGTACGCTGACATCCGCGATATACCACTGACCTGCGTGTTCAGCGTTCCAATCGGTGACATCATTGGGATTCACAAATCTACCTTGGATGTACGTTTCGTTGTTGGTGACATCCTTCACGCTGATATCACTGATATTCGTCAGATTATTGGCTTTTAGCGTGTACTGCTGGTACATCTGTTTCCAATCAAAGCCACGGTCATTCAGCTTCATATCAATATGCTGCGTGACTTTGAGGTCGCCATTCTTAAGCACCATAACATCGTAATCGAGCGTACGATAGCTCAAATCCGGTTCGACGTCGGACGTCAAATTCACATCCAGAAAAGTGACGCCCAACAGCAGCGCGGCCGCGACCACCGCAGACAGCATACCGATCAGCGCACGTCTGATATTCATAAGTTCTCTCTTGACCCTCTATGCAGGCAGTCCGCGAGAAGCCGACATACCGTATAGACAAAAAGGGAGTACCGGCGAAGTATCCACCCCGTCAGCGCTCCCCTTCTTTTGTATGGAAATGCTGTATGGAAACGTTCAGAACTTGACTTGCGGAGCCTGACGGTCCGCTTCGTCGACCTGGAAGTACGCCGCCTGCTCGAAGTGGAACAGTCCGGCGATGATGTTGGTCGGCACGACCTCGATCTTGGTGTTGTACTTCTGTACCACATCGTTATAGAACTGACGGGCGTAGGCGATTTTCTCCTCGAGCGCCTTGAGCTGGGCCTGCAGGTCCAAGAAGTTCTGGTTGGCCTGCAGCTGCGGATACGCTTCGGCCACGGCCTGGAGGTTCATGATCGCGCGGCTCAGCTGGTTTTCGGCTTGGATGCGCTGTGCCACATCACCGGACTGCGCCGCCTGGAGTGCGCTGGCGCGGGCCTGGGTCACCTGTGTGAACACCTGCGATTCATGGGCAGCGTACCCCTTGACGGTCTCCACGAGATTCGGGATGAGGTCGGCGCGCTGCTTGAGCTGCACGTCGATCTGCGCCCAGCCGTTTTTGACGCGGTTGCGCAATGTGACCAGACCGTTGTAGGCGGACACTCCCCACAGCACTATCAGGACGATGACAATGAGTGCAATAATGCCGAATATCATGTGAAAATCCTTGCTTCTTTGCTTGTTTATTTGTCTAATTTTCGCATGAGGGCTACACATTTCGTTGTATTGTCGGTTTTTCCATGCACCCGTAAATCGATTGATGCCAATATTCGCACAGCATGTCGAACGTACGAAAAACCCACCCCTTACGGAGTGGGTTTTTCGTTAGATTACCTATCGGCTTCGCTGCGAAGGATCCGTGAGAAAACGTCAATCTTCGAATGCTGAGCCGTCAAGCGAGAAGCCCAGTGGGCTTCTCGTAGGTGAAGTGAGCAGCTTCGCTGCGAAGGATCCGTGAGAAGACGTCAGTCTTCGAACGGATCAAAGTCGCGGCGCACGCGGCGACGCGGACGCTCGGAGCGCTCTTCGCGATCGGCACGGTACTCGTCGTAGTTCTCGTCGGCGGCGTAACGCGGGTTGCGGTCGTCACGACGGCTACCACGGCGACGGTCGGAACGGCGGTCATCGCGATCGTAGTCACGGTCATCGCGATCGGAACGACGGCGACGCGGACGATCATCATAATCACGATCATCGCGATCGGAACGGGACGAACGGCGGTCGTCACGATCGTAGTCGCGATCGTCACGGTCGGAACGACGGCGACGCGGACGATCATCATAATCACGATCGTCATCGCGGTCGGAACGACGGCGACGCGGACGATCGTCGTAATCGCGATCATCGCGATCGTCGGAACGACGGCGGTCGTCACGACGGCCACGGCCGCCACGGCGGTCATCGCGATCGCCACGGTCACGACGCGGAGCGGAGGATTCCTGATCCTCGAAGCCCGGGATGGCCAGCGAGATCTTGCCGCGATCGTCAACACCCTGCACGACCACCTCAACGGTGTCGCCTTCCTTGAGCACGTCTTCGACGGCGTCGATGCGCTCGCCGTTGGCGAGGTTGCGGATCTGGGAGATGTGCAGCAGACCGTCGGTGCCCGGGGTCAGGTTCACGAAGGCGCCGAAGGAGGTGGTCTTCACGACCTTGCCGTTGTAGGTCTCGCCGGCTTCCGGCACGTGCGGGTTGGCGATCTGGTCGATGATGGCCTTGGCCTTCTCGGCCGCTTCGCCGCCTTCGGAGGAGATGAACACGGTACCGTCATCCTCGATGGCGATCTCGGCGCCGGTGTCCTCCTGGATCTGGTTGATCATCTTGCCCTTCGGCCCGATAATCTCGCCGATCTTGTCGACCGGAACGGTGGTGGTGATGATGCGCGGGGCGTACTCGCTCATCTCGGCCGGGCCGTCGATGCACTCGTTGATGAGGTCGAGGATCGTGGTGCGGGCCTCGTGAGCCTGCTGCAGGGCACCAGCCAGGATATCGGCCGGAATGCCGTCAAGCTTGGTGTCGAGCTGCAGGGCGGTGATGAACTCGGAGGTGCCGGCGACCTTGAAGTCCATGTCGCCGAACGCGTCCTCGGCGCCCAGGATGTCGGTGAGCGTCTTGAAGACGTGCTGGCCATCGACGTCACCGGAGACCAGACCCATCGCGATACCCGCGACCGGGGCCTTCAGCGGCACGCCGGCGGCGAGCAGCGACAGCGTGGAGGCGCACACGGAGCCCATCGAGGTGGAACCGTTGGAACCGATGGCCTCGGAGACCTGACGGATGGCGTACGGGAACTCCTCGCGGCTTGGCAGCACCGGCACGATGGCCTTCTCGGCGAGGGCGCCGTGGCCGATCTCGCGGCGCTTCGGGGAGCCGACGCGGCCGGTCTCACCGGTGGAGTACGGCGGCATCTCGTAGTTGTGCATGTAGCGCTTGGACTGCGGGCCGGAAAGCGCGTCGATCTGCTGCTCCATCTTGAGCATGTTCAGGGTGGTGACGCCCAGGATCTGGGTTTCGCCACGCTGGAACAGCGCGGAACCATGCACGCGCGGCACGATGTCCACTTCGGCGGACAGGGTGCGGATGTCACGCAGGCCACGGCCGTCGATGCGGTAGTCCTGGGTCAGGATGCGGCGGCGCACGATCTGGCGCTGCAGCTCCTTGAACGCGTTGCCGATTTCCTTGTCCTTCTCGGCGTCTTCCATGTCGGTGAACTCGCCGGCGAGGGTGGCCTTGACGCCTTCCTTGATCTCGTGGATGCGGTCCTGGCGCGGCAGCTTTTCGGCGATGGACAGGGCTTCGTCGAGGTCGGCGTGGGCGATCTCGTCGATGCGGTTGTACAGATCCTCGGTGTACTCCGGGAAAAGCTGGAATTCCTTGGTTTCCTTCGCGGCGATCTTCTTGAGCTCGGCCTGGGCCTCGCAGATCACCTTGATGAACGGCTTGGCGGCTTCAAGACCGCCGGCGACGACTTCCTCGTCCGGCTTGGTCTGGCCTTCGTCGTAGATGAGGTGCCATGCGTTCTTGCCGGCACCGGCTTCGATCATGGCGATGGCGACGTCGCCGTTCTCGACAACGCGGCCGGCGACCACGATTTCGAACACGGCGCGTTCGCGCTCGCTCCAGCGCGGGAAGGCGACCCACTGGCCGTCAATCAGGGCCAGACGCACGCCGGAGACCGGGCCTTCGAACGGCAGACCGGAGATCATGGTGGAGGCGGAGGCGGCGTTCAGTGCGACGACGTCGTATGCGTCATCCGGGTTGACGGCGAGCACGGTTTCGACGACCTGCACTTCGTTGCGCAGGGTGTGCGGGAACAGCGGACGCAGCGGACGGTCGATGATGCGGCAGGCCAGGATGGCTTCGGAGCTCGGACGGCCTTCGCGGCGGAAGAACGAGCCCGGGATCTTGCCGGCTGCGTACATCTTCTCTTCCACGTCCACGGTCAGCGGGAAGAAGTCGTAGTTCTCCTTCGGGCTGGAACCGGCGGTGGTCGTGGACAGAATCATCGAATCATCGTCAAGATAGGCGGCGACGGCACCATCCGCCTGCTGGGCGAGACGACCGGTCTCGAAGCGCAGCGTGCGCTTGCCGAATGAACCATTATCGATTACGGCTTCAACAGCCTTGATTTCGGGACCCTCCATAGGGTTCCTCCTTTGTTTTCTTTTCTTGTGTACCTACTATCGGCAGTCCTCTTCAGCGGACTCCAACCGATTCCTACATGCGTGACGCGGCGTTGCCTCCGCCGCTTCCTCATCTCTAGATTCTAGACCTCGTGCGCCCCAAACCTCGGGCCTTCAAACTGTCTGTTCCTTGAACTCGGCTGTCATGCAAAAAACGCCCGGGCGCCATATGGCGCTCGGGCGGAAGAATGTTATCGGCGCAGACCCAGACGCTCGATCAGGGAGCGGTAACGGTTGATGTCAACGCGCTTGAGGTAATCAAGCATACGACGACGGTCGCCGACCATCAGCAGCAGACCACGACGGGAGTGGTGATCGTGCTTGTGCTCCTTGAGGTGCTCGGTCAGATCAGCGATGCGCTTGGTGAGCAGAGCAACCTGGACCTCCGGGGAGCCGGTGTCACCCTCGTGGGTTGCGTAGGTCTTGATGATTTCCTGCTTTTCCTCAGCCGTAAGTGCCACGGCATCCTCCTTATATTGCTGCGCGGTGCTGCCGGCCCAATACCGGCGCGCTCTCTATCCGCGGGCGAAACACGCCAAGGGAATATCTTACACGACGTCCGGACCAAAATCGCCGGCCGATATTTCCGCCCCCCCCCGTCGACGATTGTTCTTCACGTCACGCCATGGACGTGAGCAGACCGCCGAACAACACCACGGCAAGCGCGACGAGTTCGATTGCGAAGAACAATAGGAACGAGGCCCAGCTGCGTGTGAGGACGTTGAGCTTCGATTCCTTCTTGATGCACACCAGCAGGCCCACCCAGAGCACCGCGTAGACCGCGACGCCGAAACCGGCGGCGATGATGCCGAGATTCGCGGCGTTCGCCAGTCCGGCCGCCTCACCGTACATCACGTAGGTGGCGTTCCAGAAGTTGAAGCTCAGCAGGCACATGCCGGCGACGAATTGCTCCGCGGCAAGGCCGATCACGAAAATGGCCCCCCACAGCCATTTCTTCGCGTCCGCGACCATCAGTCCGAGTCCGGTGAGCGCCACGATGGTCACCGTCCATGAAATCAGCGCCACGCCTTTGGGATCGAGGAAATTCAGGTTCGCCACCATCCATGAGGCGTCCCGCACCGCGATGTCGCGTCCCCACCAGTACGGCGCGATCATGGCCAGCAGCACCAATGCCATGAACAGAATCCAGCGGACCGGATGCGATTTGCGGCGTTCGATGTCGGCCAAGGACAGGTCCGACGGTTCGATGGACGCCGTCGGGTGTTTGGAGACGTCGACGGTCTCGACCACGCCATCCACGACTTCCGTTGCCTTGTTGCGTTCCTTCTGACCCATGTTCCGCTCCGTATATATTGCGATATCTTGCGATTGCGCCGCCGCACGCCGCGGCCCGTTCCAGCATACCCGGGCAATCGTATGCCCGGGCATACGGATATACGAAAGGCGTGCCTTGAGGCACGCCTTCTTCTCTGATGCTGTTGTGGAGCGGATGACGGGAATCGAACCCGCGTAATCAGTTTGGAAGACTGAGGCTCTACCATTGAGCTACATCCGCGTTAAACGTCGCTTTTGGCGACTTGAGTTATTATACATATTTCTTCGGGGATGGCAAACGCGTGTGGCTGCAGCAGGACCAGCAAATCTAGTTGATGGATTGCGGCTTTGCCGAGGACTCCCCTCAGTCGCCTACGGCGACAGCTCCCCTCAAAGAGGGGAGCTGGAAACCGTCGAAATCACAAATGGATGAGCTGGGACTCGTATGGTTGGAGGTCGGCGCCCATCGCATTCAGAATCACGAACCAGCAGTTTTCGGGCAGCGAGTCGAGCTTGTCGATCTGGTTCTTGAGCAGGCGCACGTCGCGGCTGGTGAGCGCGCCCCACAGGTTAACCATGATGGAGACGTTGTACAGCATGTAGCACTCGGGGGCCTCGGGCGCTATTCCACAGAAATCGTCACCACCGCGGAGGCAATCGAACCATCGTGGCTCAGGGAAATATGGATATGCGGCATCGACCCCGCACCGATAGTCGAGCGCTGCGCCGAACGCGCATTCCGCCGCTCCTGCATCACTGCATAAGGCCCGTTATCGGAAGCAGAGGAATAAGCAGAGGAATAGCGAGCGCCGGCAGCCGAATTCGCGTAATCAGTTTGGAAGACTGACGCCGCCCCCTTACCCAGAGACACATGCGGCACACCACGGGAATCGTCCAAGATCTCGATTTCAGGCCACGGGAAATTATCAAGCGTGAACGGATAGGGGGCATCGCCAAGATAATCGCACCAGGCTTTGAGGAACGCCTCCTTGCCCGCCCATTTGGCGGCCAGATGGACGGCCTCCCCGTCATTCTTCTGGCGCGCGCGGTCGGATGCCTGCCGCACCTCACGCACGGAGAACAGCGCACGCATGCGAGACCCCGGCTCCGCCAACTGTTCGGCGAATGCGGCCACATCCACCACGTCATGCCCCAAACCACAAGTATTCATGCTTCCTATTGTGTACCGCTTCGCGCGTAATCTCTACACCTCATCAGAATTGGGGCCTGATTTCCATTTCAGGGGGAAAAGATTCACTATGCTGGATGACCTCGCGCAATACCGCAAACATCTTGGGCTGGCTGCCTAGCCGTCCAAAAAAACATCCGCGCCCCGCCCCGAAGGTCTATCTCCGTTTCGAGGGGCGGATTTTGACCGTTCCGGAGGTCTACTTCCGTTTCAAGGGGCTGGTCATCCTCCATACCACGAGTATCCGCAGCATAACGCCAACGCCATTCCGCCGTTTTTACGCCTTGTCTACTTGGGTAACAGCCCCTTGAAACGGAAGTAGACCTCCGGCGAATGCCAAATCAGCCCCTTGAAACGCAGAAAGCCCACTCCGAGGGAGGGGCTTTCGTATGTTCTGCATATTTCTCTCACTGAGTTTGTGCCAGCGAGAAAGCTCCAGGGGAAACTCCCCTCACCCGCTTCGCGGGAGCTCCCCTCAAAGAGGGGAGCCGAGATCCGGTGCGCTACTGGCTCCCATCAACCGAGGGGAGCCAGAGGAATCAGGCCTCGTAGTAGCCGTCGGCACCGAGGCGGGCGTCCGGGTTGAGGAGCATCGCCTTTTCGACCTCGTGGTGGTCGTAGCCACGGTGATCCTCGCGGAAGCGACGGTTGTCGATCGGCTCGTAGAGCGCGGCGCGACCCATCATGCCTTCCTCAAGGTGACGCTGGCCGGCGGCCAGGCGGGCGTTGGCACGCTCACGCCAAGCTTCCAGTGCGGCCTCACCATCGGCCTTGGCCACGGCCGCCTCGAAGGCACCCGGATGGACCAGAGCCACGAAGCCGGAAACATGTCCGAAGCCGAGCGAGGTGGCCAGACCGGCCTTGACCGGGCGACCAGCGGTCTCGCGACCGAACTCGTCCTCACCACCGCCGATGCGCAGGGGCTTCCTAACCCAGACCATGTGGTCGTCGCGCTGGAGCTTCGGATCCACGCAGTCGAGCGCCGCGTTCGCCGGAATCACGCCGGACTTGAACAGCTGCGTCAGACCGTTGACCTGGAAGATGCAGGCACCACCCTTGGCGTGGCCGGTAAGCGTCTTCTGCGAGATCACGAACAGCGGGTTGCCGTCGGTGCGGCCGATGGCGTGGGCCAGCGTGTTGTGCAGCTCGGATTCGTTCGGGTCGTTGGCGTTGGTGGACGTGTCGTGCTTGGAGACCACGGCGATGTCGTCTGGCGTGACGCCGAGCTTGGCGAGGTCTTGCACGAGCTTGGAGTCCTTGCCGCCCATGCCAGCTGCGAGCGCGCCCAGTCCCGGAGCCGGGATGGAGGTGTGCGCGCCGTCGGCGTAGGAGTGGACGAATCCGACCACGCCGGCGACCGGCAGGCCGAGCTTCAGCGCGATGTCACCGCGCGTCAGCAGGATGGTGCCGCCGCCCTGCGATTCGACGAAGCCGCCGCGACGACGGTCGTTGGCACGGGAGAAGAAGCGCGCATCGATGCCCTTGGCGTACATCTCCTCGGAGTTGGCGGTGGCGTTCATGTTGCCGAAGCCGATCACGGATTCCACGCCGATGTCGTCGATCGCGCCGGTGACCACGAAGTCGGCCTTGCCGAGGGCGATCTTGTCGGCGCCTTCCTCAAGGGAGACGGCGGCGGTGGCGCAGGCGGAGACCGGCTGGATCATGTTGCCGTAGCCGCCGATGTAGGACTGCATCACGTGGGCCGCGACGACGTTCGGCAGGGCTTCCTGCAGGATGTCGGTCGGAATCTCGTGGTTGAGGAACCGGTCGAGGTACAGCTTCCTCATGGAGGCCATGCCGCCGAAGCCGGTGCCCTGCGTGGAGGCCACCATGGACGGGTGCACGGCTTCGAGGATCTCGGCCGGGGTGAAGCCCGCGGACAGGTAGGCGTCGACCGTGGTGACGATGTTCCACAGGGCGATCTTGTCCACGTCGCCGACCATGGAGGCCGGAATGCCCCACTTGACCGGGTCGAAGCCCTTCGGGAACTGGCCGCCGACGGTGCGGGTCATGGCCGCGCGGCGAGGCACGCGGATCATGGAGCCGGCGTGGCGGGTGACGTTCCACTCGCCGGATTCGGCGTCGGCCGCGTAGCTGGTGTGGGCTTCGTCGAGCTTGACGTATTCCTCGGCGATCTCACGGGTCGGAACGGAGAAGGTCACATCGTGGTCGAGGAACACCTCGGCCTCCTCCTCGTCGGCACCGTCCTTGTAATCGTTGCCCATGCCCTCTTCGAACGGACGCACGCCGGAGCGGGCCACGACCTCGTCGTGGTAGCGTTCGGCGATGTCCTCTTCGGGCACCAGGTTGCCGTCGGTGTCGTACCAGCCCGGCTTCGGACTGTCGTTCCAGGTCAGCAGGCCCATGTTCCAAGCCAGTTCGAGCACCGCGCCGGCGGACAGGTCGACCTTGCCGTCGGAGTGGATGCCGAGTTCGGCTTCGAAACGGGTGCGGCCGGAGCCCCACGGACCCAGCTCGCCGATGGAGACGATGACGATCTCGTCTTCCGGACGGGCGGTGACGTGCTGCCAATCCTTCAGATCGACCTTCGCCTGACGCGGGGCGCGCGGGCTCGGCAGCGCCTTGATCAGCGTTGCCGCAGCGGCACAATCGCCCTGCTTGTCCTCATCGCCGGCTTCGGCGGCAGCGGCCTTGGCCGCGTCCTCCATGGCTTCGGCGCGCAGTGCCTTGATGTCGATCGGCTCGCTGCCGCGGGCGCCCGGCGGGGCCCCCACCAAGAGCGCC
>OAUX01000311.1_pt1 | contig 24134 bp, 20 predicted proteins | sample 1501311 | NCBI WGS metagenome assembly OAUX01 (sample SAMEA2580066, study PRJEB22360) | human gut metagenome | reverse complement strand
TAGTGTTACGGCTGGTGTTTTATATACGTTGCGGAGTAGGTCTTCTGCTTCGGCGAGGACTTCACGAGCATAGCCCTTCCCCTTATGTTCAGGGGCCGTCACAAAGTGTGCAATGTGCGGGTATACATCTGGCGTAGCTTTTGGGATCCAAGGCATGCGGAATGAAATAGAGCATACCAAAGAACCATCTACGTAGAGACCAAATACAGGATATTTTAAGATCCATGCGCGAGACTCTTCTTGGCTAAAGTTGATGGCATCAAAGGATATCGGATAGTTCTTATTCTCCGCATACCCTGCAATCAACACCTCGTGATACTCAGCCGCATCATCTACGGTTAATTGTCTAAATTCTTTCATATGTACCTCGTTTAAAGTGCTGCGCTATCAAGAGGCAATTCACTATCTAGTGTAAGGTAACGGCTCAAGAACTTGCGTGTTCGTTCTTCTTTCGGATGTTCTAGAACAACCTTAGGGTCCCCTTGTTCTACGATAATGCCGCCTTCCATGAATACCACTTGGTCGGCCACTTCTTTGGCAAAGCCAATTTCATGAGTTACGATAATCATCGTAACCTTTAACGCTTTTGCAATCTTGCGAATAACGGCTAATACTTCGCCTACGAGCTCTGGATCGAGAGCAGATGTAGGTTCGTCAAAGAGGATAACCTCTGGGTCCATCGCAAGGGCACGAGCGATGCCGATACGTTGTTGTTGACCACCGGAAAGTTGTACTGGATAGTAATCATCATAGCCTTCCATGCCTACTTCCTTAAGGAAGCGTTGAGCGATTTCACGGGCTTGAGATTTTTTCATCTTCTTAACCGTTACAAGACCTTCCATGATATTTTCAATAACAGTCTTATTAGAGAACAAGTTATAGGACTGGAACACCATGGATGTGTTACGGCGTACATTTAAGATTTCCTTGTTAGACGCTTTATGTAGGTCTACAGAAATATCGTTTAATTGCATTGTCCCTGCATCGGCCTTTTCAAGGAAATTAAGTGTTCTAAGGAACGTCGTCTTACCGCTGCCAGATGGGCCAAGGATAACCGTTACAGACCCCGTTGGCACATGTAGATCGATGCCCTTTAAAATTTCACGGTTCCCGAAGGATTTGTGAACTTGTTTAATATCTATCATAATGCATTACCTCGTTTATACTTGCTTGCATAGACTTCTAAACGATGGAAGATAAATTCAAAGACAATCCCCATCACCCAGAATAGACCGGCCACCACGATGTAGGCCTCAAAATACTGCGAATTTTCCTCTGTATATAACTTTGCAGCGCCAAATAATTCAATAACAGTGATAACGAATACGATACTGGTACTCTTCATGGTATTAAGGAACTGATTTGTAAATAGTGGCAACGCAAAGACTGTCGCTTGCGGCAATACGATGCGACGGAACGCTTGGAACCAAGTCATACCGATGGCCTGAGCCGCTTCCATTTGACCTTTCGGTACAGATTGCAAGGCAGCCCGGAAGATTTCACTCAAATAGGCCCCTGTATGCAATGTTAAGCCTACAACGGCTACGAAGGTAGCTGGAACCTTTTCAAAAGGCACATGCACCCCTGTTTGATCCTCTAAGGCGAGGAAAAGAATTGGCAAGCCATAGTACACGAGGTATAAGAGAACCATGTTCGGAATACTACGGCACAACAATACATACAAGTAGCTGAGCTGACTGAGCACAGGTACTTTATTTTGTTGTAGCACGCAACTTAATAGACCTAGGATTGTACCCAAACCAACGCTGAGGAAGGTAATCATGAGGGTAACTTTCACATAAGGAATGACCGCAAAGAAGGTGCCATAAATATAGGTTGAATCAATAATATGTCCCATAAGCCCCTACTCCTCACTGATCAAAATGCGTTGCGATTCTTTCCCCGCAACGGTAAAACGTTTTTCAAGCAATCGGCCCAAGAGGGACACGATGATAATTAAAATGCCATAAATGATGGCTGCATCGACGAATAATTCAAGGTAGCGCTGGCTATTGCCGCCCATGAGGTCCGCCTTACGCATCATATCGACAACGCCGACGTTAAAGATGAGGGCAGTCCCTTTCAACATGCCAATAACGAGGTTCGTCAACGGTGGAATGCTCATGGTGAAAGCCTGCGGCAAGATGATGCGCACATAGCTTTGGAACTCGGTCATACCAAGGCTCTTAGCAGCTTCCTTCTCACCAGGAGCCACCGCATCGATACTGGAGCGCATAATTTCAGCACTATACGCCGCAATATGCAATGTAAACACGGCATATACAAATACGAGGCCCGGCACATTTCTCATGTTAAGACCCATATGGGACATGATTTCTGGCACCCCAAAGTAAATGAGGAAGAGTTGTACTAAGAACGGCGTGCCCCGCATAAAGGATATAAATACGATAAATAATTGGTTTAATACTGGTACCTTCTTGAGGCGAATGATGGCTATAATAGAGCCCAAAATAACACCTAAGATGGCAGAAATAACGGTGATGAGCACCGTTACGTGAACATAATTCAAGAGCTGTGGAAACGCTTGGATCATGTAGGACACATCAAAATACTTGCCCACAGTAGCACCTCGTTTCTAGACATAATAGAATAAGGCCGCCAAAGCGGCCTATTCGTTATTTTTGTGTTGGATCGAATGTGTAATCCCCACCAAGATATTGTTCAGAAAGTTTTTTCAACGTACCATCAGCACGCATTTCTTTCATAGTTTTATCGATTTTTTCATTTACTTGTTTCATATCATCTGTTCGTTTAGACAAGAAGTATGTTGGTACTACTGCCAATACATCGCCTACAGCTTTGAGTGGCAAACCACGGTCTTTAATAGCAGAGTTAATAACGTATTCGTATTCACCTGCTGCATCGGCACGACCGGTAGCAACGAGGTTCAATGTTTCAGCACCTGCTTTATCTGTATAGATAATATCAATTGGTGGATTTGCTGTTTCATTGAATTGTTTTACTAATTCGTTAAACTCAGAGGATGTAGTAACGGCGATTTTTTTACCTTTCAAATCATCTAATTTAGAAATATCGTTGCGGTCATTTTTCACCACTAATTTACGTGTGGAGTAGTTATTAACCTCATTTGTGTAATAGTATTTTGATTCACGAGTTGGGTTACGACGCATTTGGTTAGCAATCATATCTACTTGGCCTGCATCCATTGCTACGAAGGCAGCATCAACGGCCATCGGCTTGAAATTGAAGTGAAGGTCTGGATTACGACGTTCAATTTCTTTCAACAACTCTACGTCAAAACCTGTAAGGTTGCCGTTATCATCTGTGTAGGAATAAGGACGAACTGTACCACGTGTAGCTACGTTAACCACTTTGGCATCTGGATTCACCTTTGTTTCTTTAGATGTATCATCGCCACAGCCAGCAACAACAAGCACGCCTAGTGCCAATGCGCCAATGGCAAATAATTTCGTCAATTTCTTTGTATTAAACATGTAAAACTCCTTCTTTTCGCAATGTTTGCAGGAATGGCTCCACCTCATTTGTATGGGTAAAAGCCTCCATTATTCTATCTATTTGGTCAGCCTGCAAGGTGAGGCCAAGCTTAATGCGTATATCCTCTAATGTAAGAGGATTATTCGGCGATCCTTTCGGATTGTTCACCGTCTCTGTGAAAGTCTCTCCATTCTTTAAGGTAACGGTTACCTTTGTAATCCGTTCAGTTTGGGATACCTTCGGCAAGTCATAGACACGCTCTATACGATTCATATAGTCTCGTACTGATTGGTCTATGGTATCTATCTTAAATAATTCATCCTGTACCGCCTCATAGGCGAGGACTTGGTACACGATGTACTCTATGGAAAACTGCCCTTCTCGACCTGTTGTTGGCGCTGTATAACGTAATGCTGCATCAGCACCAGGCGGGAAGTGTACAGTAACTCGATCTATATCATCCCAAAGGGAAGAAACGAGGGTGGCACATAGTCTACGTTTACCTTGTTCCTCTGCATCTGGTGAAACGTTGTAGTGCTTAGACACATACGAAGAAGATGTATATATTCTATGTGCCACGGTTTCAGCTGCTTCAGCGCCACAAATGGCTGCCGAGCAATAGGGGTGGACTTTCATCCACAAACCAGGATCAATGAGTTGCCCTGGAGCTAACCAACGGCTAGCGATGTCATTTGATGTAACAGTAATGTTACCGATTGTTTTAAACCAACCCCGTTCAGGGTCAAATGGTTTTGTACTTGTTTGAAGTGATGTATGTTGCAACAGTTCGTAAGCCCACACGCCATTGCGTGCTGCCAGTCCCGCATGGAGCGGCTTACCATCTGTACCACTTTGAAAGAACATGCCCGCCGATTGAGTAGCAGCCAAAGACAGGAGCTGAGCCAAGCTTTCACCATGAAGGCCTCGCAAAGCGCCTATAGCGGCCGCCGCCCCAATAACACCAACGGTCCCCGTAGAATGCCATCCTTGGGTCCGATGGGCAGGATTGATGAGAGAACCAATGATTCCCTCTAGCTCGGCACCAATGATATAAGCACGAAGAAAATCGTGCCACCTATCGGTGGGCTCAAGCACTGCTAACAGAGCAGAATATAAAACAGTACTGAAGTGCCCAGCCAAATTTGCCTGGGCATCATCAAAATCTAGATAATGCGAAGCGAAACCATAATACAGAGCCTTGTCGGCTTGTTTAACGGTTAAATAGCCGTCATAACCATCTACATGAGCTGTTTTATTCTGATTAGTAGATGTATCCTGATTAACAGTTATATTTTGATCAGCCCCTATAAAGCGAGCTAAGTCCTGAACGGCTTGTTCCATCTCAGCTGAGGCTAAGGACGCCAGGTAATCTAGAAAAGCAATGCGAGCCACTGACAGGAGGTCCTCACGGTTCGTCACATCCGTTTGTTCTATGTAGTTCACAATCGTCTGCGTTACAGAATCCATGGGCCCTCCTATGAGCTATTTATAATTGAATAGATACTCTATCAAGTATTTAGCAATGATATATGTATCCAACTAATTATCTATCTAATTATTAATCTAATTATTTATATAATTATTTACCAAATTTCTCAGCACGGTCGTTTGGCTCTAACCAAATGGAATCGTCTGGACCTTTTGGAACGAGGCGTGGTAGATCTTCAAATGGCGTATGGTCTACGTAGTAGAAACGTTTACGCATAGAGTCGAAGTCTGTTGTACCACCGAATGCTGGATTGGAGTACAAGTCCTTTGCGTAGTTCCAAAGGTTTGGATAGTCTACGAGACGTTTTTTGTTAACCAAGTATTTTTGGTAGAATACGAGGTCAAAGCGAGCCAATGTTGGGAAGATACGGATATCTGGATCTGTAATCGTATCGCCCATCAAGTAACGTTGCTTGCTAAGGCGTTCTTCAAGCCAGTCCAAGCGTGCAAAGATACGATCGTAGTAGTATTCGTAATCTTTTTGGTTTGTTACGAGAGCTGCCAAGTTTACCGCCAAGTTGAAGTCAGCGTAGATGATAACGTTCAACGCATCGATATCGGCACGTAATTCCTCTGGATAAATATCTGGTGCATCAGGAGAGATAAAATCTTTAAAGCCCAATGCTAATTCAGTGGTCAACGCATGGTAGTCATTGTTTACTACCGCACCAGTTGTAACATCTACAATGGCTGGCACTGTGGAACGTGCGTCGTAGTTCGGATCACCTTTGCGATATGCTTCACCTAAGGAGTGAATGCCTAGTACCGGATCCTTTTCATCTTTATCAAGGGTAAAGAACCAGTCTGCAATAACCCCTGCTGGACGCAATGGATCAACTGTGCCTTTAGAGATTACTGTATCTAAGCCAAGCAAATCGATGGCGATGGCAATGCGGTGAGCCCAAGGACAATGCTTAGACCATACAAGACGGTAACGGTCTTTTTCTACAGGTAGAAGCCCTGGTTCACTGCCAAAAGGTGTTGTGAATTGAGGTTCTTCGCTATCAGAATATTTTTGACGACGATTAAAATTCGATGCATCTTTACCTTCATACTCCTTTTGCTCCCCTTGAGAACGAGGATTACTAGACTGAAACTCAGAAAAATCGATAGGACAAGGATTCATAGCACGTTGGAACTCAACTTCTTTTCGAGCTGCCGCGATACTAGGATCCTTGATGTTGCTTACATCTACGTGTTCACTCATTCTATACTCCTATAGAGGTCATCTCGATTCGCTTTACAATTCTTATTTTGAAAGCTACTGTGATATCCCTCACTTATTCCTACTAACTTAATATGATTATGTGATTATATTACATTATTTAAATACCTATGTCAATAATAGGTATTTAAAATTTATAATGATTATTGAAAACAAAAAAGCCCGAGCTATATCTTTTCTAGATATAACTCGAGCTTTATTTAGATTATGTGTTACGTAAATGTTATACGCTATGTAAACATGAGCTGTTATATAACTATTATGTATTATATAACTGTTATGTGTTATGCAAACAACATATATTAGAACATGAAGTTTACATCTGTACGCCAGTAATCACCTAATTTATTACCGTCCATATCTTTATTACCGAAGCCATAGTAAGCGCCGATGGATACATTTTGGAATGGTACGTAGTTTACATTAGCTACGAATCCTTTAAAGCCATTACGTACATGGCCGACGCCTTTATTATCTACATAGTGTTGATTGTAGAAGCTATAGGCAGGAGCAAAGGCACTACTGAAGATTGGAGAATTTGCTTCTTCATAGTAGTATTGACCGCGAACACTATAGGTATGAGCTTTCTTAATGTCATAGTTACCATAACCAAGGCTAGCCATCCACGCATGAGAATCAGATACACCTGGTGCTGTAAGCCATTCGCCGAAGACGTTCCAACGTTTAAAGTTCATGTTTGCGTTGAGGCCCCAAATGTTTTTGTATGGAGAATCAATAAAGGATTTAACTTGTTTACCAGTAAGTGCATCCACATCTTGGCCTTGGTACAATTTACCATTATGGAAGCGACCATACATACCACCAAGGGTAACATGTTTATTAAGTTTACCCTTAACTTCAACCATAGCGGCAGTAATAGTATTGTCTTTAGTTTGGTATGTAGGAGCGCCGCCTAACCAGTAACCATAACTAGCGGATACATCAAGCTTGCCATGTTTGTACATAAGACGAGCACCATCAACGAGATCATCATACATAAGACCTAGAGCTGGTGTATAGAGTTGACGACCTACGCGCAAGGTTGTGTCTTTACCAAAATGATGATCTACATAGGCAAGATTAATCTTACCTTGTGTAGCATTGCTATTACCGAACTCGCTAGAACCTTGAATACGCACTACAGCATCAGTTTTATCATTAACTTTAGCATTAAAGATAACACGGGCACGATAATCAAAGGAAGAATGTTTACCATACGCATAGGTATCATTTTTCAATTCACTGCCACGGTAACGCAATCGATAATTACCAGTTACCTTTACATTCCCGACTTGATTTTCTAATTTGGCTACTCGTACACCTAATGTGTTGAGTTCATTTCCAAATTCGTCGGCCAAGCGATTAATCATCGCTTGTTGTTCCGCATTGGCTTTATCTTGGTTTGCCATAGCTTTAGCTACCATTTGAGCCATTTCGTATCGCGTAATAGGATTGTTACCTTTGAAAGTTCCATCAGGGTATCCATTAATAATACCTGCATTTGCTAATTGCTCAACAGATTGATACGCCCAACTAGAAGCATCTACATCGGAAAATGGATTAGCTGCATACACACTTACAGAACCCAATACCATACAGGAAACTAAACTTGCTACTAACTTTTTATTCATTAAAAAGACCTTCTCTCATATAGATATCACACAATATCTCATATATTAATTTTATTTTGTATTATACGTAAACAATTCTATACCTAGAATAAAATCTATTATGTATATTAAATAAGCACTATTTATAAGATTTTTATTCGTGAGGTGTTGTATAGTTAATATCTTGTGCCTTGTAGCTTTCACCATGAGCTAATACGTGAACGATTGTTTCCAATGTGGCACGTACAGTTTCAACAGCCATACTTGGTTGATTTGGTTTATCCACCACTTGGGATGGCAAGTACGGAATGTGCATGAAGCCCGCCTTAATATTGCCTTTTTGTGCTGCATAATGGCACACGCCATACATCAAGTGATTGCATACGAAGGTACCCGCTGTATTAGAAACCTTTGCAGGGATGCCATTTTGGTGCAATGCATTGACAATATTTTTAATTGGTAATGTCGCAAAATAGGCACTAGGACCATCGGATACAACAGGTTCATCTTCAGGTTGGTTGCCTCCATTGTCTGGAATGCGGAAGTCATCGCAGTTAATAGCAACACGTTCCACTGTAATATCTGGGCGCCCCCCTGCTTGACCTACACATAGAATAAAGTCTGGTTCGCATTGTTCAGCCGCTGCTTTCACAGTATCAACAGATTTGTAACGTACAGTAGGAACCATTTGAGTCACTACCTTATAATCACCATCGGTATAGCCATCCATTGTTTTTACCGCTTCCCAAGCTGGGTTAATAGGTTCACCGCCAAATGGATCAAAACCGGTAATCAAAATTGTTTTCATCACACTACCTCATAACGATATCTTATGGTGCATTAGAATAATCAAACATGACACGTAACCTTAAAAGGATATATCATATTGTTTCATAAGAATATCGTACTTTCACAAAATGAGTTAAATAAAGTAATACATCAATAAGATGTTTAATACGAGCATAATCAATGCAATTGGAAGTTGAGCTTTAATAACGCCGTATTGGTCGCGCATTTCAAGGAGCGCTACCGGTACGATGTTAAAGTTTGCCGCCATAGGTGTCATCAAAGTACCGCAATAGCCAGCAAGCATTGCGATAGCACCAACAGCAGCTGGGTTTGCACCATGAGCTACAACGAGCATTGGAACACCGATAGCACTTGTAATCATCGCAAAGGCTGCAAAAGCGTTACCCATGATCATTGTGAAGATGACCATACCGATGCAGTATGCTACAACTATGAGGAATACATTATCTGCAGGCACCACACTAGCTACAGCACTGGAGATAATTTTACCAACGCCAGCTAAATTAAATAGATAGCCTAGAGCCGCTAATAATTGGGACAAGATAGCAGTCCAACCGATAGCATCGATAAGACGACGACCTTCATGGAAGCCTTGGTTAAATGAACCCTTAGTGATGTAAAGAGCAGCACCCATAGCAATGATTGCGGCAATACCAATGCCTACAAGAGCCCCTAATTTAGTAAAGAAGCCAATGATGAATGTGATGATACCAACAAGTAAAGCCGGTACGAAAATAACATTACCAATACGGACTGCTTCGTCTTTTTTGAATTCAATAGGAGATTCAAAGTAATGACCTTTGCCGAGTTGTTTTACCAAGACGATAGCAGCCATGGCGATAACGAGCCAGCCATTTATTTCCTTTGATAGATAAGAACCAAAGATAAAGGACACGCTGTACAAGAGCCAGAATAAACCTGTACCGATACGATATTTATGTTCTTTATCTAAAAATGATTGAATGGCAAAGATAAATAAGATGATCCCTACGAGAAGGTATACATAATCTAAGGGCTGCATTTTATAGATAAGTTCTAACATATTATTCAGCCTCCTTCTTTAATTCTTCTGGTGTAACAAGGATATTAAATTCATTAGGTACTAATTTACCAGCTTTCATATCCTCTTCGTCACGAGCTACAGAGGCTTGAATTGTTTTATCAAAGATAATAAAGCGAATGAAATTAACGATATAGGCACAAACAGCAGTTGGCAATCCGTATAACACCATATCTGTTAACTCTACAGAATAGCCTAATTGTTCCATAACACCTTTGATAAGCAATAACCCACCAGCAGCAAGGAACAAGTTTTGACCGAAGAAATTGCCTATATTATCTGCAGAAGCAGCTATACCACGCACCTTATCAAGAGTACGTTGAGATACTGGGCGACCTTGCGCTACTGCAGCTTCACTCATAGGTGCGATCAACGGACGTACCATGGCAACCATACCGGACATGTTAATACCAAAAGCTACAGTTACTTGGCGCACAAATAAGTAAATCATAAAGATACGACCAGCCGTAGCAGCGTTGATCTTGCCGATCAAAATTTCTGCCCGTTCACGTAAGCCATGACGTTCCATAAGACCAATAACAGGTAAAATCAAAATAAATAATGACATATAACGATTTTTAACGAAAGCCTCCCCAATGGCACCAACGATATCATTGATACTGAGACCACCTGCAAGGCCCGTTACAAAACCTGCGGCTACGACAACTAACAAGGCATTAAAGCGCAGCATCAGACCGATGACCATCACTAAAATACCAGATAAGACTAACATAGTCTCACATCCTTTCTACAAACCATCTATAAACTAGTTCTATAGTCCATAGATATAATATATATGTTTACATTATATAATATATATGTTTACTTTATATACCCAAATATGTTTTTTTTGCATAAACAAATAAACCTTATACATTACTCTCATTTGATACAGTTATTATGTCACATTAAGTACACTCTATATCAAAATAGTTATGTATAAGGTTTGATTAGTTACTAGGCAACTATAATAAATCTTTTTTGAAAAGTATAGTAGTATGTTGTTTACCTCTAAAATGAACTTTATCATATGCTTTAAAGCCGAAAGATTCATACATTTTAGGCAACCACGGATGTTCTTTTGCTGTACCTAATGTAACAGCTGGCGTTTTAAATTGATTGATCAATAATTCTTCCGCATAACCAAGCGTTTCCCGAGCATAGCCTTTACCTTTAAACTCAGGTGCCGTTACAAAGTGAGCAATGTGTGGAAATTTATCCGGTGTAGAATATTTAATCCACGGCATACAGAACGTAATAGAACTAACAAGTTGCCCATCAATATACAATCCATATACAGGATAGGTTTCGATCCACTCCTTGGATTCTTCTTCTGTAAAATCGATAGCATCGAATGTAATTGGATAGTCTTTAATCGCTGCATAGCCGTCGATTAATACCTTATGATATTCTGCTGTATCCGCTACTGTTAATTGTCTAAATTCTTTCATGGTCTTTCCCTCATATCTATGTTTTTATTCACTAGTTTTGTATATTTATTACTTATGAAGGTTATTATACACCTATATGTATTAAGTTGCAATATATTTACATAAATATTGCATGAAGTTTTGATATCTAATAAGAAAATAGAAGATGATATATTGTAATACTAATATATTACACGGTACTAATACTTCTCTATTATAAAAAGTATCCAATATACATAGTTCGTATAAATATTAATATTTTAGAGTCAACATATTAATATCGGTATAAGCACAAAAAAACAGGATGTATCACTGGGATACATCCTGTTTTTGAGCTTTCACAAGCTCGAGGGGAAGTTATCAATATATTATTGATTAATACGGGAACCGTATACGTCGCGTTGAGTTTTAGGTTCGTTGTTAACGCGAACACGTTCTGTTTTATGACGATCGTTGTCAGTACCAGAAATACGATCCACACGGAAGTGGTTAAGACGAATATTTTGTAATTCAGGACCAAATTCGTTCATTGCACGTTTCATGTTGTCATCGATAGGAGCACCATTTTGAAGTGCACGGTACAACATTGTAGCGAATTCGTAACGAGTCATTTTAACGTCGCCTTTGAATGTGCCATCAGGGTAGCCAACAAGGATACCATTACCAGCCAATTGGCTAATGTATTGGTAAGCCCAGTGGTTACGAGGAACGTCTGGGAATTCAGCAGTTTTGCTAGGATCGATTGCATGTGGAGTCAAGATTTGTAACAAGTTGTTATATTTGTTTTCCATATCTTGAAGACGTGCATTCAATTCAGCAATTTCACGGCCCATAGCTACACGAGAGCGGGACTCAGGGGAACGTTTACCAAGACGAAGAGATACGCCAGCGTTCAATTGAGTTTCGCCAGTACCTACAGTACCACCAACGGAGAACATTGTATCTTCGTTAGGACGGTAGAAAGCACCTAATGCAGCGGAGTTAGCGTTGTGGTAATGACCATAACCAGCAGCGATTGTCCATTTGTCATCTGGGTTGAAGTCCAATGGATGCAATGCAGCCAATGCAGCAGAACCTGCACCTACTTTATTAACGCGTTTTTCAACATTGCCAACACGGTTATTCAAGTTAGTGATGTTATTGTTGATTGCACCTGGTGTAGTATTGTTGATTTGAGTTTGTAAATCGTTTGCTACGGAGTACAATTGGCTACCGTTTACAGCATCTGTAGAGTCAGCGGAAATTTTACCAGCTGCTACGTTGTGGATTTGACGTTCTTGACCAGCTTTACCAACGGATACAGAGCCTACAGGGCTAGTACCAGCGAAGCCACCATATGTATGGCCAGCTACAGTTGCGCTAGTTACGTTTGTTGCAGAACGAGTAGTGGAGTCAGCACCTAATGCAATGGAGTTTGCAGTGGATGCATTAGCTTTGTTACCGATTGCAATGCTGTAATCAGCAGTTGCAGCTGCATCAGAACCGAATACGTTAGTACGTACGCCTGTTGCTTGAGCACCAGCACCGAATGCTTGTGCATGATCGCCAGTAGCTGTTGCAGAGGAACCAATAGCATTAGCATGGTTACCATTAGCTGTAGCATCAGCACCGATAGCATTAGCTTTGTAACCAGCGGATTTTGCTTGGTGACCAAGAGCTAAAGAACGTACATCGGAAGCTGTTGCACGAGTACCGATTGCAATACCCCAAGTTTTGTCAGCTTGAGCTTCGTGACCGATAGCGATTGTTTCGCTCATTTTAGCTTTTGCTTCGTTACCTACTGCTAATGCAGAGCTACCTAATGCAGTGTTTTTAGAACCGATAGCTACAGAATTGCTGTTCCAAGAACCAGTTTGAAGTGTAGCAGAATCAGGTTCATTATCGAAAGTACGATCGCGGTAGTTTGTAGTTGTACCAGCTACAGTATTGTTATAACCATAACCGATAGCATTTGTACCGTTAATTACGTTGCTATCACCGAAAGCTTGTGCAAATGCACCTGTTACAGTATTGCCATCACCGAAAGCATTAGCTTGGTTACCATTAATGGAGTTTTGGTTACCGTATGCACTGCTAGAACCATTAGCGCTTGTAATTGTATTACCTTGACCTACAGCGATGCTAGTAGCTGTACCATTTGCAACAGTACCATAAGAAATACTATTATGTGTAGTATCTGGGGTTTGACCAGCTTGATCACCTACGGCTGCAAAAATAAAACCATCTGCTGTAGATACAGGTGTTGCTGCACTTACAGGAGCAACAGTAGCACCCACAGCTGCAGCAGCAGCCAATACAGCAAACGCTAATTTTTTAGAATGTTTGTTTTCTCTCATCTTACACCCTCACTAAATTAAAATTCTTAACCAAACACAATACAATTTTTCATTCTCTCTAAGTTCCGCCTCTCTCCTCGGGCTGATAAAATATACTTCTTATTTTAAGCTAAGAAATACATTCAATTCAATTTAAGAAAAATTTATATTGTTGATTACCCGCATAGCATATCAAAGTTTTACGATATAAACAAGCCTTTTTCCCATATAAAGTTCATTAATAACTCTTCATAATTCCAAAAAATAGCATGATTACTGGCATTCTTTGTTATATCAATATGCTCATCATTTTTAATGATGAGTAAGAAAAATCACACCTTTTTAAGGATTCTACAGAATATATTTTGTATAACTTATAAATAATCGTCGCTTTAATAAGTTTTATAAATATTTCAAATAGCCTATCAGTCCTTATTCATATTAACTTCATGAACTCTTTCTGAAATTCTAATAAGAGAATAATTAATCATTTTTCTGAATTTTATAATAATTTTATATTTATTCTTAATAGTATTCTACATCTACTTAAATAAGTTAATAAGTATACACATATCACCCAAAATATCCGCATAAGTTTACAAAACAAGGCTTAATCTATATATACAGCATCCATATTCTTTCCATAGCTATCATAAAAATCAAAAAGCTCCTACGTTACTTGAACGTTAGGAGCTTTTATATATTAAGCCAACAAGGCTTTTACAAGTTCTTCTGATTTACCAAAATCATCTGCATCTGGGTTCCAGTTACATTTAATTTCAGGTTCCACCACGGAGAAACCATATTTAGTTAATTCTTCACGAAGTACCTTCGTAGATTCACCAGACCAACCGTAGGTACCAAATACGGCAGCCTTTTTATTCTTGAACTTCAATTCACGCAAGAAGTCTATCCAACCAGCTACAGAAGAGATAACACTATTCCCTACTGTCGGAGAACCAACGGCAATCGCTTTTGATTTGAATACTTCTGTCATGATGTCATTCTTATTGGTTTTACTAATATTGAAGATCTTAACCCGTGTATCTGGAGATTGCTTAGCAATTTCATCGGCAATTTTATGGGCCAATTTCTTCGTACCATCCCACATAGTGTCATATACGACTGTGATTTGATCTTCTTGGTATGCTTGAGACCATTCATAGTATTTCTCTACGATTTGCAATGGGTTTTCACGCCAAATTGCACCATGACTTGTAGCGATAATATCAATTGGCAAGTTGAGCTTTTGAATTTCTTCAACCTTGGCTTTTACCAATGGGGAGAATGGATTCAAAATATTGGCGTAATATTTCATCGCCTCTGCCCATAGACGACATTGATCAGCCTTATCGGCCCACAATTCTTCAACCGCGAAATGTTGTCCGAACGCATCATTAGAGAACAAAATATTGTCGCCAGTCATGTACGTTGCCATGGAATCTGGCCAGTGGAGCATGCGCATTTCTACGAATACCAAGGATTTACCATTGCCGATATCTACGGAATCCCCTGTTTTCACAGTTTTAAAATTCCATTCTGGATGATGATATTGACCAACCAAGGATTTAACAGCATTTTCTGTACAGTAAATCGGAGTATTAGGGATTTTTTCCATCAATGCAGGCAAGGACCCACTGTGATCGACTTCGCCGTGGTTACATACGATGAAATCAATCTTATTTAAATCAATTTCAGATTCCAAATTGTCTATAAACTCTGAGGAATGAGGTTTCCATACGGTATCGATGAGGACGGTTTTTTCTTCTTCAATCAAGTATGCGTTTTGGCTAGAACCGTTATTAATACTGTAATCTGAACCGTGGAACTCTTGTAATTCCCAGTCAATTTTACCAACCCAAGATACGTTATTTTTTATATGCTTTCTCATAATAACCTCCATAATTCTTGTGAAAGTCTTTCACAATCAATAATATGTATGGCCTATGTGGTATTTGTGTATATGTATCTATCTATATACCTATGCATATATCACAACTCGGTCATTAACTATGGTTTTATTATAATCATATCGCATAGCTAAGTCTGTATCTGTAGGTACAGATTTGAGAATTATTCTAAAAAAACCACTCATGAGCAATCAAATGCGATACATTAGTATCTAATTGATATACCATGAGTGGCTACGAGCATATGTACTGACAAATATATGTAGTTATGAAGATAGGTAGTTACAAAACTATGTAATTGCTAAGAAGTGTAATGATACGTGTTTATTATTTGTTCCCCTGTTTAGATAATCCGGGGATTGCTTTATAGATGTATAAGGAAATGTAACCATCTACCATGCTATGAATGATGGTACCGCCGCCCACAAGTACAAATACAACATAAATAAGATCGATATTCGGCATTGTTGTTGTAGTGTAGAACAATAAACAAGCTAGTACTTCACCAATGGCGTGAATGATAGCACACACAAGGTTGAAAGCAGCGAAAGAAAGAGCCCCTGTTAATACGCTGGGATGATGTTTAATATAATAAGCACCCATCAAAGCAAAGATGATATGGGATGCGGCACGCATAACGATAACTAGCGGGAAGCCAGCTACGAAGAAACCAAGGGTAGAACCAATGACTACACAGGCCGCCATTTTGCGAGATAAAAACATGGCTAGGAAAATCGGCACATGGCTAGCCAATGTATACGAAGCCGGTGGAATCACAACTTTCAAAGGCATCATAATAGGAATCATGATGGCTAGCGCCATCAATAAAGCAGTAATGGTTAAATTTCGATACATCGAAGAATTCATAAAGGCCTCCTTATTAGCTCTTCTCTCATCTGACAATATGATTAAGTAAAATAGTATGTAAAACCAATTTAATTAATGGCAAAACTAAAACTCTTATAAATCAATGTCCTACATTCTCTTATAGATTAGCGTCCTACATTCCCCCATAGATTAAGAATCACAACGCCTACTACAATTAAAGCAATGCCTAGGACCGTGTAGATATTAATGCCTTCGTTAAAGATAAAGACGGAAATCAACGTCGTCACCACAAGGCCTACGCCAGACCAGGTCGCATAGGTAACGCTAAGAGGAATAAACTTTAACACATGAGTCAACGTGTAAAATGATCCTATGTAGCCAAGAGCACATGCGATGGTCTGCAATGGTCTTGTAAATCCGTCAGATGCTTTCAGCATGGTCGTTGCAAACAACTCTAGCCCTATGGATAGGGCCAATAAAAAATACGGTAACATAACGCCTTCCTCAAAAAAGAGAGGGCCTTACAACCCTCTCTTCAATATATAAGTAGGTACTCAATCGCACCTATTATAAACGTTCAATAACAGCTTGTGCCATTTCTGTTGTACCAACGCGTTTCAAACCTTCGCGGTAGATATCGCCTGTACGGTAACCGTCAACGAGCACTTGTTCAACAGCTTTTTCAATAGCGTCAGCCACTTGAGGTAAATCAAGGGAGTGACGGCACATCATAGCTGCGGACAAGATTGTGCCCAATGGGTTCGCCAAGTTTTGGCCCATAATGTCTGGTGCAGAACCGTGGATTGGTTCGTACAATGCTGTGCCTGTACCCATGGATGCAGATGGTAAAAGCCCGATGGAACCAGAGATAACAGCGCCTTCGTCAGACAAGATATCGCCGAACAAGTTTGTTGTTACGATAACGTCGAATTGTGCAGGATTTACAACGAGTTGCATCGCTGTATTATCCACATAGAAGTAATCTGTTGTGATGTCTGGGTTAGCTGCCGCTTTCTCTTGAGCGATTTTACGCCACAAACGAGAGGAAGCCAATACGTTTGCTTTATCTACAGATACAACCTTTTTGTTACGTTTGCGAGCTGTTTCCATAGCAATATCCATGATACGTTCTACTTCGTAACGGCTATAAGTTTCTTTATCCCAAGCGAACTCGTTAGCACCTTCGCCTTGTGCCTCTTCGCGTTCACCGAAGTAAATACCGCCAGTCAACTCACGAACGATAACGAAATCTACATCTTGTACGAGTTCCTTTTTAAGTGGGGAGTACTCTTGCAAAGATGGATAGATTTTTACAGGACGTAAGTTACAGAACAAGCCAAGCTCCTTGCGAAGGCCAAGGATTGCTTTTTCAGGACGGATAGAAGGATCTACATTATCCCATTTAGGACCGCCTACAGCACCAAGCAATACAGCATCAGCCGCTTTACAAGCCTCGATAGTATCCTCAGTCAAAGGCACACCGTATGCATCAATAGACGCACCGCCCGCTTTTTTATCAATCCAATTAACCTTTACACCGGCTTTCTCAAAAGCCACATCACACACAGCCTTCGCTGCAGCAATAATCTCAGTACCGATACCATCACCAGGAATCAATACGATATTCTTTTCGCTCATATTACCTCTCCATATAACAAATGCTCATAGATGAGCCACAAACTCATCAGCCTTTATTGCACTATTCAGGTCTATATAGCCTGTGCCGAGCCTTCACACTCCCAAGAGCCGAATGCTCGTCGAAAACGACTTTGGCCCTGCGTAGGCCGCAGGCCGAAGTCAGACCCGGCCAGTGGAGGCTTGAGACGAGTGTTTGGCTCGCCCTTATTTGCGGTTTTTCGCAAAGTTTACAAGACCACCAGCTGCCGCAATATCTTGAATGAATTGTGGCAACTCAGTCCCTTGGTATTGTTCGTTTTTAGTCAAGTTGTACACGATACCTTTAGACAAGTCTACACCGATAGCATCGCCTGCATCGATACGATCAACTTGTTCACCGATTTCAATTACAGGCAAACCGATGTTGATAGCATTACGGAAGAAGATACGTGCAAAGGAGTGTGCAATGATAACAGGTACACCTTTTGCTTTGATAACGCCTGGTGCGTGTTCACGAGAGGAACCACAACCAAAGTTTTTACCTGCTACCATGATTTCGCCAGCTTTCACATTAGGTGCAAAAGTTGTATCAATATCTTCCATAGCATGTTCTGCCAATTCGTTCCAATCAGCAATTGCCAAGTAACGAGCTGGAATGATTACGTCTGTATCTACATCGTCGCCGTAGCGCCAGATTTTTTTGCTTTCAAAATCCATATTAAACCTCCTCAGGGCCTGCAATGCGGCCTAATACAGCACTTGCTGCCGCCACGTAAGGGCTTGCCAAATATACTTCAGAATCAACGTGACCCATACGACCACGGAAGTTACGGTTTGTTGTAGAAACTGTGCGTTCCCCTTCAGCCATGATACCCATGTAACCACCTAAGCAAGGACCACATGTTGGCGTGGACACTGCGCAGTCAGCTTGAATGAAGATGTCCAATAAACCATCTTTCATAGCTTGATCGTATACATCTTGGGAACCAGGAATTACGATACAACGAACGAATGGAGCTACTTTGCGACCTTTGAAGATTTCTGCAGCTGCCACCAAGTCTTCGTAACGGCCATTTGTACAGGAACCGATGATAACTTGGTCGATTTTAATATCTTTGTCGATCTCGCTGATGTAATGTGTGTTGGATGGCAAATGAGGGAATGCTACAACTGGTTGCAATTTGGACAAGTCAATGGTAATTGTTTGAGCATATACTGCATCAGCATCTGGATTAATTGGTTCTACAGGACGATTTACGCGGCCTTTAATGTATTCTTCAGTAATTTCATCATATGGGAATACGCCACATTTACCACCAGCTTCGATGGCCATGTTACAGATTGTAAGGCGGTCAGCCATAGTCATGTGTTGTACGCCTTCACCAGCGAATTCAAGAGCCATGTAACGAGCGCCGTCTACGCCGATTTGACCGATTAAATCAAGGATTACGTCTTTACCAGTTACCCATTTGTTAGGTTTGCCGATAAGTTCAACCTTAATTGTTTCAGGCACTTTGAACCAAGTTTTGCCTTCTGCCATAGCAACGCCCGCATCAGTGGAGCCTACGCCTGTGGAGAATGCATTTACCGCACCATATGTACAAGTGTGGGAGTCAGCACCGATCATCATTTCCCCAGGACCGATAAGACCTTTTTCTGGCAAAATAACGTGCTCGATACCCATTCTACCGACTTCAAAGTAGTTTGTAATGCCATATTCGCGTACGAAATCGCGCATTACTTTCGCTTGTGTAGCGGATTGAATATCTTTATTTGGTGTGAAATGGTCAGGCACCAAGTAGATTTTATGACGGTCAAATACAGGTTTGCCGATTTTCAAGAACTCTTTACGCGCTGGTGGGAATGTGATGTCGTTCATCAATACCGCATCCAAATGACATTCGATGATTTGGCCCGGTTTTACAACATCAAGACCCGCGTGGCGAGCCATATTCTTTTCAGTAATGGTCATACCCATATTATTCTTCCTCCTGTTGTTCTAGCTCCATAGCTAGGAATACTGAGTTAACTGCATTAATATATGCATTTACACTTGATTTAACGATATCGGTGCTAATACCACGACCATGGTACAAACGACCGTTATATTCTACCTTAAGGGTTGCTTCCCCAAGGGCATCTTTACCTGCTGTAATAGCGCGGATTTGGTAGTCTTTTAAGCTGATTGGCAAGCCAACCACACGTTCAACCGCTTTAAGAGATGCGTCTACTGGACCGTCACCAACGGCAGCATCGGCTTTTTCACCTTCTGGAGTCATGAGACGAACGTCTGCGTAAGCGTAGCCTTTTTCACCCAATTTATAGTATTGAGCCACAAGCTCGAATGCTTTTTTGTGATGTAAGTTATCTACTACAAGAGCGATGATGTCATCATCGTATACTTGTTTTTTACGGTCTGCCAATTCTTTGAATTTAGCGAAGAGGTCGTTGATTTTCTCTTCTGTGAAAGATTGGAAACCAAGTTTTGCCAAATGATCAGCAAAGGCATGACGGCCAGAGTGTTTGCCCAATACGAGGTCTGTTTTTTCAGCCCCTACGGACTCAGGAGTCATGATTTCGTAAGTTTCAGGGTTGCTCATCATACCATGTTGGTGAATACCAGACTCATGAGCAAATGCATTGGAACCTACGATTGGTTTATTTGGAGGAACTACGACACCTGTCAAACGACTTACGAGTTTAGAAACTTTTGTAAATTGTTTTGTATCAATGTTCACTTGAAGATCGCCGAAGTAATCATGGCGTGTTTTTAGAGCCATTACTACTTCTTCAATCGCTACGTTACCAGCGCGTTCGCCTAGACCATTAATTGTGCCTTCTACTTGGCGTGCACCTGCTTTAATAGCAGCTAACGTATTTGCATTAGCAAGACCTAAGTCATCATGACAGTGAACGGAGATGATGGCATTTTCAATGCCTGGAGTATGTTCTTTGATGTAACGGATTTTGTCACCAAACTCATTAGGGTTCATGTAACCTACTGTATCTGGTACATTAATAATCGTTGCACCACCAGCAATGGCAACACCAAATACTTGGCACGCGAAATCTAAATCAGAGCGTGCTGCATCTTCACCGGAAAACTCGATTTCATCAACTTTACCTTTTGCATACGCCAATACAGATTTAACCTTATCCAAAACCTCTTGGCGAGTCATTTTTAATTTATATTCCATATGAAGTTCGGAAATAGCAATGAATACATGCAAACGGCTACGTTCCGCATCTTTCAATGCATCAATCGCTTTTTGTACGTCCTTTTCATTAGCACGTGCCAACGCACAAATTGTTGCGCCTTTCACTTCGCGTGCAATCGTTTGTACCGCTTCAAAATCCCCAGGGGATGCTGCTGGGAAACCAGCCTCGATTACATCGATGCCGAGGCGTACTAGGCCTTTCGCAATTTCAATTTTTTCAGGTGTTTGTAAAGACACACCTGGTGTTTGTTCCCCATCACGAAGGGTTGTATCGAAGAAATATACGCGATTTTGATCCATAATCTTCACCTTTTCTATACTAATAAAACATAACGCTGTATTATATCTATCTATTGTGAAAGTTTAGTAAAATCGCCGATTTCAACGCTATTTCAGCTGAAGTCAACATAGATACATCAAATCAGTAATTTTACTAGACTTTTACAATAAAAAAAGCCCCTCAGAACAACTGTCGTTGCTCAAAGGGGCGTTATATTCATAACACGGTACCACCCTAATTGGGACTCGTTGCGGGTATAACGGAACCACCGTCGATGACTACTGCTGCATTCGCCACCAAAGCTCACGGGAGAGTGTCAGCGTACAACCTCTATTGCCTCGCACCAACCGGCAACTCTCTGAAAGCAGGATCTGTAAACCTTTATACCCATTCATAGCTCGTATTTAAGATATAAAGGTATTATACGGTATTCTATAGAACTGTGTCAACAGGATGGACATGTGAGTTTTGTGAAAACACAGTTTTATCGTTACAATTTGACATCCCCCATGATCTCACGTCATCCCCCATGATCTCACGTATAGTGTAAATAGGCAGTACCAATGATTGGAGGAATTATTATGAGTGGTTCAAGTAAATTCTTCTTTATTTTATCGGGTATTGTAAGCATTATCCTGGGGATATTCTTACTCTTAAATCCCGTTATTAATCTCATAGCTTTTGCCTGGCTTTTTTCTATTATCTTTTTCGTCAGTGCGGTCAGCTCTATTATAAATTATTTTACGTTATCGTCTGAATTACGTAGCGGCTGGTATCTTATCAGCGGCATTATCAATGCTCTATTCGGTATCTATTTAATATCCGGCGGATTTGCATTCCTACCATTAGTACTCCCAAGCACAATCGGCATCTGGATGGTAATTGAAGCCATCTTTATTTTCATTAAATCAAGAAAGTCCGACAGCATGGTATCACTCATGGGACGTAATGCAAAATGGCTTGCACTAATTCTTTTACTATTAGGCCTATTACTCATATTTAAGCCGATTGCTTCCGGTGAGGTATTTATCTACTTTATCGCTTTCGGTTTCTTATTTGACGGAATTTATTCCATCGGTGAGGCTTTTAAAAAATAGAATATAACTAAATAATTACACTATAAGATCGACCATGTACTGCCAAATAGCTGTCATAAATTACGATGTCTATTTCGTATTTGTGGCAGCTATTTTATTTGTTTTGGCTAGCCGTCATGGTAAATGTACTCGCCTACTACATTTGCAAGTGGTTAGACGCTTTTCTAGCTCTTTTATTTAGCAACTAGCCCAACGCTCTAACATTAGCGTAATAATGAGGTTATAGGACAAAAATTAGTACAACCCTGTAGTAATTTAAAATCCCCTTGATCAGTACCAAGATACTCATCAAAGGGATTATATTAATTATGAAAAAGACAAATAGCCCTTCGTTATCCTAGGATCGCTATTAAATTCAAGTCACATCTTAGGCTTTAAATATAACACCATTATGCTCTAGTTGTTCCACTGTTTTTTTACCAATGCCCGGTAGCATCAATACTTCTTGTTTAGTAATTGTTTTAAAATCATCTACTGTGTATAGGCCGGCTTGTGAAAGTGTAATTTGTGCACCGAACCGTATATTGTCATATACCGGATTTCCACGCAAAGCCCCACCTTTAGCAACCTCTACGGGGCTCATATGAGCGGACTCGCGTTTTCCCATATAACTATCATTAGAGTACCGATTTATAACAGTTCGACCGGTAACACGTTCATACGCATCATATAGAGTCTGCCATAATGGACTTTCAAAATCCACTAATTGAGTTGGTAAAAATGAGATAGCAGTATATAAGCTTATTAATTCTCGTGGGTCAGAATCTATATTGCTCACTTGGTCTACCATATACATAATAGCCTCTAAATGATCTTCTACAAAATCGTTCCAGCGCGTTGCATCTTGTAATAACCAATCAATATCTTCATATTCATCAACAAGATCTGCTAATACATCATGGGCTATCTTGCTTTCACCACACTGCAAAGCCAATAGAATATACAGCATATGCATAGGCAACATGATATCCGGAGCCTGATTAAATGCATTTTGTATATCATCGCAACATGCAAGATATCGCTGATATACCTTGCGGCCGCGATCCCAGTTGGCAGCTCCACAACAAGCAACCATCATATACACAAGAAATCCCGAATGATCTTGCTTGTCTCCGTGAAAAACTGGCGTAAAGCAGGCAATCGCATCATTATACATATTATATTCTAAATATATCATCCCCATGTCGATGAGGCAACGCATATAAGGACGCGTCTCTATTATATTCCAATCTATTTTCTTTGGTTTTTTCAACGATTCTACTAGCTGTTTCAACTGATAAATTTGAAAGCTTGGATGTAACTCAAGGGCTATGAGTTCTCGTTTAGCATCTACTTCATCAGGACATAATGCAAGGATTTCATTGTATAACTTCCTTGATTTCTCATTCGTATCAGCCTCTTCTGCAGCCTCATATAAATCACGTAATTTCATTTCTATCGTATTATTAAAATCACCACGATTATATTGAGTCATAAATGCTTCTAACAAATCCTCAATAGATTTGAAATCAGATTCATGTTCGGATACAAATTGTTTCTGTAAACGTAATAATAACTCACTATAAAAGTTAAACATAGAGTATCTCCTTATACATATGAACGTAAAAATACTACTCATATGTAATATAGCACGAGGGAATATATTAATTCTAGAGGTAATACCTCGACCTATTAATATCTCATCTAAAAATGGGTTGGCAACTAGACGATAAAAGGGTTATAGGACAAAACGTGTTGGTACTTTAATCCCAATCATTGAAAGATAATTT
>OAUX01000308.1_pt1 | contig 24406 bp, 23 predicted proteins | sample 1501311 | NCBI WGS metagenome assembly OAUX01 (sample SAMEA2580066, study PRJEB22360) | human gut metagenome | reverse complement strand
TGTCGGGCTTCGGGGTGACCTTGCCGACCTGTTCGCTGTTGCCGGTCTGGCAGTGGCTCTTGTCCGCATTGCCGTATTCGTCGCCGGTCCAGCAGGCCTGGCTGTCGTCCGGGATGGTGTAGTCCGTGCCGGTCGGGGTCGCGGACTGGGGCACGTTCAACGTGTATTGTCCGGAGACCGGGTTCAGCACGTGCGCCTTGACGACGCGTTTGCCCGCATGGGAATCGTCCACCGTGATGTCGGCCTTGACGGTGTTGCCGTCCTGGTCGGTCACGGTGATCTTCGAATAGTCGTCCTTGTCGGTGCCGCCGATCAGGACCTTCTGGCCGGTCACGTCGATCGTGTCGTACAGCCAGAAATGCTCGGACGCGTTCGACTGGGCGGTGATATGCGCCGTATACAGGCTGCCGGAAGCGATCTGCTGGGCCTCGGCGGTGACCTGCTGGCCCGCCATGTTGGTGAGCTTCTTCGACGGCGGCGGCGAGACCGGCTTCCAGGATTCCTTCGCGTCCTGAGCGCCCATATGGCTGGCCGCGGCCTTCATATGGCCCTGCTTGCCGACGGTCACATCATAGTAGTAGGAGCCGGCCGGCCAGACCTTCCAAGACTTGTCCACGTCCCTATAGCCGAACGAGACGCTTTTGGTCGTGTTGTTGTTCTGGGTGAACTGCTTGGACGCGGTACGGGTCGTGCCGTCCAGACCGGTCCAATGCAGCGTGACGGTGCCCGTCACGTCCTCGGAGATCGTGCTGCCGCCACGGCTGGTGGTGATCGCGTCGGAAACGTCATCGGTCGAACCGGCCTGGGTGAACAGGCCACCCGCCTGCGTGCTGACGGTCAGATCGTAGTCGACCGGCGGCTCGTCCTGGTCGAGGACGATGGCGACGACCGCGCGCGGGGCCTTGCTCATCTCACGGGCCGCGAGACTGTTAATGGTTGTGACTCCATCGCTGAAAGCATCGGAAGTCTTGTAATTGGCTCCCTGATAGGAATAAGTGTTGTTCGGGATGCCGGAGGCGTTGTATGCGGCCTTCCATTTTGCGGCGTCGAAGGTGCCGTTGGCGCCCGTGTACCAGTCGCCGTCCGCGCCGGGCGTGTGCACGAAGCCCACGGACACGAGGCGGCAGGTCGGATTCTGGTTGCCCGAAGCCTTCGAACGGGCCACGCATTCGGCGTTCGCGTCGTTCACGGCCTCGTCGATGGCGCTGTTGGACTCGCTGCCGTCCATCGACTTCACGCCGACGGATCCCATGGCGGATTTCACATTCTCGCGGGTCGGGGAGCCGAAGGAGTCCTTGTACACCCATGTGATCTTGCCGGTGCCGCCGGCGGAGCCGTCGCCCGTGCCCGTGCCGTCACCGGAGCCGCCGCCACCGTCGGCGGCGAACGCGCCGACGACCGGGGACGCCAGCGTGGCCGCGGCGACCAGGCCGGCTATCGTGGCCTTGCCCCATTTCTTGTTCTTGTTGGAACCCAATGTTCCGTCTCCTTTCAGAGATTCTGCTTGCAGAACGTCCCGCCGTGCGGGCGGGACGGGACGGCGGGAACGCACGTTCCCTGCGCGGTTCCCCTCACGGGGACCGGCCCATCCAATCCGTTCCACGCGCGCACGCCTCGATAAGGGGCAATATTGGTTCGGGGGGTTACGCGGCATGGAAGGTACGGGAAAGGGAAAGACCCCGCCCAACAGGGCGGGGCCTTTGGAAGGCTGGATGAGGCGAATCAGCCCAAAGGGCAGAAATGCTGTCCATCGCAATTCGGATTGATGGTCACTTTGTCTTCCCAGTCGTAGTGGATGCTTGGCGCGGGGGAGTTCCCGCTCGGGGAGCCGCCACCCTGGCCTTGCGATCCGCCTGAATACGATCCGCCGGAATAGGACCGTCCACCGGCGGAACCGGACCAGCCGCCGGACGAATACGAGCGTTGCGCCTGCTGTTGGGCCTGCTGTGCGGCGGCCGCCTGGGCTGCGGCCTCCTGTTCGGCCTGCGCCTTCGCGGTGGCCTCGGCGTCGGCCTGGTCCTTCGCCGTCTTCGAATCGTTCACGGCCTTGACGGCCTTGGCGATGGCGTCGGCGTCGCGCTTGGCGATGGCCTGCTTCAACGCGTCACGGGTCTTATCGTCCTGGACCTTGCCTTCCGTCGCCCTGTACAGTCCGTCCGCGTCGGCCACCGTCTTGTCGAGCTTCGACGATTCGACCGCCCTGACCGCGGCCTGCAGCGTCTTCGCATCCGCCTTCACGCTCCTGGCCGTCTTGTCCGCCTTGGCGGTGGCCTCGTCCAGACCGGTCTTGTCGGACGCGTCGCACTTGACCATGGCGGGAGTCTCCGCCCCAACGGCCCGTTTGAGCGCGTCAAGGGTCTTCGCGTCCTTCACGGCCTTCACGTCGGTCTTCAACGCGGCCGTCGTGGCGTCCGCGCCGAGCAGCGTCCGATACGAATCCACGGCCTTCTTCTGGGCTGCGACGGCGGAACCGCACGCCCCACGCGCCACGGAGACCCTATGGTCCTCCCAGGCGCGGTATCCGCACACGCCGCCCACGGCCAGGACGACGGCCACCGCCGCGGCCACGCCGACGATGACGCGCTTCCCGTTCCTTCCCGTCCCGGCCGGATGGTCCTTGACGGCGTCCGATGTCACGTTGTCCTCCATGAGGATGCTCCTTCGCTTTGTTCCGATGGGATTCACACCAACCACGCGCCCCCGTATCGATATTGGCCTGTTCACAGGCCTCCGCCACGCGTGCGGACGAGCAGGCACGCCCACACGACAAGGTTCAGGACCTGCACGGCCAGGAGCATCACATCCGCCATGGGAGCCGCGGCCGCCCAACCGTCGCGCAATCGCATGAGACCGTGTCCCAACCCGTACGAGTAGGCCAGTATGCCGACCCATGCGGCGAAACGGTAGAACGCTTCGACGTCACGTCGTTCCCGAGGACGCTCCATGCCCGTCTTCCTTGGAAACATGTACGGTCCGACCAGTCGCGCGCACATGACGAGGTTCAATACGCAGACGACGCATTTCAATGTGCTGGCCCAATTCATTCAGGAATTCCTTCCCCTATTCCGCCTACAAGTCTACAATCCGGCGTTCTCGCGTATCTGGCCCATCAGGTCCTCCAACGTGTCCGCCAAGGCCGACACGCGTCGATGGTCCGCATCGTCGGCCCCGTCGAACGGTTCCGCCTGTTCGACCGTGTCCGCGAGCCTGGACCGCAGGTACGGGACGGACAGTTCCATGCCGGCCGTCCGGTCGAGCAGGTCCCTCGCGGCACGCAGGTCGCTGGACAGTCGCGTCATGTCGTCACGCCGTGACTTCTCGGATCGGGTCTTGTCGTACTCCTTCCGGAACGCGGCCACCCGTTTGGACTGTTCCACGTATGCGGACGCCTGTTTCCTCGCCTTCGCCGTGTTCGATTCGAGTTGCCTGTTCCTCAGAGTCGCGTCGCATTGGATGGATGGCGCGCGTCGTATGGTCCGTAACGATTCGTATCGTCCGGCCCTTTTCCCGTCCAGAACGGACCCGTCGATGTTGAGGTCCACGGCCACGAGTCCTTCCAACCGTTCACGATTCCGGTTCATGGACGCCACCGCGTCCGAACATTCCGAGACGAGCTGGTCGTGGCGCACGCTCAACCGTGATTCCGTGATGACCATGCCGATGCCCGCGACCGCGATGACGAGCGTGCATGCGGTGAGGACGGCCACGCCCTTCCTTGACATGCGCGACGGGTTGGCGTGAGGCGTCTCGCTGCCGTCATCCCAGCCGATATCGTCCGGATCGTCGTCACGTGGCGTGGAGAACGGATTCCAATCCGGGTCCACTCCATGCGACCGTATGCCGTCGTAACCGTCGTCGTCAATCATGGGAAACCTCCTGAAGAAAAATGAGAAGGCCGCCCGCCGGACCTCCCGTCGAGAAGATAGACAAAAAGAAACGGGACAGAAAACGGTCCGGCGGACGGCTCCCGTCGAATGTCGGATGGGAAGGGGTAGAACCCATCCGGACGGGATCGCTCACCAGCCTTGAAGCGTAGGCCGGACGGGAACGCCGGACGCTCCCTCAAGGGGAGGAGGGAGAAGCCCGGACGTTTCCGTCAACCATCCCACATGACGGCCGACCGATAACAGCCGATACGGGTTTCTAATCCAACACGTCGGCGGCCATGTCCAACAACGTTCGGTTCCTATGGGAATCGTCCTTCGCCATGAGACTGTCCAGGAAACCGGTATCCAAGACCAGTTTCAGATCAGGTTCGAACCGGACGTCACCCAAGCATACGGACAGCCGATAGGTTTCCACGCAATGCTCGCCGCGCATGACAGGACTCTGATCGTGGATAAGGAAAGACAAATCGACGAAACCATGGCCCTCCGCTCTATCGACACGGACATAACCATCCATCCTGGTCGGAGTGAAACGAATGCTTTTGATCTGTAGCTTTTTCAGATAACAGTGCAATGGGCCATCTACCAGCAAGTACCGTCCCACCAGGTTCTGGGCGGGCGCGGCGTAGAAAAGCATGAACGACTGGTTGAAATAGGAGGCGCGATAATACCGCCATCCCTCATCGGCACGCCACATGGACAGCAGTTCCCGAGCGTATCCACGTCCCACATGCAGGCCCGTGGTCTTCTCCCAGATGTAAACATACCGGTCGAATTGGTCGCGCATCAGAGCGTACAGTTCCCGTCCGGCCTTATCCGTCGGAGTCCGGCGCGTGTTACCGGGATCCGAATGGTTCCTGGACAGCGGACAGAACATGTACGTGGTCTCGTCATAGTCCGCGACTCCAGGAACCGACGCCGAGTAATGCCGGCCGTACGGATTGGCCGACCGGCTTCCGTCAGTCCTTTTGAACAGGTTGCAGATCAGGATCGGATTGCCGCACGCCGGACATACCGCGAAATACGAGGGATGTCCGCCCCGCATCTGCACGAACGGTGCTTTCCGGTTCGTTTCCCGCCGATAATTTTCTTCCGTCAACGGCACAACGCGTCCTCTTCGACCTGTTCTGAAAACATCCATGGCGAACCTCCACTAACCGGAACCGATATCGGTTCCAATCGTAGGACGATTCGCCTATCATCGGTCAGGACCAAACTCACTGGTACCTCCTGCTGACTTTTATCCACCATTCCGTCGAGAGGGGTGGCACCGCGCCCTCATGTTCGGCGAACGCGAGCATGGAAAGCACCGTGGTCAGTCCCATGCCGAACTCGCGGCCGCCCTGCTTCAGAAGGAACACGTAATCCTCCGTGCAGTCGTCGCAATCCATATGGTCGATGATCGCCTTGCGCGCCAGACGCGCACGCTCCACCTTGTCGATATCCTCCGCCACGCTTCAGCTCCTTACTATCATTCACTATGCTTTCTCACATGCGTCACTGAAGAGCCGCCGCGATAAGGATACGGGTCCTGAAACAAGCCCATCCATTAGGACCTGCAATGATTAATGCCATGCCGGCGCATGGAACGACAAGCTGATAGAAGTGCTCGCCCGGCCGCAGGGACGTGACATGCTCGTGTTCCACATCGAGCATCTGGCCGACATACCTGCTGGATGAAATGGAGACAACGGAAATGACCGACATCTATGAACGACTGGCGGACGAGAACGAGCCCGCTCCCGCGACAGCTCCGGCCGCGCAGCTCACGGGCGATCAGGCATCCGATCTGATGGCCTCGCTCACGGTCGAGGACTCCGACGCCACCACGATCCTCGCCGCCCTGGCTGGACCCATTCAGGCCGCCCACGCGCACCACGAAGAACACCGTCTACAAGCCATGTGACGGAACCGTTCACTTTCCATTCCCGTTTCACTTTTCAGGTCATCAGATGAACACGCCTGGCATTCCCGCGCATCCATCAATCTCGACCAGCGGAGACAAGGCCCGTTTGATTCCGTTCACTTTCAATGTGAGGTCCGGTTGTCCCATGGCCGGCCATTCCGCCATCAGACTGCCGTGAGGCCGTTCCGGTGTGAGCATGACTTTAAGTTGCGTGTCGAATATGAGACTCCTGTGGATGATCCGGATCGGATCATCAGCATATGGGAGGTCCACCGTCACGGTCCATGTCAATCCAGTGATTCCATTGAGCCGGTCGAGAGGGGCCACCAAAGGAAGACCGCAACGGGAGACCTTGCGGCCGGCCGTGCGCACCGGACAGTGGATATACCGGTTCGTGTACGGTCGACCGACCTTCCACGTCCCCACGGGAAACGCGTCTTCGCCGGAACGCACCGACAGATCCATGCCGACCCGCGCCCCAGGCTCGAAACAGGGATACATGAGATTCAATACCAGTATCCCGCCACCAGCCCCGACCGGCTGCAGACGCTCGACCTCATCCAGAACGCGGGCGTAATAGGAATGCTCAGTGTCCATGGCGTTCCTCCTCGCATCCGTCCGGCCCATACAGCCAGACACGATGATTCCGCACGCGGAGTACGCCGTTGTTCCTACGCCGTCCGGTGTCGTAGCGGCAGGAGTACAGTCCGTCGAACGGCGGGACCCCTCCGGCCGCGGCGCCGAACCAGTCGACCTCCAGATTCGATACGCCGTAATGGCTCTCCACCATGGACGTCAACGAGGCCGACGCGGTCTTGGGCTTATCCATCATCCAGCCGAGCCTTCGGAGCAGGGCGGGCAGTGAATCGTGCAGGACGGCGACGATGAACATGGTCAAAAGCAGCCAGAACCATCCGTTGGACGGCGAGACCACGTTCATCCGCTGCGGGTCCGGGGAGAAGAAGAACAGCGCCAGCGGGTTCGGCAGCATGCCCATGACGACCAGCGAGAACCATACGACGGGGAGAAGGATCGGGATGACCTTCGTCAGCAGGCATACAAGCCCGCGCCCCATCACGGTTTTGAAGAACCATGGGCGCCGGTCCGGGATCGATTTCGGCGCGCGGGCCTTCCTTCTTTCGTCGAGGTCGAATCCGCCTGCATTGTCGACGGCCTGTTCCACAGCCTCGCTCTTCTCTACTGACCGCTGGGATGCCTCTGGACCGGAAGGCAGGGTATCGGCCTCGGACTTCGCTTTCCGCGCTTTGGCTAGCCATGCCTCTATGAGGCTCGCCACAATGACGAAAAGCACAATAGTGCAAAGCGCCAGGATCATCATGGGTTTGGCATCCGAAATGGTTGATACGATCGAATCCTCAAGATTCATGTTTTTTACTTTCCTTCCCGACTGTGTCCTTTTTCGACGAATCCACATGACTGGCATCGGAAGACGGGCCATGTCACTGCGCATGGAATGCCGGATTCGACAGCAGCTCATTCACCGATGTGTTCATTTTTCTTTTCTCCGTTCCCCGCAGTCCCCGGCCGCGGTCCTTCAACGAGCTCACGTGCCGGCGGGCCGTTATCGCCGGGCGCGGGCCGGCGGCGGACGCGGCCAGCGGACGGTCCAGTCCCCGTCCGACGCCCTTCCGGGAATGGGACGCCGCGCCGGCGGGACGCGCCCTGGATGCGGGGTGCGCGCATCCGACGGGACGGGCGTCATGGACAGGAAGGCCAGCAGGTCTAGCGGACGCAGAAGCGCCCGCATCCATCGATCGTCCATGTCGACCGTCCCGATCAGATGCCGAGGGGAAGGATGGTCGTCAACGCGGCACGCTGCTGGCCCTTCATCGGGTTGAGTTTCATATGCCAGTTCTTGGCCTTGTTCTGCATGTCACGGTCGAACACGTCGAGTTCCGGCAGACTGGACGCGAACAGGGTGATGAATCCCTGATGGTCGGTGTCCGGCCAGTTGGCCTCCTGCTCCAGCTCGCGCAGCCGCTGCTCCTTCTCCTCACGGCGTTCGTCACGGCTTTTCTCACGCTGGTCCTGGAGTTTGCTGCGCTGGCGCATACTGCTCTTGCGGTTGCGCAGTTCCGCCTCGGACTGTTCCATCGTCAAAGGCCGCCAGATATGGCAGAACGCCATCATGCGCCGTTCCGTGACCAGGTCGCGTATCCAACCGGCCTCCACGTCGAAGTCGGGCCACTGGTAGATCCAGAACGAACGTGCCACGCACGAGTCCAAGGTGATGTAGTCGTGCTCCTTGGCCTCCTCCACCCAGGTGACGGTCGGATCGTCCCTGTTGACCGGCGGACGGTCAGCCGCATGCTCCGGGTCCGCGACGGTACGGATCAGATACCGCAGGTCGTCCACGGAACACCAGTGGATCGTGTTCCGGCGGGCGCCGCAGTCCAGCAGGGACGGGGCGACGGTCATCCGGATCAGTTCGCCCATGGCGATGCCGACCGCGGCCCGTTCCGTCCGGTCCTTCCTGACGACGTGCGGCAGACGGTCCGCGTTCACGGACACGCTGATGTAATTCGAGTTCTGCAATGGGGTGAGGATGTCCGGAAGATGCCACAGGTTCGCAAGATCCTCACGCGCCCATTGCGGCGTCCGATCGTCCTTGAGGTATTCGGGTTCCGGGGGAGTGTGGCCGGGAAGCACGAAGCTCGTCTCCTTCAATTCGACGAAACCGTCCGTTTCGGACAGTTCCTTGAGCATCGTGTTCAACGCCATCGCACGGCCGGCTTTCTGCCGGTCGGAGGAAAGAACCCATTCCTCCACGTTCGCGGTCAATACGGCAGTGGCCTGCCGTTTGTCCGGATCCCACAGGTAGCAGGCTCCCTGGAACGGGGTGCCCACGACCTCCACGCCGTCGCCTTCGATGGTCTGGGCACGGTCCTCGACGTGCCCGTACAATCCCAGCACGCCCAACGGGCGGCCGGACGCGAGCGGCGAGTACGCCCAACGGTTCGTGCCGTCCTTCAGCCGGCCACGCCAATGCGTCCAGATCCATGTCCATGACACGAGGCTCAATCCCTGGATTCGTGGGATGCCGTATGCGAGGACGAGCGCGCCCAATATCATGATCGGCACGTTCAAGCCCATGGCCGCTCCGGCCACGAGGATGGCGAGGCCGATGACGCAGACGATCAGCTGGGCCTTGTCGAGGCCGAGGACCACGCGTGTGGCGGACAGTCGGCTGAACGACGCGGCGGGGACCCTGCTCCGGCCGGCATTGGATTCGTTATCGGACATGGAAACCTCCATCGGATTATCGGTTGTCGGAAAAACAATGGAGGGAACCCGCCTGGGGTCGGGCCCAGGATGGCGGGTTCCCTCCGGTATTACGGCCACACGGCCGCGTGTCGATAACGGATGGCGTCAGCCGACGGTCGGACCGGACGGGGAGCCGTTGACGCCCTGGTACGGGTTCGAACCGCCGGACGAGCCGCCCATGCCGCCGGAGCCTCCCTGGCCACCGGTGCCACCGGTGCCACCGGTACCGCCTTGGCCTCCTTGTCCGCCGTCCGAGCCCTGGCCGCCCTGGCCACCGTCCGCACCCTGGCCTCCCTGGCCTCCTTCGGCGTACGCGCTACCGCCCTGGCCACCGGCCGGTCCAGGAGCGCCTGGAACGCCGGGTGCTCCCGGCGCGCTTGGCGTGTTGGGAACGGAAACGTCCGGCGTGGGTTGCGGTGCGGGAGGGACGGAGGATAGGCCGGAACCGGTCTCGTTCCCATCCGTTTTCGCCGCGGCGTCCATGACCTGGCTCGAACCGGAATGGTCCGCGCCGTCCGGCTGGACGTCCGGCGTGGACTGGGTTTTCCGCGCGTCATCGCCAACACCGCCGTTCGACGTGTAGTCGCCGTCCGCGCCGCCGGCCTGCCCGTCCTTGGGCAGCAGGTCCTTGATGCCGGAGGCGAGGCCCGGAAGGGAACGGCCCAATTCGCCCGGATTGCCTTGGGATGCGGAAAGCACGGACGCGGCTCCCGAGTTCAACGCCTTGCCGAGACCGCTCGTGTTGCCCGTGGTCGCGGCCTGCACGACACCGGCCGTGACCTGGGCCGCGGCCTTGATGGCGCTTGGACCGATCTTGCCGCCACGCTCCTGCATGTCGGCGGTAACGTTCTCGCCGATGAAGCTCACGGCAGGCATGATGAGCTTCGGACTGAAGCACGCCAGGATGATCGTGGCGATGCCCATCAGCGCGGGGAAGAACGATTCCGCGTAGTTCGGATTGTTCTTCGACACGAAGCAGATGCCGGAACCCACCATGATGACCAGGGCGCTCAACGGTGCGGACAGGAGCACGCCGACCACGGCCTGCGCCCATTTCGCCGCGGCGGGACGCGTGACCTTCCAACCGGTCATCATGACCGGCAGCGGCGCCACGCAGGCCAGCAGGATCAGGCTGATGTCGCGTGCGGCGAGCATGCCCGCCAGGGCGAGGACCGCGAGGAAAAGCACGAAGTCCACGACGCAGCGGATGATCAGATCGTATCCGCCGGTGGTCTTGACGATCGTGCCGATGAGGTTCGACACGATGCTGTCGCCGAACGGGTCGGATGTGCCGGCACCGTTCAACGGGACGGTGAGGATCTTGTGCGTGATCTGTCCGACGATGCCGTCCATGGTGATCATCACGCTGATGCACACCGCGGTCAACGGCCATGCGAGCACGGCCATCGCGAAGCTTTTGATCACGTCGGCGACGCTGCCTTTGGCCGCGGCCTGCAAGGCGCCGATGACGCATAACGCCATGTTCACGAATCCCATGATCCAGCCGATACGGTTCGCCGCGGTGATGGCGACGTTCCATTCGTCGTTGGACATGCTGCCCACCAGGCCGCTGAAGGCGCCCGTCAACAGTTGGGAGCACAGGTTGTCCAACGGTTTGAACAGCCAGTCGATAAGGTTCGCGAAGACGGTCTGGATGATGAGTGACATCTGGCCTCCTTCAAAAAAGGAAATGCCGTGGACGGGACTGGCCCGGCCACGGCGTGAATAGGGGTGTGTCAGGCGGGAGCCGTCAGAACAGCGCCTGCGTCGCGAAGAACTTCACGATCGCCATGGCGCTGCCCAGGATCATCGTCGCCAGGGCACACCAGATGAACACCGTGCCGGAATACTGCTGCATCGGACCGGAATGGATCACACGGCCGGCGATCCAGGCGATCGCCGCGCAGATCCACGCTCCGACGGCGATGTACAGGCTCAACGCCCACAGGCCGCCGACCATGTCGGACACCAACTGCATGAACGGGAAGAACGTGAAGTTCGGACTCACCTTCAGGTTCGAGATGTCACCGTTGTTCAGGCCGGTGGCGACGGACACGATTGTTGCCGCGGCGGGCGCCGCGAGATTGTGTAACATGATGCACACTCCTTTCAGAAGATTCCACGCGGCCGGACGGCCCGGCCACGCCGATAATCGGCAGGGGGATTATTTGCTTCCGGTCAACCATTTCCATAGGCCGGTCGCGCCGTCCTTGATGCCCTGGCCGGCCTTCTGGAAGATGTTGCCCTTGCCGTCACCGCCGGAGACCCAGTTCCAACCCTTCAAAGCGTCGTCGACGGCGCCTTTCACGGTGGTCTTGACCGTGTCGGAGATACCGGACACGATGTCGTCGCCCAACTGTTTGACCAGTCCGGTCAGACTGTCGTCGCCCTTGCCTCGACCGTCCTTCAGGTTGGTTTTCCCACTGCCGGACGCCTGCGTGTAGGAACGGTTCACGCCCAACCCGTTGGAGCCGAACACGTTGCAGCTCCAACCCCATCCGCTCACGGCGGCTCCGATCACGAACGGGACGAGCATGGCGGCGAGCAGGCGTTTCCAACTGAACGCGCGTTCCATCTGGTTGTTGGACACCAGTCCCGGGATGAGGCTGACGCAGCCGATGATGATCACGCCCACGCACAATACGAGCGCGACGGCGATCACGCCGCCGGCCATGTCTCGGACGCCGGACACATCCCAGGCCGGGTCGGGTTTCAAACCCTTCAACGCGTTGTCCGCGAGGTTCAATGCTTCCATTTCCGTTTCCTTCCATTCGAGGTCCATCAGTACCAGCCGGTCGCTTCGGAATGGGCCCAAGCGCCGCAAGGCGACTGGTAGCGTTGTTGGATGTAACCCAATCCCCATTTGACCTGCGTGGCCGCGTTCGTCTTCCAATCCTGTCCCGCGGACGCCATCTTGCCGCCGGGCAGTGATTGGGGGATGCCGTACGCGCCGGAGGACGGATTCGTCGCGTTCCACTGCCAACCGGATTCGCGTGTCCAGAGCTTGTCCAGACAGTCGAATTGGCTATCATCCCAACCGAAGTCCTTGAGTTTGCGTCGGGCTATCTTCTTCGCGTCCGCGGCCGATGCCTTGTCCCCGGACACGTCGGATGTGGAGTCGTCGCCCGTCACGCACTGTTCCGTGCCAGACGAGCCGGACGCGCCCATGCCCGTGAGCTTGTCGTTCGGCAGCACGTACGTGCCACCATTCCTGATCGGCATGGTCCGTGAATACACTTTGTAGCCGGCGCCCTTCTCACTGGTGGTGATGGTGCCCTTCGCGGTGTCCACGCTTTCGACGATGCCGACATGGCCGTACGTGGGATCCGAATCCTGCACGCCGGCTGGCCAGCTGATGATCGAACCCGCGACCGGCGCGTCCGTAGTGGTCTTGTATCCAGCGGCCGCGCCGGAACGCGCCCAATCCTGACCATTGCCCCAATACTGGCCGACATTCTTCCAGCCGAGCTTCTTCGCCCGCATGCACGTCCACCACGTGCACTGGCCGTACGCGTACGTCGCGCAGTAATTGTTCGGCCCCTGCTGCCCGTTGAACCAAGCCTCGGCGTCCTTCTCGCTCATGCCGACCACGTTCGTGGAACCGGTGCTGCCGGACACGGCCTGCGCGGAAGAAGCCGAGCCATCCGAATTCGTGACGTTCATCGAACCCTTGTACCGGTAGTAGGCCGTATACCCGGACGCGTACGAGGTGACGCTGATCTCGTCGCCGGTCTGGTCGCCGGCCTTCGGCCCGGTGACACCACCATTCTCGTCATGATGCGCGCCAACGAACCTGCCGTCGCCGATGTAGATCTCCGTGTGGCTGGAACTCCACACGACGTCGCCGGTCTGCAGGTCGGACACCTTGGCCCAATCATGCCGTTCAAACCCGGCCTTCTCCAAGGCCGCGCCCTCACTGGACGTGTTGAACGCGGACGAGCCGACATCCAATCCCGCGCCACGCAGCGCGTAATAGACGAACGACGAACAATCGTAATCCGGATTGCCGTTACGATGCGTCTGACTGTAACCATGGGAGTCATCATCCGCGATGTTCTTCGCCCACGAGACCCACGACGTCGAACCGGACGCGTTCGCCACGCCGCACGTCGTGCCGTACTGGGCCTGGACCATGGCGACGAGGATGGTGCTGAGGCTCATGAGCATGACGAGCGGCACGATGACGATCATCGGCACGGCCAGACCGAACACGGTGGCGCCTTTCACCAGACCATGCCCGCCGTTCCCGGTCCTCTCCGCCATAGGCCCCTCCCATCATCGGCATGCTTATTGCAATCCATTCCACGCGGATACGGGAGGAACCGACGCCGATAATCAGAAAAAGCCAAGGAGAAAAACCATGCCCAGGGGAGCGGATCATGACCATTGGACTCCGCAAGGACAGACTAAAAAACGAACCAACGACAGGAAATATCAGGTGCGGAATTATTCCGCACCTGATATTCCGAACCGCCGTTGGGCTGGCGAATGATATGGAGGGGATAATTTCGTGTACGGCAACCACCAGGGTCGGGGAGGGGCGTTCAGCGATCCTGAAGACAAGTCCCCGCTAGAGGTACTGCCCTTGCCGGTGTTCACCGATGATTGGCCGCAAAGATTCCATTGGGCGTTCGACTCGTTCAGCCTCGATCTGGAACCATGGAGGATCAGGTTCGGCAAACCGGTCGCGATATGGGGCAACGCCTGGCCATGGAGCGAATGAGACCACGCAAGACTATGACGGCCGACGCGGCAAGCTCGCGGCGGGGAATATCAGTTGCGGAATAATTCCGCAACTGATATTCTGCCTCCGTGCCAGGAAATGGTGCCTCGCTTATTCGATCAGGGAATCGAAGCCGTTCGTCCGCAGGGACTCATCGGCCAATGATGTTTGCTCCATTGCGGAGATCATTCCCTTCCCGGCATCGATGATAGGAGAGACCTGCTCCCATGAATCCGGTACGGGCACGGGCAGACCCCAGATGTGCCTTGGTTGGAGATGCTGCTGCACCGAGCCGAACTCGTCGAGTTTCATGAGATTCATCGCCGTGGACGACATCAGGAACGCCAGGAGATACGCCCTCATATTCTCGTCGGGAACGCGGACGCGTACCAGGTCGTCGCTGATGACGTACTTGTCCGCGAGTATCCGCGTGGCGTAGGTGACTTTGCCGATCGTGCCGGAACGGGAGATGAGGATGTCCCCCTTCTGCACGCGCAGCATTCTGACGCATTCCTTCTGTTTGTCGGTGGCGCGCGACATGTCAAACCATTTGACGGTCATTCGTCGCTGCTCCAACGCTCCGTTGGCGGTGAGATACGGTGTCAGATTCGTCGTGTCGCTTGGGTCTTCGACGACGAGGCTTCGTGAGCTCCATCGTGGCCCCATGTAGATGCGGATGTTCTTGTCGAGTTGGCCGATGGTGGTGACCGACCAATCGGGTTTGTCGTCGAATTTGCTGACTTTTTCCAACGTCGCGTTCAACTCGGGTGAATAATGCTGCGGGTTGAGGTTGAGATTGTCGTCCAATTCGCCGCGTTCCGCGGTGAAACAGGTTTCGGATTCGGTGAACGTTCCGATGTCTCTGAATGTCTTGTATGATTCCGCGATCTGGGTCAGGTCCTCATCCAGCTCGCTGGTGGCGGAGCCTTTTTCGTCAAGTGCGAACACTGGTTCGCCCTTCGAATCCTTGCCGACCCTTCTGGATTGGGCCATGAAGATGGTGTAGTCGCCGGGTACCGGATCGTCTTCCAAAGGTTTGGAGAGGAAAAGGACGCATGTTCGAACGCCTGTGTCGGGTTCGAAAGTGTTTTTGTGCAGCGTGACCACCGCATCCACCTTGCATCGCGACAGCATCCATCTGCGGTAGTTGATGTAGGTGCGGTTGTCCAGGATTCCTTTCGGAAGGACGATGCCGATGCGACCGCCCGGCTTGAGCCAATCGATGCAGCGTTCGAGGAACAGGAGCTCCGGCGCCTGACGGATCAATAGGGTGCCGTGGCCGGCATCCCGATCATCATCGTCCGTGATCGTGGGGAACGTGCCTTCCGGATCGGGTTTGTGACCGAAACCGAATAATTTGAGGATGTCCGGATCCATCATCATGGATTCGGTTTTTTGCCCGGAGAACGGAGGATTGGTGATGATGATGTCCGGCGTGCCTTTTGGACAGTGGCTGGTTATCCACCCGTCCAGATTGGAATACTTGTCGAGTGAGTTTCCCTGGGTCATGCCGGTGTTGCCGTCCCCGGTCAGAAGCATCGCCGTTTTGGCGATCTTCACGAGTCTTTTCGAGATCTCGACCAGGAACACCGAATTCTTGCATAAGCCGAGCCGTCTTTCCCGTTGTGGGCTGCCCGGTTTGGTGCCGTCGATGGCTTTGCGCCGCTTGTATCTGAACGCGGCGGTGGCGAAACCGCCGCTGCCGCCGGCGGGGTCCAGCACTTTGTCGGCTATGTCGGGGTCGAGCATATCGACCATCGCTTTGACCACGAGCCGGTTCGTGAAGAACTGTCCCTGCTGGCGTTTGAGTGTGACATGGGTGAACTGCTCGTATGCCGCGCCCATCAGATCCCAGTCGTCCGCATCGTCCTCCCTGCTGACGAACGAATAGTCCTGGAGCACGGAAGCCGCTTCGACGAGGGTGGAGTCGCCGACGGCGATGTCCTCGTCCTTGTCGAAGACCGTGGGATACTGTTCCGCGTACTCATGGAACAGGCTACGGATGGTTTTCGCCACGGCGGCCCGCCCGTCTTCGGACTTGTACTGTTCCGGAGTGATCCAGAAATGGGGGTAGGCGGTGTCGGAAGTCACCGTCTCGTCATAGATCTTGGCGAGAAGGATACGCACCATGTCCATGGTAAGGTCGGAATCCGCGTTCTCCATGCCCCTGCCGTAAAGACGGTTATGGCACATCGCCAACAGTCTGCGCACATTACGGGGCCGTTCCAACTCTCCTATGCGCGGAGTCCTCCCATCCTCCCATCCTTGACCGCACCTCGGCAGACCGGGGGTCTCCTCGAGGACTTGAATGCCGTCCTTGTTCTCTCTCCGGTAGAAGACCGTGCCGTCACCATTCGTCCAGACGCCACCATTGGCGCTGGTGTTGAAGATGTACGAGACCAGCTGGGCGTATCCGTCCTCCACCTTGTTCCGTTTGCATTCGACCACGAAGTTGATCTTGCCCTGGTCACGGTTCAGGCAGGCGGCCTTGGACGCGTAGACGACGATGTCCGCGCGCACCGGGTTCCCGTCCTTGTCCCGGAGCTCCTTCGACCCATGTTGGATCGGCACCTCCCTCCGGATGGTGTTCGCCGGATAATGGTACTCGTTGATCAGGGTCTCGATGAAACGCTGCCTGACTTTTTCCTCGGGAGTGCTTTTAAGACACCCCCCCCCCAAGAATATCCACGATGTCGCCGTTCTCATCGAAACGAACCTTGAATCCCGTGTTCGACATGCATCAGCCTCCTTGTGTCCGATGGCTACAGTGTACAATGACGCCGCCGTTTCCAACGGTTCACGACGGGAAATATCCGACAGGACGAGGCATGGCCGTGGATAACATGCCCGAAGTAAAAGAGAAGCCGGCACTCCAATAAAAATATCAGGTGGGACATAATGTCCCACCTGATATTCTGTTTCAAAACCAATCGTCCCGGCGCCTGGAGGATTGGCGGATGGGGACTCAGGCGGCGAACCCGCAATGGAGAATATCAGGTGCGAGGTTTCCTCGCACCTGATATTCCAAACCATTGTCGGCAACTGAAAAGCTTTTCGAAATCATCGACCGGAAGGGAAACACTACGTTCGGGATGGTCCGCTGTACGGAACCGTTCATCGTCTCTGGTTGGGGCGAAGGTATTCGAGTTGCGTTTCCGGATCGAACCGGTAGTGAACGCCACTGAACGATACGTCGACCGTGACGGTCCTAGACCCGTCGTCGTTCAATCGTCCCGTAATGGAAAAGCTTTCAAGAACACCCCAGCCGATGAATTCCTTACCAAGATGGGTCACGTTGAGATTCCGGGCTTTCACGCTGATGGGGATGGAACCATCGACGGTAGGCACCGGCGGCTGGCAGTATCCGCATGGATGATACCTGAATCCGATGTTCCTAAGCTCCGTCAACGTCATGTAGTTCGCGACGAAACGAATGTACGCCGGCACCCGCGTCTCACGGTGGACTTCGGGCCGCACGTCCTGTTCGACTTGATGGTGTATCTTCTCGCAATCGGGCATGTGGACGACCGCTTCGGATGCTCGACGCCGCTTGCTGACGACGTACACGGGTTCTTCGTATTGCGTTTCGCTCATTTGCGGGTTCTTCTCCCTTCGGTTTTGGCGTATGAAGCCGTTTTCGCTCTCATGGGACGGCCCGTCTCACGCGGCGGTTTCGATGCCTTCGAGCCGGTTGAGCTCGTCGGCGTGCCGCATGCACGCCATCTGCCATTCGGATGGCTTGCCGTAGCGCAGGCTTCCCTCGTGGTCGTATTCGTCCTCGTGTGGCCGCATGTCGTTCAGGACATGCTCGCAGACCAGCGAATGCACGTGACGTTCCGAATGACGTTCCGGCACCGGGGTCGGCTGGGCCACGGGCCTACGGTCACGCTCATGGGCTTCGGCGTCCCGTTCGCGTTGGCGTTCGATCTGGGCGACGGTCCAGTCGTTGGCGATCTGGTCCCAGTTGTCGGCGAGACGGCGCGCGGAATCGACACGGCGGAGCCAGAACGTGTTCGCGGGCAGCCAGTCGATGACCGCGAGGATAAGCGCCAACGAGGCCGCACGGTCGCCGTCATGGGCTTTGACGACCCGGCTGACGAGGTTTCCGATCTTGGACAAATCACGTTTGGTCGGTTCCGTGGTGGTCAACGACAGCTTCGAACGGACGGAAGCGAGATGGTCCATCACGGTCGCCGCGTCGGAATCCCCTCCCGTCGTCGTGTTGTTTCCGTCCTCCATGCCGGGGCGCTTCCCGCTTGCGGGGAGCTCTCCCGTAGGGAGAGAGGGGTAATTGTATTTCAATGTATTATTGGGCGACATTTTGTCCAGATTTTTGGACATTTTGTCCTCGCTTCCATCGCCTTCTCCACCTTGCCGCTCCAGGGGCGACATTTTGGGAAGATTGGAGGAAACCGGCTTGTTTTCAACGTTTTCCAGGGGCGACATTTTGGCTTTCGTTTCTTCCGGCTGCCTCTCGTCCGAAAAGCCAGACATTTTGTCCTCGCGTCCGTCGTCTTCCCCGCCCTCCGGTTCCGGGGAAGGCATTTTGGCTTTCGCCTTGTCCGCGCGCTTCATCGCGGCACGGACCTTGGACGCGTTACGGTCCTCGAACGGTTCGGTCGGCAGGTTCGATTCCTTGCAGATCACGTTCCACACGACGGTCTGATAGTTCCGTCTGACCGGCTTGCCCGTTTTCGGGTTGATGGCGCTGAAGGTCTGTTGTCCGGGTTCGATCAGTCCGAGGTCGAGAAGCTGGTCGATGCTGCGTTGCACGGTCTTCTCGCTCAGTCCGCATGCTCCCGCGATGGTTCCTATCGCGGGCCATGCGGCGGTCCCGTCATCGTAGTGAGCTTTGAATGCGAGATATGACAAGACCGCTTTGGTCGCGTTGCGTACCTCGTGCACGTGTTCCTGGACCCATACCATGGTCACTACCGTCATGATCGGACGCTCCTTCCCGTGTATGCCGTTTGAACGTCCTCGGCACGTTCGACGCCGTTAAACGATTCGGTGGAAGCGTCCGACCGCAGGGTCCAGACCTTGGGACGACGGTTCACGGGAACGACGTCTCCATGAAAGTCGACCGCCGCGAGTTCCTGATCTCCCAATGCGATCAGTCCCTTGTCCCGCAGTTCCCTCAACGCCTTGCGCACGGCACGTTCGCTCAATTCGGTCTCCACTTGAATGAGGTTCACAGAAGGCCACGCGCAGTTATCCTCTTCACGGGCCCGGTATGCGAGGTAGAGCAGTACCGCCTTCTGCGTCATGGAACCGAGGTTCAGGCCATACGCCCATGAGACAGCTCTGACGCTCATCTCACCGTCTCCTTTTCCTCCGTCTTGGCGTTGAGACGCCATGCCTTCCAAGGGCCTTCCTCGCCACGTTCACGCTCCAACGCGCCTATATGCCATTTGACCGGTTCGCTGTCGGCCGCGAGCGGCGTGATGAAACCCTGCTTTTCCAAACGGTCCAGGATCGCGTCGAGTTCCGCCGGCGTCATGTCGCACGCGGTCCCTCTCAACGCGCGCACGCCCACGACGGCGATGTCCTCCCGAGGCGTCTGGAACGTGCTGTTGGCAAGACTGACGAGAACAAGCTTCTCGGCCGGAGTGTCCGGCTTGGCCTGCCATGCCCATTTGATGACGCTGATCATTGTCTGCTCCTTTGTCGGTTGTGGTGTTCGTTCTGTTTTGAAAGTCTGTCGAGGGGGTGCCGGACACGCGTCGGCGGCGCCGTTGCCGTTCGGCGCGCATGGCCGGCATGTCGCCGGCATGGCGGAGAAAGAAGAAAAGACCATGCCGGCATCCATCTCCACGTCACCGGGGTCCGGGAACGGCCGATGGACGATCATTTCCTGTACTTATCGACGACCGCGAGAATGTACGGGTAGTCGTCGATGCTCGGACCGAGGCCATGATGATGGTTCTCCAGGAAACGACGGATGTCGTTGCGGAGAGCGTCGGAGCCACGCGTCGCGGTAAGGCATTGACGGATCAGCATCTCCCAAGCCATGCGCTTGCATCGAGTCGTCACGTCCTGGCGCAGGCCCTCCATGTCGGCCGCGTACTTGTCGCTTTCCAGTTCCAACGGCTGGGTGCCGCCGGTCAACCATTCCTGATAACTGGACTTGTCTCCCGCCGGCGCGGACAGGACGGTCGAATCGGGATCGCCGAACACGTCGGCTTCCTCGCAGAGTCGGTCGGCAAGGGCCGCGTTGTTCTCGTTGCGGATCCTTCTTCTCGCTTCGGTGGCGTCCAAAGCCTCGCGTTGCGGCGTCGTGTCCTTCCGCTTCCTGCGGCGTAGCGGCGCGTGGGTCATGCCGCTACGGTATTTGGGCCGCTCAGTACGCATCCACTCGCCCAACCGGTTGCCGATCAGCGTGTTCACGAACGCGCCCAATGGTTTGCGTTCCTCATAGGAGGCCCACCTGCGCAGGCCTCCCTTGAGCAGTTCCACGGCCACGTCGCACATAATCTCGTCAACGGCCCACGCGTATCCCCATTCGGAGAGTCTGCGGGCGACACGTCGACGGTTCTCGTCCAACGCGTCCTCCACTTCCCGCGGGGTCACGCCGTACCGCGTGTGGAAGTCCTTGTCGCTCATGCTGTGGTGTTCCATGGCTTAGAACCTTTCCGAATGCTCTCTTCTGATGCGGGCGAGATACCTTTTCGCGGTGCTGCCGCTCGCGGCCAGTCCCGCGTCCACTGCCTTCGACGCGGTCGGATTCTCGCCATGAGCCGTAAGCTCGTCGATCCATGCGAGCCACGCCTCGTCATCGGCTCCGGCCTTGCCGCGCCGGCCGGTTTTCCCTGGCTTCGGCTTTTCCTCCGCCTGGGCGTCGTCGGTCTTCTCTTCCGGCCCGTCGGCCGGTTCCACGGCCGTCACGTCCGGTCCCACGGGTTCGGGAGCCGGCTCGTCCTGGCCGTCCACGGTCGAGGCATCCCGCTCATCGGGTTGGATGGCGAGGGTCGGGATGATGACTGGTTCACGCATCACCGGCTGCGGGATGGCGTGCTGTTCGACGGTCGGGGTTGAGGCGTCGGCGGCTGGCGCTTCGGCCTCATCGGCTTTTGGGGCCGCATCGTCCTCCATGGCGGGAACGATGGTCTGGAAGTCGAACAGGTCCGGAATCTCCGGCTTCGCCGGTTCAGCCGGTTCGTGAGCCGATGCCGGCGGTTCGGACGGGATGGCCGGGGCCGGCATGGCGGATGGTGCGGGAACGGGAGCCGGAACGTCAGTGTCTTCCATGACGGTCAAGCCGACGGGAAGGACGGTGTTGATCTTGTCGAGACGGTCTCCCGCGATGATGACGATCAAATGGGTCGCGTACAGGAGTGCGACCGGGGGAATGCTCATGATGACCGGCGGCACCCAGGCCGGCAGGTGGAATCCGGTGTTGAGCATCGCATGCAAAGCGTTGCCGGCGATGGAGAAGCTGCTGAACAGTACGAGTCCGACCCACGGATAGGCGCTGCCTCGGATGTGGCCCTTCTTGAATCCCCACGTGGCCCAGGTGCACAGGAGGATCGTGCCGTCCACGCACACCGGGCCACCCCAACTCAGGTAGGGGTTGATGCCGCATGCCACGAACACGAGACGCAGGGCGTCGAAGCTCAACACGAACGCGATCAGGCCGATGATGATGCCGGCCGTGATGCCGGGCCACATTTTGACGCTTGACCTTTCGGCCCGCGCTTCCTCGTCTTTGGTGTATTTCATGATTCAGTCTTTTCTCTCTGCCGGTCCACGACCGGCGATGATGGTTGGTTCAGTGGCGGGGGAGCGGACCCATACCCCTTGGGATCCGCCCGCCCGATCCCGGTCGCATGTCAGGCGGTGATTTCCTGGCAGACGATGGCGAGTTCGGTGCATCCGTCGATGAAACGCGACCAGTCGTTGTCGGTGTCATCAAGTTCCGCGTCCGCCCCGTCGAAGACGTTGTCAACGTCGATGTTCAGCAGGCGCAGCATCTTACACATGTCGCTGATGATGCCGAAGATGTTCGCGCCGCCACGGGAGACGATCTCGCTCACCGTGGAGCCTCCCGGCTGCCACTTGTCGGATTCCAGCAGATGCACCATCTCGTTGATGGCGCCGCGGGCGTCCGACGACTGGCTGACGAACGAGTCGATGTAGGAGCGGATGTCGGTCTCGCGGTTGCCCATGTCGAGGTCCAACGGCTGGTCGTCGTCGGCGTTGTCGAAATCGGTGTTGTCGATCTTGGCGGGTTCGAGTCCTTCGCTCATGCGACGCATCCTGTCCTTGCGGAGCGTGTCGGACACGGTGGACTGGCTCACGTCAAGGATTTCGGCGATGTCGGTCTGCTTGTTGCCGGCATCGGAGAGTTCCACAATCTTCTTGCGGCGCTCCTCACTGGACATGCTGCCCGCGTCTACGTGACGGAGTTTGCCTGCCGCGTCACGGACCTTGCCTTCTGCGGGAGCAATACCTGCTTTCGCTTTAGCATTACGAACAGTTTTTTCATCGACGCCAAGAAGAGCGGCGATGCCACGGTTGCTGATCTTGCCCGGAGTGAACCCAGTGATCAGGTCGGTGCGCTGCTGGCCGGTCGCGCGGATCTTCTCCGTGGCGAAGTTGTCGGCGCAGTATGCGACCCAGCCCTTCATGCCCTCGGGATAGCCGAGAGCGACCCAGATATGGCCATCGAAGGCCCTTTCCGCGGCATGCGTGAAATCGTACTGGGCTTCGAGAGCGTGCAGGAGCTTGACCTTGAGATCTTCGGTGGTCTGAAGAGCCTCCTGTTCGGTGTAATTGGTCTCACCCGGAGCAAGAGGATGCGCTGTCAGCTCATCATCTTGGAAGTTTCCGGCGAGAGCGGCAACCGGGTTGGTCTCGACCAGGTCCACGTCGGTGCCGGCATCCACGATTTCGGGGGTGACGGTCGGCGTGTTTTCCTGATATCGGGTTTCATTCGGTGTGGTGGATGTGGAATAATCAGACATTGAGCTGGTCCTTTCCTCAGAGTTGGAATTGATTGCATCTGCGTAGGTTTCGTTGAAATCGCTCATTGTGATCTCTTCTTTCTGCGATTGGTTCCTTGGCTGGTGACCGTGGAACCTTGGTTAATTGGGAAATGCTGGATGGGATTGACTCGCCGCCCGTATGTGAGCTGCAACTCATGTGCGGGCATTACTATTTGAGCGATATTGGCCCATCGCCAAGTGGTTGGTATAGGAACCCGACGAAAAGATTGGAATGGCTATGACAGGAGATGACTCCCTTGCATTGGATTCCATCACGTCGGACTACAGATTCATGTTGGAGCATGACGTCTCCATGTTGGAGATTGCTCTTGCGGCTGTGTCCTTCGAAGATTGCAGTCTTGATGACGCCGTTCCATTGGATCGGGCCTCCGTGGCGTACGATTGCTGGCTTGAAGCGTTGGAATCGCTTCATCCTGGCCATCGTTTCCGCGGATTCGGTCTGTCGGATGCGGAGCTTGCGGACGACGACCTGCTTGGTCGTTTGTTGCCGACTGTTTTGTTCGATGGTGGTTCTTGCCGGTTCATACGTTCCGTGGTTGCCGCGGTGAATGGCTACCGTAGGAATCACCGCGGTTGACGGTGTTTGCCGGCTTTTCTGTCTCTCTTCTGTTTTAGGTTTTGGGAAATGCTGGATGGGTTTCATCCACCGCCCGGATGCGAACTGCAATTCGTCCACGGACTCAATTTCAGATGACCTATGCAGGTGCCATAGCGGTTTCTCTTTTTTCTGCATCCTTTCGAGTACGTGTGTCAGTGAGGCCATACAGATAATCCGTAGAAACATTGAATGCAGTTGCAGAACGGAAAATATCTAAGGCGCTCAGGGCTAGTTGCCCAGACAATTTTTGAGAGGCTGTTCCCTGGCTGCAATGCAAAATTTCACGGCCATAAGTGTCTTGAGTCATTCCAGCCTCCTTTCTTAGTTCGTCGATGCGATGCCTCATAACATCATTGTTTGGTTTTGCTGATGTTTTATTATGCATACCAATACTATAGCACAGTACTGGACAAAGCAATAAAAATATGGCAAAATTTAAAACATGGACGAGAAAACAAACATCAATCAAGGCGCCGGCAATAACGCAGATATGAACTTTTCGGACGAGTTGCAACAGATCATCACCGATAACATGTTCTGGTTAAAAAGACGTTCAAAAGTCAGGCAATCAGATTTGGCCAAAGGACTTGGCATAAGCCAACCTACGCTTAGCCAGAAATACAGTAGAGCCATTGCGTGGACCATCAACGATTTGGCAAAAGCCGCGGTGTTTTTCGAAGTTCCAGTCTCTTATCTGGTGACAAATAACTTCATAGAACCCAGCTCGGAATATCAGTTGCGGAATAATTCCGCAACTGATATTCCCCGCCGCGAGCTTGCCGCGTCGGCCGGCGTGCGTTACCTGCGTAAGCCGGACGAGAATGAGGGAAGGTCACATGGCGCAATCGGACCGCGCGCGTTCGTCATGCCGTTGATGGATGTGGATCAAATGAATTTGGGTCCCCGCTTCTCCGCGAGGACCCATTTCAAGCTCCCCCACCTGGACTCGAACCAAGACAAAGGGTTCCAAAGACCCGTGTGCTGCCATTACACCATGGGGGA
>OAUX01000300.1_pt1 | contig 25116 bp, 27 predicted proteins | sample 1501311 | NCBI WGS metagenome assembly OAUX01 (sample SAMEA2580066, study PRJEB22360) | human gut metagenome | reverse complement strand
TCCGACGCTGTACCGCTGGGTGCCAGCCTCCACGCACGCTTAGCGTGCTTTATTTTCCGTTTTCTGAGACGACCCCCATATTGAGTCCTTTCAAGTGAGTCACCGAAAGAACTATACCGACAAATAATAGGTAAGTCATTACTTATCAATTGCATTTTTATGAGACATTCAAGACTCATTGTTTCAGTCTTTGGAAGACTGTTGCTGCGCGGTTATCGAAACTTGGTTAATGCTAATGTACGCGTACATTAGCATTAACCCTCTCATTCCGGCAACAAATAGCATTACAGCAGTGGGAAGCGACGAGAACCATCAACAAAAAAGGGGCCGAAGCCCCTTTGGATTTTGCGCTGAAAAAAGTGTAACTACGATGCTAAGAAGCACTATGGTTAAGAACGTCTGCCGTGTCTATCACAGCGTTGAACGGTCTGGCGACATTTGCGGAGTCTTTCCGTTCGGACGGTGGTGGCGAACTCCAAACCGTTCAGCGCTGTGTTGGCGATGGTGGGTGGACTCGAACCACCGACCAGTTGATTAACAGTCAACCGCTCTACCACTGAGCTACACCATCATTATTCGCGGCGGTACTTGTTCATGGACAACCAGGCAACCAAGAACTTTCCCGCAACTTGCACTTTACGTTAGTGCCAGACGAGGCTTGTGGCTTGCTCACATAGAGCGAAGATCTGGAATCCTTCTCGGCGGTTGATGGCCGCCAGATTCTTCGATCTTATTGGATGTATGGAATCATCCATGTTGTGAAACCAGGGGCTACATAGGCAACAATGATTTCACCAGAGGGTTAAAGAATCCTGCTTTCACAACGTTGAGGCCACTGAACCGATTTATGTTCGACCCAACATATTGATCAGTCACTACAGCTCTGTGGAATCACCTGTATGATTAAAAGAAAAACAGTGACCTCAACGTTGTGCGCTGGCTAACCAAGCCAGCCGGGTTACGTCGCCGCTTTTAACCCAAGATTAAACGACATAAGTAATGGAAATGACGTAACAGGATGGACGGTCAGCTGGCTGAAACCGGGATGATGGAATGGAATGAGGAAAACCAACCGCCCATCCTGTTACTTCATCGAATAGGGCATGGGTGGTGCAACATGCCCTATCCTGCGTTCTGCAATCACACTCGCTCAGTGTGTCCCATTTCGGTGACGAGGCTGGAAACTGACCTCGCTGGTGTTTGGCTTCTTAGGCTACTGCCAGGTACGTATCTTCGTTTGCAGTTATATTTAACGTTCAAACAGTCGCGTCTCAACGAAAACAAGTGAATCTTATACATATTAGATAAGTAAGTAAATACTTATTTTTCTGTGACTCGTTCAGTTGCTATCTTTTTGATCAAACTCACCTTCTGTTCCGGCGTTCTCGTGATGATGGCCGTAAAACGCTTCGCTTGAATAGTGATAGTTTCGTTCTCCTTGAGTTCGCCGTAGTGAGTCTCCAGCAGAGAACCCAGGCGCCACAGACCGTCGTCTATGCGTTTATGGCTGGCGAAAATGATCAGCAGTAGCTTTACGATTAACTGACCAATGTAAAAGGCATATCCGAAGCCGGCCGCCACAAGGTAGGTTGCCAGCCACCAGTCGAATGAGGTCAAATTGCTCATTTCTGCACTCCCGTCTCGTGAACAACCCGATACAGACGCTTACCGATGCGAAGCGTTTTGGTTTTCAGTTCCTGCCTGACCAGATCGCGACAGATACTGAAGCCGAGGGCCACGCCCCCAGCAAAAGATAACAGGATGTATGGAATCATCAGAACGCCCCCGCCTCAGTCAATTGCTGTAACAGTGAGTGTCCTTTTTCAGTGAGTTGATAGTTCTCCACACATCCTTTTGGCGAAACGTTAGCGACAAGATTCATACGTTCCAGTTTGGCGCGGGTCTTTGGCTTCCAGTTGGCGTAGAACTGTTTCCACTGGCTGATTTCACGCAGAGTTTCTTTCTCCCGTTTACTTAACATGATCATCCTTAATCTCCTTCAGTGTGTACGTGATATCTACAATGCGGTAAATGCGGCCGCGCCTCTGCATGACACCGGCTTTTACGTAATCGTTGATGCAGCTGGACATAACCAGACTGCCGATAACAATGCCGACGACCAAAAATACAATCATCCAGCCGAGCATCAGTCTTTATCTCCAATACGGTCTTCGGTATCTCGCAGACATTTCGGCCACTTCAGACGTGGGTGGCGTAAGCTACCGTCTGGCGTTTTCTCATGGCAGTGAACCTCGACGATGCGTCCACGATATTTCTCCTGATTGTTCCAGATCTCATCCAGGTACTTATGTTTGATACCGCTGGCACGCACGATGACGCCGTTCTCCAGACGAATCACTATCTTGCCTAGCGTATGCGCAAAGCCAGAGTCCGGGTCGCCTGGCTCGAAGTCGATGATTTCACCGTCTTCGGAATCCTCGTCTTTCAGCTTCCACCAGCTGCGGGTACGCTTGAACTCGTAAACAGAATCCGGATCTTTGCCCATCTCCCCCTCTTCATTCTCATCCAGGCGCTTCATGAAGCGTTCGATAAAGTCTTCATGGCTATGGATGATGTAGAACGGATGCAGGTGGATATCTTGCGCGTAATCTTCCCCGCAAGTGTTGCGGAATAACGCCACCAGCATAGCCAGGCGCTCTTTCAGCTTCATGCCGGTCTTCAGGTACTCTTTGCTTTTTGCCTGAGCACGCCACTCCGGTAAGAAGAAATCGAAGATATGGTAAACGGCACCAATGGCTGTCACGTTCTTCTTGCGAAGCGCCGACACGGACTGGTTGAACGTACCTGCAGTACCCTCACCATCGAAAAAGATGTGCTTGAAACCGGAGAGTCTGCCTCGCTCAAGCATGGCTGGTTTAAGGTGATCGAGTGACGTAATCGGATTGCCGGTACGCGTCAAGAAGTTCACCTCTTCCTCGTCAACGATAACTTCGCAGATAACCCGGAGACCATCGAGTTTGAGGCTGCCGATCATTGGCCACTTGGCCTTTGGGTTTTGTTTAAATGGGTATTTGTCGCCTTTCTCCTTGTACGGAGACGCCAGCTGTACCTCAAACTTCGGAATTGGGTTTTCGAACACCTTGTTGCACAGGCTAATGCCGACGCCGGCTTTCGGATCTTTCAGCAGGAAGCGACGAAACACGTCCTGCCCGTCAGCGCACATTGAGGCAACGAGTGATTCGACAGCAGTAATGGCCGCGTTCCCGGTCAGTTCGCGCGCCGCCAGCTTCTCCAGCAGCTCGACTACCTTCTGATCGCTGGGTACGGAAGTATCGAGTGGCTCGGCCACTTTGTACTTCTTCACACCGAATCGAATGAATGGGTTGAGCATTAGCGAGACCATGCTCTGCTCAAATTCATCAAGGTTGGCCAGCGCCTCTTTCTTGGCGTTGGTTCCCATCGTTTTTATGGCATCCAGCTTGTGCTTTAGGGCGATCAGTTTTTCCATTAGTGTTTAACCTCCATCGGTCGCTCGGGAGTTTTCATGTGTTTTCTTTGGTTGCTTCTTCAATGAGTGCCGCGTACACGTCAGTGACGGGCGCCAGTGAATCGGTGGACGTGGTTTCGGGTTTGGCTGGTTCTGTTTTCTTCGTGCGTTTAACCAGACTGTTAATCGTCATGGTGTTGCGCTTCCGGGTTAGCGTTCTGGCGTGGTCGTTTTGCTCTTCCACTTCTTTGATAAGCGCAGCCATATCGATGAAGTAGAGCTGTTCGCCTTTGCGGATCTCTTCGACCATCATCTTCAGCGCCTGGCATTTGCCAGCAGCAATGGCCGCAGCGCAGGACTGGAACGATGTCGCCGGGAGGCGCTTCTCTTTGTAGGCGAGGATGGTGTGCTGGCAGACTGTATAGCTGCAATGGGCCTCATGGCCGTTGATCTTCACTTCCGGACAGCGCAGCGAATAACCGTTGTTTCCGGAGATAGACGGGATTTTCGACAAATCTGTTCTTGTGGACATGCTTCTAACCGTAGTCGTGTACTTACTTATTAAGCGCAGTTTAAAAAAGCCCCACCAGGGGGCTAAATGGTTTTTCGAGGCTTACCAGGTCGCCCAGCCAGTCATTTTGTCCTGAGCGGCTTCGAACCGGTATGGCTCCAGTAAATCGTTGGCATGGTGGACGGCGTATGATTTTGCCTCCTGTTTAATCATCGGCAGCTCGTTGGCCAGGCGTGCCACCTGCCCTGCAAAACTGGCGAGCACACCGTCACATGCCTGACCCGCGTCAACAATGATGCGCACCAGGTCTAAGTCGCTGCGGCACATATCGCAGATGATGCCGTATTCCACCTCACGAATGCGCTCAACGGCTTTTTTGGTATCGCCACTGACCACCAATTCCAGCAAACCAGGTGGTGTTGTCAGATCGGTAACGCGTTCGGTAACTTCAGGCAGTTCGACAATGCTCAGGAACGCCGCGATAGACGGATCATCCTCTACACCAGCCCTGCCTTTGATCGCGCGAAGAGTTGCGTCGACAATTTCCTCAAATCGTTCACCTTCATCACACACCGCCTGATTGGTGTAGACAACGCGACCGTCGTACCATGCACCGGCACGTACTTCGACCGTTGCGTCCTTCATTTTGCGAGTGAACGCCACGAGTGCCGCGCGTTTCTGTTTAACACCAGGCAGCTCCGGGGACTCTCCAAAACGAACCCATACCCGCATGTATTTCGAGCCTTCCCCAAGAGGTGCTGTGCTCACAGACGTGGCGATGTGCTCCAGCGCAGTTTGGATCGCCTCATCGATAATCTTCTGGCGCTCTTCTGTATCAATTTCTACGCCTGATTTGTCGATAATTTCGGTAACGGACTTCTGAATATCTGCTTTCATAAAGGTTCCTCAATTCCTTCGTCGAGCATATTCTTACAGAAAAATAAGTATGTATCTACTTATCATTAAAGGCGTGCAATTTATACAAGAGCTTTAATGCCGAGTACCTTGCTTTGTAGCTCCAACTGTCTGGAGTACGGCTTGGCACGATAATAGGCTTTTAGTATCTGCTCTGGCGTCGCGTCGCCGGGGTCGAGACCTTCTTCGCCCAGACAGGCCACTTTGACATTCAGTCCGATGCTGGTGAGACGTTTGGCCGCTGACATGGTGTTGCGGATCGCTTGCTTTTCGCTGTCCCACATCATGATGACGTTGCGTAATCCACGCGCCTTGAGCGTCAGGAACGCGCCTAACTGATCTTCAGCGTCCTCATTCATATTTCCGGACAAGTGCATCCCGAACGTGCCAATTGGCTCTACATAATCCCGCAGCGTCTCTTCGTCGAAGATGGCTCGCTTCACGCCCATTACGTCAAATGCCCCTTCACACACAACGACCGTTTGTTTTCCGACTGCATTGTGGCCGTTGTAGAGAAACTTACCCGACGCCGGCAGCTGCATGGGGAAGAGATAACGGCGTTCTGCTGCACCGGTAATGTCACGCCCCTGGAAGGTCTTCATCACGCCATCCAGATCGTAAACCGGTATCAGGATGCGCATATCAAACACCTGCCCTTTGACCTGGTCTGTGTACGGATCGACGTATGCGTGCTTGCCTTCGACGCAGTAACGCAGATCAAAGTATTTGGCCAGCTCCGGGGAGATATGGCGCTCCACCAGATAATCAGGAAGACGACCGTCAATGGGGAGTTCGTAATGGCGCGGGAGAGCTACTGGCCCTTCGAGTTCAACCTTGCTGGCCAGCACGACCTCTTCCGTCTTCGGCGCCCATCCTTGTGAGATCAGCGCGTTCTGGACGTACTCTTCAAAATCGCGACGGGATTTGCCGCTGTAGTGCTTGAGGAAGACCAGCTTGTTGAACTGAATCTCTTCGGGATGATCACCAGCAAAGCATTTGCCGACGCCATTGGTCAGGTTGAAATAAACCTTCCAGTTTGAGCTGCCGCATACCGGACACTCCTTGATATTCACCTCACGTCCACGAGTACTGACGCCACCACGACGGTAGATGATTCCTTCCATATCGAGCCATTGTTCAAAATCCAGCTCGGTCAGTAATTCTTTCAAGTCGCTCACGTTCTTAACCCTACTTTTTGCAGGTAATATCTTGATAATCCTCGGTATTTGAATACCATAAAGGCTCATGTGTTTTTTCTTTTGTGGCTTTGGCAAAAGAGAAAATTTGTTCTCTTATGGAGACCGGCGTGGAGAGCGTTTCTCCACGCCTTCTTTTTTTAGAGGACGTCCATAATGCGTTCGATGAATCGCATTTGTTCGAGGTTCTGCTTAACGCGGATGCTTACGCCGCCTTTCTGGTTACGTGAACCAGCGAAGTACAGACGCGCTTCGCCTTTCGCCTCTTCCTCTTCCGTTTTGTTGATCGTGATAACGAGGTCAGCGATACGCACCTTCTCGATGTTGTCCGCTGCGTGCATCATTGTTGCCACCTCAGAAGCACCACCTTCCCTGTTAGTCTGCGATGCAGTGATGCCGGCAACGTTGTGTTTGTCGTACAGCGCACGCAGGTCAGTGTAGATGCTGCGAATGTTGGCGCGGTCGTCGCGGAGGTCGTAGCTGGCACGCATCAGGTCAGCGTAGTCGACCACGACCATGTCGGGGATCATGCCATTGGCTTTCATGCTGCCCAACATACGATCCAGATCTGCAGGCGACATGCTTCCGGACGGTCGTTCAACAATCCACAAGCTCCCCACGCCTTTCGTCGCGCCCAGCTCTGCCAGTTTGCGATGGACGTCGTCGCGGCGCTCCACCAGCTTGGACATTTCGGTCTCAGACAGACGGGCGTCAAAGCGATCTGACAGAATGGAGGTGTGAACTTCCAGCGACAGATACAGGACGTTGTAACCGGCAAGCGTGGCGTTGATGGAGAACTCACCCATCGCCGTCGATTTACCAGACTTCGCGAAGCCCATGAACAGCACCATTTCACGCTTTGCCCAGCCTTTCTGGTAAAGCAGCTTGTCGAGCAGCGGTAGACCCGTTGTGATGCTGTTTGGCACGTAATCGTCGGACGCTTCATACTCACGCGCCTTGTAACGCTCTGCTGATTCAGAGAAGTAATCGTAAATGCCGGTCGCTTCGTTAGAGCCGATTTGCTGGACTTTAGCCATGATTGCCATCGCGCCCTGGAAATCGCCCTTCTCTTTCATCTCAGCCGCTTTAATCAGCGCGTCGTCGAATGCTACGCTTTTGGCGAACGTGGCGACCTGGTCGACCATGTACGCCGTGTCTGACAGTTTCTCAGCGAGAATCCGCTTAAACGCCTCAACGACGTCGGGGAACAGCTCTTCGCGGATCGTCTTATCGCGTTTGGCGCGTTTGAGCATGTCGAGTATGGCCGACGATGATGGTGCGCTCTTATACATTCTGTAGTAGCCCGACACCATGTTCACCAGAATGGCGTTGGCCGCATTGGAGAACTGGTTTGGCGCAACCAGATCACCGGCGCGAGTCAGAAACTCATGGTCGCGACAGAAGTAGGCTGCGAGTCGATTCTGGAAGTCGTCGTCGAACTCTTCAGACAACCCTCGTCCTGTGTGGCAAAGTTCGGTCATGTGCTTTCCTTTGGTGCTTAAACAATTTGTTTTCTAATACTAAAAAAGCCAGATAGGGGATCAACAGAATCGCCGTGCTTCTTCCAGTTCTTCCGGGAAGTGCGCGTAAATCACACGCTCAGGCACGATTTCCATCAACCAGACAGCGGAGAAGATGATGCGGACGCGCTTGTCTCGGGTAATGCCACGCAGACGCTCCAGAACCCACTCAAAATAGCGTTCTTGAATCGGGTCGTGCTGCATATCTCCCAGATGCTTAAAACTCACCAGAGAGTCATCCAGACGGGTTACAGCGCGTTTGGCTAACTTCTCTTCGAATATCTCGATCAGCTCGGGCTGCCAGAGATGCTGGGGGCGAGGCAATTTGTCCCACAGACGGCGTGCAGCTGCGGACAGAACGGTAGAAATGAAGTAGTCATAAGAGCAGCAGTACTGGTCGGCAAACTGGCGTGCTTTCCAGAGAGACGTTTTGTTCGCCGTCGACAGCTCCTGATACGGCACACGTTTCAAACCGGTTGTGAATGGGGCCGTCTCATAGTGTTCGCGGCCATGCGACAGCATGATGTATGAGTACTGGCGCTTGTATGCCTCAGTGAAAAGGCATGTGGCCATAAGCGGGTGCATGTCGCGGTAATCAAACCACTTTGTCTCGAACAACTCAGCCTCATCCTTGCAGCGTGACAGCCCAATATTCTCGGCCACCCACTTGTCCATGACTGTGGTGTCCCACTCGGTCATGAAGTCGTACTGGTCGTTGTTAATAGTGTTAAAGAAGATCTGGCTCATGTGCTCCGCCGATAGGTAGCCACTTACTTATCATAATGGGCGAATCATAGCGACTGGAGATGTTTTTTGGAAGTGGAAACGGAAGGGAATGTGTCTGGGAAGTTGGCATAGAAAAAGACCTGCTTCCGTATAAATAATAATAAGTAACTTAGTATTTATATATACGGAAGCAGGTTCTTAATTGAAGCTGCCAGAACTAGTAACCTTGAAAAGTAAGGTTCTTGTCCAGCTCCACACGCTTCAGTTGGTACGAGTCGGTAGGGCAAAGCATTTTGTACACGGCCAGATTGCTGTCCAGCAGTTCACGGGCAAAACTTTCCAGCTCTGGATAGGGTTTGCATCCGATAGAAATCTCTTTGATGAGCGAGGTGTCGAACTTCTTAATCCCTGGCAGCTCAGAGATAATCCGGAACTCTTCTTCGTACTTCCAGCTCTCACCCTTGTGCAGAAAGATGGCTCTGACAATGTCGTACACATCAGCGGTATAGAAGTTCACTTCAGGCGGCGATTTCACGTACTCCACATCACCGTTTAACGCTGTGTGTTGGTCATCCAGCGCTTCCACAATAGCGTCATCAAACCCTATGCAAAATCCAGAGTGGGAGCTGGCGTAATGCGACCACATCAGGTAATTGGTGTCAGTTCTGGTGAGGCATATCACACCGGTATTCAAAAGCAGATTTCCGCGCAGCATATAGGCGTCAAACTCTTCGGCGTTTTTGGTTCGCCCTCTTAACCAGTTCTCACCGTCCTCGTCGCTTTTGCCAGGCCACATCTCATAATATCGGACACGCTTCTCCGGGATCGTGGCGTCAAAACTAAATTTGGCTTTGAACTCGGCAGGGTCATTGAAGTCGTGTGGCCGGGTGGCTCGGATGGTTCCATCTTCGATGAAGAATTTAAGAATTTTGATTAATTCGTTTGGGTCTTCATGCCCTACGTATTTGTACAGCACAAACAAAGTCCTTTTGAGTTAAAGGCGTCTTTCGACGCCTCTTATTTAACCTTTCTTCATCAACTCACGTTTGATTTCATCGGTGCGCATCGTGACGTCGGCAGCTGTGATCGCCTCGTTCAGTTTCACGATGTCTTCGATTTCCTGCGGCGACTTCTCTGCCAGATGGAAAATGGCTGCACGAATCACGTCAGAACGGGTGAATTTCTCGAAACGAGGGATGAATTTCATCATCTCCAGCAGATCGAAATACTCGTCTTCCAGCGACATTGTGCGGCTCTTAATCTTCTCTTTCCCACGAGTCGGACGCCCCTGCGGTCTGACTGGCTGGCGCATTGGGGTGCTGCTTTTTGGCTGCTCTTCCGGCTCTTTGCGCTTTGCAAGGTCTCCCATTCTCATGGACATTATTCTTCCTCCAGACTCATGATGTAATCTACAAACTCTTCGAACTCGGCTTCTGCCTTCTTATCGCGTTCCGCGCCGGTCATTTCAAAGATAGAACGACCGGCCTCTTCCGCATCGTCATAAACGTTACGGTTGTACAGATTAACCGGCGCAGCCTCGATGCCAAATGTCTCGACAATTTCTTTCGCCGCCAGAATACGTGATGCCTGGGAAGGCAGTGACGGACACTGGTTCACTACCGCGCGGATCTTCACTGTCTCGTTCACATTGCGAACGTTGTCGATGATCGGGTCGATATCACGCAGAGATTTCAAATCACGACGTTTAGGACGCAGCGGGATGATTATCACGTCAGCCATAAGCATCGCCAGACGCTGAATTTCGGAGTCAAAGCCACCAGCATCTACCACTACATAATCGGTGCGCCCCTGAAGCGATTTAAGATGTTTGACGATATCATCCTGAACATATGCGAAGGGAATCAGCTCAAGATCATCATTCTGGCGACGGTCTTCACACCAGCTCGTCGTGGTACGCTGGATATCGATATCGGTGACGTGAACCTTCTTTTTCTTTTTAACTTTGAGGCATACCGCAATTTGCTGGGCAACGGTAGATTTGCCTGGGCCGCCTTTTGTGCCGCCAACCACAATGATCTTGGTCATTGGTGAGTTCCCTTTGCGTGAATTATTGTCGTATGAAACAACTTGTTTTCTTATATGTGATATAGCCTAAATGCCTACGGCTGCGGTGTAAAGGTTAAATGATAGGTACTTGAGGAATGTGGAGCGTGGGATCAAAAAACCCGCCGTAGCGGGTTTATGGGAGAGAGATGATGTTGACGATGTGCGTACAAGAGCCTTTATCAAGTCGCAGCTCGCGGTCTCCCCACTCGTCTGTTACGCGACTTAAAGGCAAACTGCCAATATCCCACGGCAGGAAGCCGGTGGTAGAACCCTTTGCCTTGTCGCCGAGCTGGTCAAGACAACATTTTTTCACGGTATCGTAGATCATAACCTCGCCATATCTCCGCATAGTACCTGACCACATGGACGCACCCAGAATGGTTTGCAAATTGTCGCAAACGAGGTGGCGGTATTTGTCCAGTATGAAGCGATATGCTGTAGAGCCTATGCGGGCTGAGTCAAAAGGCGGTTCGAGATAAGCGCCTTTGATTTGCTTACCGAGGTATTCATTCCCATCGACGCCAATAAACGAAAAATCGTTATAGGCAAACCGACCCACAACCTTCAGCTCTTCTGGGCTAAGAGTCGCATCCACGATCTCAATTTTGATGATGTGTTCGGCAGCCTCAAACGCACTCATCCCCTCGTCATCCATAACCCGCGTGATTTCGTCAAATTGATAATCTGAGTTATAGGAGGGCAAAAGATACACAACGAGAAAGTTGTCGAACTCGCCTTTATCGGCACGCATCTCCACCAGACGAACAACATCGCCTTCTGGTGTCGCGAAATGAAAGGTCTCTAAAATAGTATAGCCGCCCATAGAGAGCGGCATTTTGTTCAACTGCTTGTGGTAGCGTTCATCAATTAAAGAAGGTGCCATTGTTCTTTTTTGCGTTCTGGTAAAACGCTTTCCTTGAGGTCGTTGAACTTATTCTTCATGAATTGTACAACGGCTTTCTCAATTTTTGGAACAATGGATTCTTTAACATCAACAATTTCGGGGTACTGTTCTTGCGGCTTGAGAACAAAGCGCAATTTGTTATTGCGCACAACGACCTCTGCCAAAGGAGTTACAGTTGAGGTGCTGTTGGAGATGTTCTCTGCGCGAGTAACATCGCTTTTGAATGTGACAATGAAGTGCTGGCGGTCAGCTGTTTCGCGACATAACATGCGGCGCACTTCCACTGAGTCTTCACTGTTATGAAAACGCATAGGGAAGCTATCGACTACCGCAGTGTTCGTGCGGATCGTTTGCATAGTACGTGTTTTGTCATGATAGTTGAGCATGTTTCCACCTTAGCCGTTAAGACGTTGATGTCGTGCGGCGACCCCATCGGGGTTTAGAGGCTACGAGAATGCAGCGCTTCTTTGAAATAATGTATGAATGCCTTGACACTCGTTGATTAAATCTACATCAGTCACAAACTAATTGCAACCTGACCACTCCCCAAAACCCCGCTAACCACGGGCGCTTACGCGCTTCCGTCTGCTTTTTTGCCGCTCCATTGGCACAAACGCTCGCCCACCATATTGTGAGTCAAGATCTGTCGCTCTGTCTCTTCGGTCATTAAATCCTCATTACTCACATAGATAGGGTTGGCTGCATCGCAGAAGAGCACGCCGGAAGTCTGTGTCTTAATCACGCACCCACTTACCATGCAGCTCACGATGAACAGCAGAAGCGCCTTTCCGCCGCACTTCATTAAATGTCTCATTTTTGACGTCCACTGTACTTTGAAGCCTTTTCCTGTCTTCCTGCCTTGCCTTCTCTTCGATCGCTTGCCGAGCCGCACGACCACCCATCGCATAAGCACCGACAAGCACGAAAAGAACGGCAGCCAGGGTAATCAGAGCAATTTTCAACTTCGAAACCAGGCTGCCGAACATTTTAAACCATCCCTTTCTGGTGTTTGCGTACCTGAGACCAGGCAATAAAGCCGGCCACAATGATGGTGGCTACGCCAAAAATGATACGAACCGTATCACCGCTGGTGATATGACCTTGTGCCTTATCCATCGCCACAGACACTTGGGGCATTACGTCGGCCAGCTGCGCCAGCCGTTTCTTTGGTCACAGGAACCGCTTTAACCGTCTTGATCGGCTTAACGACGCCAGCGCGACGCAGACCTTCCTCAATAACTTCTGCCGCATACCAGGTGTTTGGCGTTTTCAGTGGGCCACGGCCGTTCTCGTGCCGAATGATCGCCTCTACCAGCGGACGCAGAGTGTCGTAGTCGTGTAGATCAATGATCATGTCCGGGGTGACACCAACGGCTTTAGATACCTCGTTCACGTAGGCACTGGTGTTGTTTTCGTTTGGCGGCGCCCAGCGCTCGATGACCTCGCGAATGGTATCGATGCTTGAGCCGTCCTTCGCCCGGCGCTTGTCGTGGTAAGTGATGAGCGTTACCGCCAGCGCTCGAATCCCCCATACAGGATCTTTGAACGTGCAGAAACGTGGTTCGGAAGGGTTGCTAATAAGCCCCTGCCACGGCGACCCCTTATCGAGATTGCCTGGGTTGTTGTTACGAATACCTCTTGGAGTTTTCATCCTTGATCTCCTTTATTGCAGTCCATTCTTGACGCCGTAGGCGGCTAACCCCAGCAGCATCGCGGTAATCAGGAACGACGTAATCTTTGAGATAATGCCGCCAAAGAACCCGCTGGAGATGGTGTCGAGCCGGTTAAGAAGTTTGTCCAGGTTGGAGTGCTGAATGCTGTGTTGTGCAGGCGTCATATCGCCAAAGTAGGTTTTGAGCTGGTCATTGACCTCCTGGCCAATTTCTTCACGCAACTCCTTACCTAATTTGCCAACGACTTCACGCGCAACGATTGCGGCAATGCGTTCAACCTGCTCAGGCGTTACGCCTGCCATCTCGTTCGACATGATTTCCTCCATGAAAAGTCAAATCGGGATGGCAGTTTTATATCACAATATAACTGTATTTTGTAGGTAAGCACTTACCTACAAAATGAGTTTTAAATTTTTGGGCATGAGCTTAGTGAGGTGAAAGCACCAGAGCCGACCCAACGCCAGTTAAAGACACTACCTGCACGGTATAATGTGTAATGCCCTTCTTTCTTAATCGCATAGATTGGCACACCAGTGTCAACGCCGCCTACCATTGCTCGCCCATAGCAAACCGGCTCTGGTAGTTTCTGGCACGCAGTCAAAGTTAAAGCCATACCTAAAATTAATATCATCTTTTTCATTCTATTCTCCGTTATCCGTAGAGGTTTCTGTTCAAAACTGGAACTCGGTTATTGATAGCTAATGTAGCCCCACCGTTAATTTCATTAACGAGAATCGAACTCACGGTGTTCCCATAACATGTGTAACCGTATACTAGGGTCTTCGCACCACCCGGCATCGGTATGGCGAATGCGTTAGCATATGTAGGCACAATAGCTACTGGATAATCAAAGTTGTGTTTATCTCCGCTGTTCCAGCTCTTATTATCAAGAAACGTAAATGACAATGGAATATTTGCCGTGTTATAGATCTCCACTCCCGATGAATTAAAGAAACTCATCCCCCACTTCTCTTTTTTTGAAATGCCAGTTGCGAACACATACACCGTTACACTGGAGTCGCTGCCTACCCCGCCGAAGCTGTAAATAACCTGGTTATTGCGAACTAATCGGCTTGCGAGCAGCGAAACAGCCTTTGAATAAGCAACGAAAACAATAGGCGACCGATCTGGAGACAGGCCAGTATTGAACTCACTTCCGCCTCGCAACGACACCACATGCTTACTTTGGAACACCATCGGGGTAAGACTTGGAGACATCCAGACCTTCCCATCAGAACGAACAATTTTGCTTCCGTACATTATTTCTGAAACACCAATATATAAATTGTACCGCGAGCATCAGACCAGTTAATCGAGTTGCCCGATACCGAAACACTTCCAATATATCCATTGATTGTTTCCATTATGTAGTAATCAATTGACATACCTGGCTCAATTGCATAACTTCTGCTGCCACTACCTGTCGGTAGAAAATAATCCAGATAATAAATTGGCGCTAATGCGTCAACCATTTCCTGACGGCTAGGCGACCAGATTTTTGCTCCATAACTCATTATTTTCCCTCCGTGAAAAGAGGCACTAACGTACCTCTTAAAATCAGACTCTGGAGACGGTAAACGTCGCTCCTACCTGATTGAAAAACCAGTTTTGTGCAGTTAATGCGTAATAAGTCCGCACCCCATTCAGGTACATATAATTGACAAACGACAGCACAGTACCATTAAGAGATAGATTAAAGTTTTGTGCAGGCCCATTAACCAATCCCAAATAGAGATTTTGATAACCGCTTGGTTGATAAAAATGTCGGATTTCACAACCAAACAAGCTACCGCTTAGAGAACCAGTAGGGCGCACGGTTAGAACGTTACTGAGTACATTCTGGATACTGCCTGTAGCGGTTGCAAAACCGGTGTAGTTAGTGGACACAACGACCCACTGCATGTTTGTTACCTGCACGCGGGCATCATAAGTACTGCGTCCAGTTGTGATGGTAAAGTCGGCAGTAGATTTACCAACCAAGCCACTCATCCAGAACGGTGTGCCGACCTTAACAGCCGAGCCAGCGGCGGACATCCACCGCTGACCAGTTGTTGCGACGGCTGACGACCCGACCCATCCGGAGCCAATAGCCATCAATTACCTCCCTTTAAAACAGACATTTCTCCACGGAGTTCGCGCACTTCTTCACGTAACTCCTTCACAGCCTCGACCAACATGCCGATCACACCGTTATAGTTCAGACGTAAACGCGCTTGGCCGGACTGATCATTGTGGTCGACAGTTACCAGCTCAGGCTGGACCTTCTGAACGTCCTGCGCGATAAGCCCACCAGACTGTTCGTAACGGTCATAGACCTGAATTTCATAAAGAACGCCTTCAATCTGCTCCACTTTATCAAGCGCCCGCTCAATCTTGCGGATCTGGCGTTTGCTGCGTCGGTCAGAGCGAATATAAACGTCGTTAAAACTACCATTGCCCCCGCAATACCACACGCCATCGCTCTGCAGAAAAGCCTGTGCATCCGTTCCGTTAGCAGTACGCGACTTGTTAATCATGTAGAACCCGAACTGCGAGTTCCCCAACCCACCGACCATAAAGTAACGATCGGCGTGCTCTTGACGAACAATTGCTGATGCTGAGGACGTTGCTACAGCAGAACTGTTTGAAAGCGCTGCGTTAGTCCTCATGTCGATCCACGATGTGCTCGACGTCGGGATTCGGATATTTCCGCTCGTGACATCCACCCCTCCCCCAACGCTCAAGCCATTCCCCATTGAAACTGCACCGCTTGCGTTTGCAATAGTAATCGGTCGTAAAGCATTCCAACTTCCAAGCGGATCTCCAGATGCGGTCAAAAGGAAATAGGTGTTCCCCCCATCATTTCTGATAAAGAAACCATAGTTGCCATATGCCGCGCGGTAGGCGTTGGCCGATCTGGAAATGATATCCCCTGCTGCAGTCAGACCACCTGAAAGCGTGCCACCGGACAAAGGCAAAGCCCCCACATCTGCGGCGCTCGGCTTGTTGAGTGTGGTGTAGAGCTGTGCCCACGCCGACCAATTTGCATCACTAGCATCACGGCGAGAACGAACGTAAACTGGCGCATGAGTACCGCTCGTTCCGCTCCAGCCAATCAATAGTTCACCTTCACCTGAAGACGCCGCACCTTTAAGATGAATGACGTTGCCATAAGTCGTTGGGTAATTGTTGCTGTAGGCTTCATACATTTGTATGCCGGACATTGCCCCCTGGGAGTTAGCTTCCAGCGCTGCGACTCTCCCGCATGACACAAGTGTGGGAATGGAGATATTTGCTGACCCGTCAAAAGACACGTTATTAATCGTTCTTGGGGTCTGTAGCTTAGTCGCTGTTGCTGCATTGCCTGTTGTACTCTGATTACCCGCAGTATTTACGCCCGGCAAATTGATATCAGTTGACCCATCAAAAGAAACTCCGCCAATTTTTCGCGCTGTTTGCAGTTTTGTCGCCGTACCAGCATTGCCCGTAGTGCTCTGATTGCCTGCTGTGTTTACGCCAGGTAAGTTGATATCGGCTGACCCATCAAAAGAAACCCCACCAATTTTTCGGGCCGCCTGCAGCTTCGTAGCTGTGGCTGCATTACCGGAAGTATTCTGATTACCCGATGTATTTACGCCTGGTAGATTGATATCTGCGGAGCCATCGAAAGACACACCTCCGATACTACGAGCGATCTGGAGCTTGCTCGCCGTTGCAGCGTTACCGGAAGTACTCTGGTTGCCCTGAGCATTCACCCCCGGAAGCACGATATCTTTGCTGCCATCGAACAATACGCCACCGATGCTGCGAGCGGTCTGCAGTACAGTCGCTGAACTTGCGTTACCCATGAGCGATCCGGTAATAGAGCCATCTGCATCGGAAAGCACACGATGATAAACAACTCCCACAACGGCGTTTTCCGGTAGCGTATCCAGAACCTCAAAAACTTCCAGGGTCTCTACCGCTGCGCCAGAGAACTGAAGGTTAACAATCAGCTTCTGAGCACCCGCACCGGCATTCAGATAGATATCGTAGTTGTCCTCATCGGTGTTCACAGTGGCTACGTTCTGCACGGCAGAATCCATTGTGCGATAGGTAACTACATTCAGGCCACGCGGATCGCCACTAGCTGTTCGAAGCACTATGTCGGCCATTGCCGCCTGATAAGGGCTGTTGACTTCATATCCCGCACCGCCAATGATCTCGATATAAACGGTGCTGGTCGACTGCGGCATACGTGCGCGCGAAATCTTCACCCATTTAGGCGAATCGGTAGTTAGGTCCATCTCTGCGGAAGTCCCTTTCCACTTCACGCTCGCTACACTTGATTGGGCATTCTGAGCATACTCATACGCCTTATCCTCAGACTCTTTCGCTTTTGTTTGGGATATTTTTGCTTCACCCGCGGAGGTTGACGCCTCGGTTGCCTTCTTCGATGCGAGCACAGCGGACTCAGCCGCCTCATTCGCTTTGACTTCTATCCCAGCCAGAGAATCTGCCGCTGTTGTTGCCGACGCAGCTGCACTCGTCTCTGACTTCTTAGCTTCACCTGCGCTCAATGCAGCGGCTTCTTTGCTGGCTAACGCAGCATCAGCGTATTCGCCAGATGCCGAAGCACTATTAGCCGCAGCCTCGGCACTCAGACCTGCGGCAGATTCACTCTCAGCAGCAGCCTTCTGCGATGCGTCGGCGTTGGTTTCTGAAACTTTGGCCGCAGCAGCACTGGCCACCGACTCCCCGGCGCTCGAAGCAGCATGAGTTTCTGACTCCTTAGCCGCATTTTTCGAGGCCAGCGCATCAGCTGCACTACCAGCGGCGGCCTGCTCTGAGGCAGAGGCATTGGTTTCAGAGGTTTTTGCAGCAGCAGCAGAGTCAGACGCAGCAGACGCTGAAGCAGAGGCTTCGGATGCACTGGTCGCAGCCTGAGCTTCAGATGCTTTAGCCGCATCTTTGGATGCCGCGGCACTCGTGGCTGATTCACCAGCTTCAGTCGCTTTGGCAGACGCTGTCGCGGCAGACGCAGCAGCATCGACCTTGAGGCTTTCAGCATTGGTTTCAGACGTTTTGGCAGCGGATGCACTTACACCGGCAGCGCTTTCTGATGCAGCTGCGGCGGTAGCACTCTGGCTTGCTTCGGTGGCTTTGGTCGTCGCTGTATTGGCGCTTTCCGCAGCGGCCGCAGCACTGGCAGCCGCTGCTTTGGCCTTTTCACCAGCGGCATCGATAGCGTCGGTATTGTCTTTGTACCATTGCTGATTGGCATTGTGCTCATTGACGATCTGCGTCAGCGACTTCACGGTCACTTCCGTACCGTCTTCACGCTCAAGCGTGACCTCATCAACAGCTGTCAACCAGCTGCGCATCGTCTTCGAGTCGGCTGACATACGGGTCATTAGCGCGGTAAAACGTGCGCTGAACTGCGTTAAATCGCCCTCATAGGTTGTAATGATGCGGCACGGAACTTCCGTCTGGGTTTCGCCTGAATACGGCTCCACCAGCAGCAGGCTGGTGTCATTGAGTACGCGCTTAATTTCGTGCAGTTTGTTATCAGGGCCAATGACAATCATGCCCGGCAGCACACCATTCGCGGTTACGTTCCAGAACGTACCGGTGCCGGTGAGTGTGTCACTCCCCTGTGTAAATGTGATAGTACCTTCCCTGTACCACATATTCGCTCCTTGATAAGACGGGCATCCTTGCCCGTTATTAAGTAAGTACCTACTTATTTTTACCGATATGAAGAAATATTTCTACTGTCAAAGAAGCCCAATCCTCACCCGGAGAACGTTGTTGTCGTCATAGACATCGATACGCTGGCCGTTGATGACCAGACGCCCGTTCCCGCCACTATTGCCGTTGATCTCCAGCACGCCATTTTTCCCAAAGCGCCATCCTGAACGGCCAGAGATAAAGTTGGTGGACTGTAGGTCGCCAACTTTGGCGTTGGTGATTGTTCCATCCTTGATAAAAGCGCCGTTCATGTAAGCAACGCTGTTTTCGACCACAAACGGTGTGGTGATTTTCCCGTTAACCGAGTTCACAAGACCAAAGCGGTCTGCTTGAACAAGGAACTGAGAAAGACCTGTGCTATCAATGCCCAGCGCGATACCGGCAACATATTTCTGGCCACCGCTCGTGGAGGTCTCCATTTTAAGCGTCCACGCTGTCGAAACCTTTTTGTTGGTATCGGCAATTGCCTGGGCCTGCTGCTGGATAGTGGCCGAGTTGCCATCTACTTCAGCCTTAATCGTATCAATACGACCACCTAGTGCTTTATCGGCTTCCGCGCGTGCGGTTGCTTCAGAAGTAATAGCGGCACTGATATCTTTTCCTGTCTGAGCCTGCAAATTGGTGATTTGCCCTGCCAGCGCAGAGTCGGCATCGGTTCTGGCTTTCGTTTCTTCCGCAACAGCCGCCTTAATGTCGGCACCTGTTTGGGCCTTTAGTGTTGTGATTTGTTGTGCCAACGATTCGTCGGCGGTCGCTCTTGCAATCTGCTCTTCGGCCAGCGCCGCGCTGATATCTCCCTCAACCTTCGCTTGCAATGTTGTGATCTGCTTCGACAACGACTCATCCGCCGTTGCACGAGCCTCTTGTTCGGTCACAATTGCCGCAGCGATATCGTCGTTAATCTGAGCTTCAAGCTTGGTTATTTGGGTCGCAATAGCCTTATCAGCCTCAACACGAGCCGTCGTTTCTTCAGTGATAGAAGCGCGAATATCTTCACCAATTTCTGCGCGGATCTCTTCCACTTTCGAGGCCATTGCAGACATATCGTCGGCAAACGTCTTCTGAGTGGTTGCGATCTTCGCGTTATTGACCATCTGCTTGTGCTGGTCTTCATCCTGACGCAGAGCGAGATCGATATTGGTTTTGGCCAATGCCTCAATATTGGTGGTTACTTCCGCGCTGGCTCGCTCGACTTCGGCCACAGTTTTCTTCATCTCTTCAACAGCAGCAACGCTATCGTCAACAGAAGACTTCATCGCCTCAATCTGTTTGGCGTTCGCCATATCGCCTTCTACTCGGGCCTCACGTTCTTCGGCAATCAATGCAGAAGCATTATCGAGTGCTGCATGAGCTGCTTCGACCGCGCCAGCTACGGCTTTGCCCTGCTCGGATACAGTTTCCTGTAACTCAACTAAAGCCGCATTGGAATCTTCAACCTGTTGCAGAGCGTCATTGACCTTATCCAAAGTGCCGGACACTTCCGTTTTAAGCCCGTTTTGCGCTTCTTCTAGTCTCTGATCTGCCGCCGTCAACTTGTCATCGAGATCTTTGAGGCTTTCCTCCATCTGCTGATAGATAGAATCAACAGCCTCCTGAGAAACCTTAGAGTCGATTTCCTCAAGCAACTCCTGTCCCAACTCAGAAGATGTGATTTTCCCTGTCAGGAATGAGAGAACATCCTTTGTCATCGCCTCGGTACCCAAATTGGAGTTCGGCGGACTCAACATGCCTCTCTTATTTGCCGCGCGAACCCAATAGAACCACGTTTCGCTATCTCCCAGACCTGCATGGGTGAAAGTAGTACTGGCGGCCTCGGCAATCAGTTTTGCGGTGTCCAGGTCGTTGGTCTGTGACGCATACACGTTGATGTGGTCGAGATCGATTGAATCAGGGTTAACCCAATTCAGAATCACGTTGCGATAGTCACCCACGGCCGTCAACGCAGTCGGTGCGCCTGGCGGTGTCATCGTTCCCTGAACTTTATAGACTGTACTGATGATCTCAGTCTTTTTGCCGCTGAATGACACAGCATAAAGCTGGATATCATATTGGCCGTTCTCGGCAATATTGATGATTTCGTACTGCTCTTCAGTGACACGCGCGGACTGCCAGTTAGAAACGTTGTTCTCGTCCGAGCGACGCCAACTGATCCAATACTCAGCAGACTTACCTTCCCAGGTCGCAATAAGCTTGATGGAAAGGTTGCCTGGGCTGGAAATATACGTTCCTTCCGTCACCTGCAGGTTTGTCGGCTTCGAGTATGTTGGATCGAGAACGGTGTTGTTCTCCGGAATCAGCGTCGCCCCATTGTCTATCGCTTCGTACTTCGAAGGGTTATTCTGGACGACCGTCACATCGAAAGACCCTTGCGCATCACCCTGTGCAACGTTGATAACGCGTACTCGCATTGGCTCCAGGTCTGGTTCGGTGATAGTCCAGATGCCATTCATTACTGGCATTTCGCCGGATGCCAGAGACTTCGAGAACGTCACTTTAGTGATATTCTCCCCCGTCTCCAGAATGTCGCGTTCGACGATCTTGCCTTCCTGGTTCAAGATGCGAATGTAGCTGCCGCTTTTCTTCAACGATACTGGTGCGTCTAATGTAATGCTGCTCTTGTTAAAGGACATAATGCGACCGGAGTTGCGCTTGCCCGAACGGTACTTGTTCTGGATTAGCACGGTTTCACCAGGCATCAAGAACGAAGCATCGAGACCTGCAGTAAAGGTGATAACGTCAGACTCCATGCGAGCGGTATACAGCAACCACAAACCGACACGATGCGCCTGTCCACGGCTGGTACAACCGAACGCAACCACTTCAGTTTTGCGCTCGCCATAACGGCGCATCGCCTCCTGGTCTTCGACGTACTCGATGTTCTGCTTGTAGCCGTCTTCTTTATTGTTGTAGGTGACAAGCGCAACGGAAGGACGATCTTTGCGAGCTGAACCTTTATAGCTGAACAGGCCATCTTTGACGTTTGCGTTGGTAAACATCATGACCGGGTCTGACGGACTGTCCTGCATGACGTTGACCATTCCACCAGCCCAGAAGACCATACCGCGGAAGGCGCCAGCGATATCCTGAATCAGTCGATAAGCATCCTGCCGGCTGGTTATCTGGGTGTTGATGGCGAAACGCTTCTCCTTGCCGCCGAAACCATCGTCGACCTCTTCGTCGCAATAGCGACCGATCTGATACATCTGTCCAAGATCAATCATGGACTCAGAGACAAACTGCCCAAGGCCATATCGGGCGTTGGTCAGAACGTCGAAGAGAATCCAGGCTGGGTTAGAAGATGACAGCAGCTTAAACGTACCGTCCCAAACACCAACATAGGTATTGGTGTTCTCGTTGTAGTTTGACGGCACGCGGATTTTCAAACCACGCACCAGATACGAACGAGAAGGCATAGAGCTGCCGAACTGCTCTGAGTTAACCTTGAGTCCAACAAGCGCAGAGTTCGGATAGTTCATTGGCGTATCGACGATCTCACCGATGGAGTCCACCCACGTATCGTTATAGAGATACTGAGTTTTGCTGTCGTCGGTTAGGCGTATGACACGAACCTTATATGCGCGGCCAGGTTTCGGCAGTTTGAGTTCGTAGCTGCGGTAGTAAACACCTGTCTTCTTCGCTGTCAGGGCAACTTCAACACTTTTCTCGCCTTCAGCAACTACATCAGCAAATGTTCCATCGCCATTGGCGATCTGAAACTTGTATTTGACTGTTGTGCCGTTGGTGTCACCCGATTTCTTATCCACGCTACGCAGAGAGGGAAATTTGAGGATGACGCGAACGCGGTCAGCTTCATCGTTATCGATGGAGACTGTCACCTCATGTGTCTTTTTCAGCTGAATGTTGATGGATTTGGGCGTTTCAACAAAATCAAAGCCAGCCATAGGCGTCTGGTCTTGCGAACCGTCGCGAAAATCCCATGTAATGCCGCTATAGTTGGCCGAGCCGTCTTCATTGAGGATCGGCAGATCATCGATGAAAATCGATTTTGCACCGTCAACCAGACCACCAATAACGCCTTCCCCGAGCAAGTCGAGGATAGACGCCATAGCACGCGAGTTAACGGTATCATCGGCTTCAACCGGCGTGCGGCTGGAGCTGCTGCTTTTCTTGCCGCCTGCACCTGCGATCAGGAGAGGCAACCTTTTCTTCTTGAACTGTTCCATGTTCAAAAAATCCCTTATTACATAAGCTGGTCGATGGTGATAGAAGAACTCACAACCTGCGAGCCAACCAAAATTTCCTCTCCATAGATGAGCTGCACCGGGTTTCCCTGGTTAGTGGTGTTCTGCGGCCCATCGAAATAGAACGAGTCGGAGTTATCCGCCTGTCTCACACTGTCGTTCGTCGCCTGTGGCGAAATGAGTTGCGCGACGCCGCCCATCATTAATGACAAACCGAGCGGAGCCAGGGCTGGAACCCAGATGGAGGCGACCATCAAAACAGCACCCACCACCGTCTGAAACCAACCAAACGCAGAGCCGCCACTACCGCGAGGAACTGGCGTAATTCGGATCTTCGCGATGTTGTCGGACTGCCCCATCATCTGGTACTCACCTTCGTCGACCGACCATTTGTGGCCCTGCTTGTTGGTGATCTGGATGTGGTATTTGTCGTAGGTTTTGAGGTTTCGCTTCATCCAGGCTTTGAATCCGGGGCGATTAGCCTCAATCAAATCCAGAGCCTGCTTGGTGTTGCGAACCTTCAAATGCCAGTGACGACCGAAGTGTTTGGCCATAGGGCCGCCAAGTTGCACATGAACTAACTCAGACACGTCTCATCTCCCTTGAGTAAGTCTCTGTGACGCAGGTGGTGCGTCGTGTGTTTCTGGTACATGCCACCGTAATAAGCGCGACAACTCAGGCGGTCGATCTGGTGATGCAGGATCATGCCGTCTCCGATATACACCGCGCAGTGGTCAGGCATTTTTCCGTACTGGATGAAGAAGACATCGCCGCGCTGCGGTTCCGTCCCTGGCGCAAGACGCACCAGCCCTTCATTTCGATAGTTCTGGTCGAGAATGTCGTTGTCGCCCGTGTACCATGACGGGATATGCAGGTGCGCATTCGGATTCAGCTCAACACCAAACTCGCGCTTGAGATAGTCGCGGCAAAGCATCCAGCAGTCGAAGACACCGAACACATAGGGTCTCCCCAGATAAGGCATCTCAAAGCCGTCTGGGGTGATCACATTCATCTCACTGAAGTGAAATGGCGCATCGCCCTCGACATTCTTCCGAACAGCCAGAATCAACCACGGAACTTCCGTTGCCTCACATCCGGCTCGGTCGGCGTCTGACGCATCAGCTGATTCGTCAGTGTGGGAGTGCCAGATGGCAACCACGTCCCCCGCATCTTCCGCAGCGATAATGTCGTCAGCGTGCATAACAAACGTGTTTTCCGGGTACTCCGACACGTTCCGGGCTTCAATGAAGCGATATTTCTCGCCAGTGGTGCGCACCAGAAAGCCACACGCTTCGTTCGGGTAGCGTTTGATGGCTGTCAGATAGATTTGTTGCATAACGTCCGAGCCAAGCTCAGGGAGCACTTTATTACCCATAACGTGTTGCTCCGATGAACCCGCCAAAGTGGATTACGCCATTGGCAAAGTAGTTACGGCGAGCGTTGCATGAGTCGTAGCGTTTCGTGCAGTAATCCGCGCCTGACATGGTGGTTTGCTGGTTGTTTTTGTCGAAATATGGGCCGGTGTAGCCGCACTCTGGGCCGCGGTATTTCCACGGGCAGGTGTTTTTGATGATCTGGCGGTACGGCAGCTGCACGCCCATCAGATCGAACACACTCGACAGCTCAAACTCGACGACCTCATGGGTTTCGAGAGTCTTCTGTTCGATGAACCACATCTCATCCGGGAAGTGCTGATTTGGATCTGCGGTTGGATTCCCGTCTTTGAAGTTGGCCGCATCGAGAAAACGCGCCAGCGTCATCTTGCGGATGATGCGGCAACCCACCAGATCGTCGTTTGCCTGAACTTCAGCGGAGACAGTTCCGGCAAAGTTGGAGACCTGGATTTTTGGACGCGGCAAAGTACCCTGACCAGTCTTATCAAAGCCTGACGCTTTGATTGGCCACGGTTCGTAGGACACACCCTGCCAAACGACTGGCTCCATCAGTTCGTTTGTGCCGGCGTGGAAAAACAGCTTGCCCCCAGAGGTGGTGTTCGACATATCAAGTTCGAACAACTCAATGAGCGCGGAGGGCGACAAGCTCTGAATATCAGCTTTAATACCCATCGTTTCTTCCTTGAAATAAAGAGGCGCCAACATCCTGTCAGCGCCTATAAATAATAGTAAATAAGTGCTTACTTATCTAGTAGGTTAAATTATCCTTCATAAATTTGTCTGAAGGTCGCAGTGAGAACCTGATAGCCCTGGTAACGTTTGACCGTATGGCTGTCGCACACCACAACAAT
>OAUX01000296.1_pt1 | contig 25504 bp, 26 predicted proteins | sample 1501311 | NCBI WGS metagenome assembly OAUX01 (sample SAMEA2580066, study PRJEB22360) | human gut metagenome | reverse complement strand
CTTTACTAATTAATTAGTTAAAAAATAACTTTCGCCATTTTTGTTTTTGGCACGCATCTGGCAATAGTCCTTTCGTCACGATGCTGAAGACGCAGGGGATTAAACCCCGCCGGCACGCCAGGAACGGTACAGACCGTTTTTCGGGCGCGTTCCGTCAGCCGATGACCACCAATGGGTTCGATTCCCGATTTCATCTCCAATGAAAACTGGTTGTTAATCATAAAAACACAACGGGGTTGTGCGCAGTCGGCACTCCCCAAAGCAGGCCGCCGGTAAAGGCGCCGTGCCGCAGGCAAAAGGGAGTTCCCCTGCGGCTCCGCCCCTGCACCCGCGCCTGATTAAATGTAAAGGAATAAAAAATGACGAAAAAAATTACGGTACGTAAAGGTCAGCTTGGCCTTTTATCCCGCCAGGGTGACTACTATCAGGTTCTGGAAGCAGGCGAGCACCGCCTGCCGTGGTTCAACGTTCCTGACGTGCTGATCGTAAACCGGGACGGCAGCGAGGTGCCGGAAGCGCTGGCGGAGTATTTACGGCGCTTTCAGCCTGAATGGGTTGAACGCTACTGCCTGGCGGCGGATTTGACGGATATCGAAACCGGGGCGCTGTATGCCAACGGTGTGCTGCAGGACATTTTACCGCCTTCGACGCGCCGGCTGTACTGGTCCGCCGGTGACGAGATGCGGCTGCTACGTATCGATACCCGCCAGGTTGAGGTTCCGGCTGACATCATGAATGCGGTGCTGCAGCCGCGACGTCACGGGGCGGTAAAAGGCCGCGAAGCGATCCTCACCGTATCGGTGCCGGCGTGGCACGTCGGGGTGCTGAAAATCGACGGCGAGACACAATCGCTGCTGCAGCCTGGCCTGAGCGCGTACTGGAAGGTCAATCATCTGGTGGAAGCGGAAGTGGTCGATACCCGCCTGCAGGTGCTGGAAGTCGGCGGTCAGGAGATTCTGACTAAAGATAAAGTGAACCTGCGTTTAAATCTGGCGGCGAACTGGCGCTACAGCGATGTGCTGCAGGCGTTCGGACAGCTGACGAAGCCGCTGGATCATCTGTATCGCGAGCTGCAGTTTGCGCTGCGTGAAGCCGTCGGGACGCGAACGCTGGACGAGCTGCTGGAAGATAAGAAAATCATCGATGAGGTGGTGAGCGCGCAGGTTACCGAGCGCATGGCGGCATTTGGCATCGACGTCGCCTCGCTGGGCGTGAAGGATATTGTGCTGCCCGGCGACATGAAAGCCATTCTGTCGCAGCTGGTGGAAGCGGAGAAATCGGCGCAGGCGAATGTAATCCGCCGCCGTGAAGAGACCGCGGCGACCCGTTCGCTGCTCAACACCGCGAAGGTGATGGAAAATAACCCTGTCGCGCTGCGCTTAAAAGAGCTGGAAACGCTGGAAAGAGTGGCGGAACGTATCGATAAAATCTCGGTCTTTGGCGGTCTGGACCAGGTGCTGCATGGCCTGGTGAATCTAAAAGGATAATGAAAATGACGTATCACGGTGTGAATGCCGTTATGCGCCATAAGGTGCAACGGCAGTTAACGGACGTGGAGCGGCGCTACGGCGTCAGAGTGCTCTACGCCTGTGAATCCGGTAGCCGAGGCTGGGGCTTTGCCTCGCCGGACAGCGATTATGATGTGCGGTTTCTCTACGTTCATCCGCTGGAGTGGTATCTGCGGGTGGACGCGCCGCGCGATGTTATCGAGCTGCCCATTGACGATGAGCTGGACGTCTGCGGCTGGGAGTGGCGCAAAGCGCTGGGTCTGCTGAAAGGGGCGAATCCGACGCTGATTGAATGGTTGGATTCACCGGTGGTGTATCGGCAGGATGACGCGACGGTTAAGGCGCTTAAAAAACTCATCCCGCATTGGTTTTCTCCGGTACGCGCCCGTTGGCATTACTACTCGATGGCCAGGAAAAATTTTCGCGGCTATCTGCAAGGCGAACACGTGCGGCTGAAAAAGTACTTTTACGTACTGCGCCCGCTGCTGGCCGTCCGCTGGGTTGAGGCGGGAAAAGGCGTACCGCCGATGCGCTTTGGTTAACTGCCCGTCCTTTGATCAACTGCTGGCGGGAAGCGAGCTGGAAACGGGGCTGCGTGAGGAAATAAACGCGCTGCTGGAACGTAAACAACGTGCGGGAGAGGCGGAGTACGGCCCGCGGCGACCATTACTGCATGCGTTTATTCAGTCCGAGCTGCTCAGAGGCGCGATCCCTCCCGCGCTGCCGGATAGCCGGACAGGGGATATTAGGGAGTTGGACAGATTGCTGATGACCACGGTGATGGGGAACTAAAAATGGCCCGGCAGAAATGACGGGCCATTTTTTCGCCATTACTCGAACAGATTATGATGCAGCTTCTGCACCACTTTTTCGGCATCCGCTCCCGGCACCAGGAAGCACAGGTTGTGGCTGGATGCGCCATAGCAAATCATTCGAATGTTGAACGGATCCAGTACGCCAAACACCTCTTTACCGACGCCGCACGCTTTCGACAGCTCATTACCAATGATGGCGACCAGCGCCAGATCCTGCTCGACCTCAACCCGGCACAGAGAGGAAAGTTCGGTCAACAGCCCTTGGGGGGGCAGGGTATCGCCAGCTGACGTTGAACCGGTGGTATCCATGGTTAGCGCCACGCTCACTTCCGACGTGGTGATCAGATCGACGGAGATGCTGTGACGCGCCAGAATACTAAACACTTCGGCCAGAAAACCACGCGAGTGCAGCATATTCAGGCTGTGCAGGGTTAGCAGCGTCTGCTTGCGGCGCAGCGCCAGCGCGCGGAACAGCGGCGGGGTTTTGGGGTTTTTTGCCACCAGCGGGCCGCCGGCCTGGGCCGCGGCCTTCGGCTCTTTGCTGGAGCCGACGAATACCGGAATATCGCTGCGCACGGCGGGGAGCAGGGTGGCCGGATGCAGGACCTTCGCGCCAAAGGTCGCCATTTCCGCCGCTTCTTCAAAAGCGATAACGTCAATGCGTTTGGCTGCCGGCGCGACGCGCGGGTCGGTGGTGTAGATACCCGGAACATCGGTCCAGATATCGACGCGGGTGGCGTTTAGCGCTTCGCCGAGCAGCGCGGCGGTATAGTCGCTGCCGCAAAGAGCCGGGTGGTGGTGGCGCCCTTTGGCTTCGCTGCCGATAAAGCCCTGGGTGATCACCAGCCCTTCCGCAAGGCGCGGGGTCAGCTGCTGCTGGGTTAATTCAGATAAGGCGGCGATATCCGGTTCCGCGCGGCCAAAGCGGTCGTTGGTGCGCATAATTTTGCGTACGTCGAACCACTGGGCGGCGATACCGCGCTCGCGCAGGATCTCGACAAACAGCAGGGTAGACATCAGTTCGCCGTGGCTGACCAGCTCGTCGGTTAACGCGGTTGAACTGGCCAGGGAGGCGGCTTCCGCCAGGGTGGTGATGTTTTCCAGCAGGCGCTCTATTTCATCGCGGATCACGTTCGGATAGCGCAGACGCTCCAGAATATTGAACTGGATTTGACGCATGGCATCGAGTTTCGCGAAACGTTCGCCGGGTTCCAGCCCTTCCGCTAATGCGACCAGCAGGTTGGTCACGCCCGCTGAGGCGGAAAGCACCACCACGCGGGTATTGGCATCCAACAGCGCGACGTCTACGCTGCGGTTCATGGCATCAAAATCGGCAACGCTGGTGCCGCCGAACTTGGCTACAACTAAATCTGTCATAACAACCTCGTGTCAGGGGGCCTGACTTATTAAAACGATTCCAGAAAACCAATCCTGGCGGGGCTGGACGCAACCGGATTGCAATAAAATGTCTTAATAAGCCAGGCCAAATTATTCAGCCATGGCACAAGGGAAGAGCGAAAAACAGGGTGGGCGCAGAGCGATAAACAAACTACGATGTCACCCAGAAGTGCTCCACCTTGTAGACCCGCTTGCCGATGCTTTGTATCAGCTGGCGAGTATGAAACGCCCGACTGCGAACGTTTCTGGTGACAACCCAGGGGATTCAGCCCCTGTGGCCGGTGATGAGCGTAACCAGACGCTTATTCACCTCGGCGTTGCTCCCCCTCACGTATTTTCCCCGGACTGGCTCCTCCAATACGGTTACCTGGGCAACGCACCTCTTCTGGCAATTACCGACGTCTTTCACTTTGCCAGGGGGACGCGGGACATTATACCCCCCTGCAATACCCTTTCGCTGTAGCGTGAAATGCGCGATCCATACATACCTACGTATACGTAAATACTGCCGTTATATAAAGGCTTCAGGCGAAGTATGTCAACGTCAGGGTTATGCGGATTTTTCATGGGCGGGTCGCTGACAGAAAAAAGCCTTATGATGTCTATACTATCAGGGGCGTTTTGCGCCAAATCGGTCCAATTTCTGACGCGTATCATCGGCATAACATAAAAATCATCACAATTTTTCGTCACCGGCGCTACAATCGACCGCAGTCACAATTCTCAAATCAGAAGAGTATTGCTAATGAAAAACATCAACCCAACGCAGACCTCTGCCTGGCAGGCATTACAGAAACACTTTGATGAAATGAAAGACGTTACCATCGCGGATCTGTTCGCGAAGGATAGCGATCGTTTCTCTAAATTCTCCGCCACGTTCGACGATCTGATGCTGGTGGATTTTTCCAAAAACCGCATCACCGAAGAGACGCTGGCTAAGCTGCAGGACCTGGCCAAAGAGACCTTCCTGGCAGACGCCATTAAATCCATGTTCTCCGGCGAGAAGATTAACCGCACGGAAGACCGCGCGGTGCTGCACGTTGCGCTGCGTAACCGCAGCAATACTCCGATTCTGGTTGATGGCAAAGACGTGATGCCGGAAGTGAACGCCGTGCTTGAGAAGATGAAAACCTTCTCCGAAGCCATTATCTCCGGCAACTGGAAAGGCTACACCGGTAAAGCGATTACCGACGTCGTGAACATCGGTATCGGCGGCTCCGACCTCGGCCCGTTCATGGTGACCGAAGCGCTGCGCCCGTACAAAAACCACCTGAACATGCACTTTGTTTCCAACGTCGATGGGACCCACATCGCCGAAGTGCTGAAAACGGTGAACCCGGAAACCACGCTGTTCCTGGTCGCGTCGAAAACCTTTACCACTCAGGAAACCATGACCAACGCTCACAGCGCGCGCGACTGGTTCCTGGCGACCGCCGGCGATGAGAAGCACGTAGCGAAACACTTCGCCGCGCTCTCGACCAACGGTAAAGCGGTTGGCGAGTTCGGTATTGATACCGCCAATATGTTTGAATTCTGGGACTGGGTTGGCGGCCGTTACTCTCTGTGGTCAGCCATCGGCCTGTCCATCATCCTGTCCGTCGGCTTCGACAACTTTGTTGAGCTGCTCTCCGGCGCGCACGCGATGGATAAACACTTCTCCACGACCGCGCCTGAGAAAAACCTGCCGGTACTGCTGGCGCTGATCGGTATCTGGTACAACAACTTCTTCGGTGCTGAAACCGAAGCGATTCTGCCGTACGACCAGTATATGCACCGCTTTGCCGCCTACTTCCAGCAGGGCAACATGGAATCCAACGGTAAATACGTTGACCGTAACGGCAACGCCGTGGATTACCAGACGGGCCCAATCATCTGGGGCGAGCCGGGTACCAACGGTCAGCACGCGTTCTACCAGCTGATTCACCAGGGGACCAAAATGGTGCCTTGCGACTTTATCGCCCCGGCGATTACCCACAACCCGCTGTCCGACCACCATCCGAAGCTGCTGTCTAACTTCTTTGCCCAGACCGAAGCGCTGGCGTTTGGTAAATCCCGCGAAGTGGTTGAGCAGGAATATCGCGATCAGGGTAAAGATCCGGCGACCCTGGAACACGTGGTGCCGTTCAAAGTGTTTGAAGGCAACCGCCCGACCAACTCCATCCTGCTGCGTGAAATTACGCCGTTCAGCCTGGGCGCGCTGATTGCCCTGTATGAGCACAAAATCTTCACCCAGGGCGTGATTATGAACATCTTCACCTTCGACCAGTGGGGCGTGGAGCTGGGCAAACAGCTGGCTAACCGCATCCTGCCGGAGCTGAAAGATGGTTCCGAAGTGAGCAGCCACGACAGCTCCACTAACGGCCTGATTAACCGCTATAAATCCTGGCGCGCATAATCGCTAAAACGTTCGCAATGCCGGCCCATGTGGCCGGCATTTTTGTTATAGCCGGCGCAGCAGCTTTGCCGGGTTCCCGGCCCACACGCCTTTCTCAGTAATGGATTTGGTCACCACGCTGCCCGCGCCAATCACGACCCCATCGCAGATGCTGACCGCCAGAATGGTTGCGCCGCTGCCGATAGACACATCGTTGCCAATCACAATTCTTCCCCAGCTCTCGCGGTCGGCGTTGGGTTTTCCCTCGCGGAACATATCGTTGGCGAACATCACGCCGTGGCCGATAAAACAGCGCTCGCCGATGGTCACGTACTCGCAGATAAAGGTGTGGGACTGAATTTTGCTGTCGTTGCCGATGCGGGTATGGCCCTGAATCTCCACAAATGGCCCGACGAAGACGTTATCGCCAAGCGTGCAGTCGTAGAGGTTGGCGGGCTGGTAAATCACCACGTTTTCGCCGCTGGCGACGTTGCGAATGGCGGTTTCACGAAGGGTATGCATGCTGCCTCTCAGATTGGTTTAGCCAGAATATGGAGTGTGCTTTCCTGGGTTGCAGAATGAAATGCCACATCCTTCACGTGCTGCATCCCCTGGCGTTCATAAAAACGGCGGGCGCTGGTATTCGCGGCGAGCACTCCCAGCCATAGCCAGCGTTCACCCTTCTCTTTTGCTCGCGTCTCGACGGCGCGGAAAATCTGCTCGCCGTAGCGATGTCCGGTGGCGTCGGGCAGCAGATAAAGCTTATGCAGCAGCGTGCCGGAGGGACCCTCGGGATGAATATTCTGACCACAGGCGTATTTAGCAAAGCCGACAGGACGCGCGGCTTCCGCAATCAACCAACAGCACTGCGGATCGGCCAGGCTGGGCGCCAGCGCGGCCATGGAATATTCTTGCTGCAGGTAGTGCTCCAGTTCATCGGCGTTGTGCCAGAGATGGGCAAAGTGGTGGCGATAGCTGGCATTGGCCATTTCGTTGAGCAAGGCTGCATCTTCTGGCCCTGCAATACGAATTTTGAACATGGTTGTTTCCTTTTTAACCTGTCAGTGTGGCAAGTGATTGTTACATTTACGCAGCCGGTGGCAAAAAGTTAACGAATAATGTCGATCTGGATCACACTTTTGCGTTATACAGGTCACAAATAATGATGATTATGAGGTGTATCTATGCCGCCGGTTTATCGTCCGTTGGTGAGTTTTATTGCAACCGCAATGCAAACCGTTTTGAATCTTGGCCTGCTGTGCCTGGGGGTCATTCTGATCGTATTTCTGGGCAAGGAGACGTTGCATCTGGCGCACGTCCTGTTTACGCCGGAGCCTGTCAGCAAGTACAAGCTGGTGGAGGGGCTGGTCGTCTACTTCCTCTATTTCGAGTTTATCGCGCTGATAGTGAAGTATTTTGAGTCGGGATTTCACTTCCCGCTGCGCTACTTTGTCTATATCGGCATCACCGCCATCGTCCGCCTGATCATTATCGATCATGAGTCGCCTATGGCGGTGCTGATTTACTCCGCTGCGATCCTGATTCTGGTGATTACGCTTTGGCTGTGTAATTCCAACCGCCTGAAACGCGAATAAAAAAAAGCGGCCTCCAGGGCCGCTGACCAACAGTCACAAATAGAATTTATGTAGGGTCCAGTTGAGGATAGCAGTGGCATTTGCCTTACTTTTTCAGCTGAGGGCGGCGGCGGCAATGCCCGGTTGGGGACGCGCATTGCCGCTAAACCGCCGGCCCTCATCTGAAATTTGGGGCGGGTGTTACAAAAAAATTAACCTTTCACTCCGCCTGCCGTCAGGCCATTGACCAACCAGCGCTGGGCCAGCAGGAACACTACGGTAATCGGAATAGCGGAGAGCACCGCTGCAGCGGCAAAGTCGCCCCACAGATAGTTCTGCGGGTTGAGATACTGTTGCATTCCGACCGCCAGGGTATAGCTGTTCACATCGCGCAGCAGCAGGGAGGCCACCGGTACTTCGGTAATCGCGGCGATGAACGACAGAATAAACACCACCGCCAGAATCGGTACCGACAGCGGGAGCAGCACCAGGCGGAAAGCCTGCCACGGGGTGGCGCCGTCCAGCGCCGCCGCTTCCTCCAGCGAGCCGTCGATGGTTTCGAAGTAACCTTTAATCGTCCAGACGTGCAGCGCGATACCGCCCATATAGGCGAAGATGACGCCGCCGTGGGTATTCAGGCCGACGAACGGCACGTACTGGCCGAGACGGTCAAACAGGGCATACAGCGCGACCAGCGACAGAACCGCGGGGAACATCTGGAAAATCAGCATCCCTTTCAGCAGCGTGGCTTTACCCGGGAAGCGCATACGGGCAAAAGCGTAAGCGCAGGTAGTAGAGAGCGCGACGATGCCAATGGCGGTAATGCCGGCCACCTTGATGGAGTTCCACAGCCACAGCAGGACCGGGAAGGGGGGCGGCGTGACGCGACCGTCAGCGTGTTCAACGCTGAAGCCTAACGCCAGCCGCCAGTGCTCCCAGGAGATACTTTCAGGGATCAGGCTACCGGTGGCGAAGTTCCCTTCGCGCAGAGAGATAGCGATGACCATCAGCAGCGGGAACATAATCGCCGCGATAAAAATCAGCAGCAGGAGATGCGTGGTAAACAGGCGCAGCTTCTGAGATTTGGGTTGAACCATAGCCATAATCGTTATCTCCCTTAATCAAACTTCATACGTGTGGCTTTCAGGTTAACAATCGCAAGCAGGCCTACCAGCAGGAAGATCAGCGTGGCGATAGCCGCCGCGAGGCCGAAGTCCTGACCACCGCCGCCTTCAAAGGCGATGCGGTAGGTGTAGCTCACGAGCAGGTCGGTATAACCGGCTGGCGTGGTGGTGCCGAGTCGGTCCGGGCCACCGTTGGTCAACAGCTGAATCAGCACGAAGTTGTTAAAGTTAAAGGCGAAGCTGGCGATCATCAGCGGTGTCAGCGGCTTAATCAGCAGCGGTAGCGTTATCTTAAAGAAGTTCTGGAACGGACCTGCACCATCCATCGCCGAGGCTTCATACAGATCGTCAGGAATCGCTTTCAGCAGACCCATGCACAGGATCATCATGTATGGATAACCGAGCCAGGTGTTGACGATAATAATCATCGAACGCGCGGTGGTTGGGTCGCTGAACCAGGCCGGTTTGATACCAAACAGTGCGCTCAGCATCATGTTGATTTCACCAAAGCTCTGGTTGAATAAGCCCTTGAAAATCAGAATCGAGATAAACGACGGTACGGCATACGGAAGAATCAACAGGACACGGTAAATCGCTTTGCCTTTGAGAGACTCCCACTGTACGAGACAGGCCAGCACCATCCCCACAGCAACGGTGAGGATCACGGTCAGAACGGAGAAGACCACCGTCCAGACAAAGATGGCGAAGAACGGTTTCTGGATGCCTTCGTCGGTAAACACGCGAGTGAAGTTATCCCAGCCGATGGCAACGGTATAGCCTGGACTGAGTTTTTCGCTACCCCAGTTACCGTCAGCGTTAATCGCCTGATAATAACCAATATCGTTATTGGCGCGGTATTTTACGCCGCTCTGGCTGTTGGTGAGCGTACCGTCATCAGCAAGCGTATAAAGTGGCTGCGTGCCGGAGAACTGGCGCAACGAGCTCATAATCACTTTGCTTTCATCCGGCAGGATGGCGGTCAGTTGGTTCAGCGCCTGGCGATTCTGCGTGATGATGCGCAGCGTCCCACGCTCGCCCGCTGGCAAAGCATCCGTTTCTTTCAGTTGCAGTTTCTGTTCGCCGCCAAATTTGAAGGCGTCGGAAACATAATTCTTGCCGGTTTCACCGTCGGTGAGAGCCAGTTGCCACTCATCACCCGCCGGATACAGGCCAAAGTTGTAGGTTTTCCCAGCCTGATACGAACGATCCATCAGGACTTCCTGAGCACGTTCAAAGGTCAGTTGGTTAGTACTGCTGTAGTTGGTAAAGGCAATGGCGATCGTACAAATCAGCGGAAACAGGACAAACAGCCCCATACCGGCAACGCCCGGGTAAACATAGCGCCAGGCATAGGCTTTACGGTTAGCGAAAATATACAGGCCAGCAGAGCTTAAAATCAGCGTCATGATGGCAAACAGATACTCCCCCTGAGCGTACATCAAAACAACAAGGTAACCGACCAGCAGCCCAAGCAGACCCATCACTGACCATTTCAGCGTGTCGCTTTGCCACCAGTGTTTCTTTTTAATGACATCCATGGGGTTCAATCCTCTTTACGCTTTATCCTTCGCACTACCTCTTTGTTGGCTGCGGAAGCGCACCCCAGTCACTTACTTATGTAAGCTCCTGGGGATTTGCCTCCTTGCCGCCTCGATGTAGCGCGAATGCTTTCGCGTAACAACGTATTCAATAAACCTGATTCCCTAAGAAATAAGGGAAACCGTATTACTTGGTGATACGACTTTGTGCATCTTTCAGCGCGGCATCGACGGTCTGACGGCCGCTGGCTGCGTTGATCACTGCGGTACGAACGGCATACCAGAATGCGGACATCTGTGGGATGTTCGGCATGATTTCGCCTTTCTGGGCGTTATCCATGGTGGCGGCGATGCGTGGGTCTTTTGCTAACTGATCCTGGAAGGATTTCAGCGCAACGGCGCCCAGCGGCTTGTCCTTGTTCACTTCATCCAGACCCTGATCGGTCAGCAGGTAGTTTTCGAGGAACTCTTTCGCCAGCTCTTTGTTCGGGCTGGCGGCGTTGATGCCTGCGCTCAGCACGCCCACGAACGGTTTAGACGGTTTGCCGTTGAAGGTTGGTAGCAGGGTCACGCCGTAGTTGATTTTGCTCTTGTCGATGTTGGTCCAGGCCCACGGACCGTTGATAGTCATCGCGGTTTCGCCTTTGTTGAACGCCGCTTCCGCGATGGAGTAGTCAGTATCCGCGTTCATGTGTTTGTTCTTGATGAGGTCAACCAGGAAGGTCAGACCCGCTTTCGCGCCGGCGTTATCCACGCCCACGTCTTTCACATCGTACTTGCCGTTTTCAAACTTGAATGCGTAACCGCCGTCGGCGGCAATCAGCGGCCAGGTGAAGTACGGCTCTTGCAGGTTGAACATCAGCGCGGATTTACCTTTCGCCTTCAGTTCTTTATCCAGTGCAGGAATTTCTTCCCAGGTTTTCGGTGGGTTTGGCACGAGGTCTTTGTTGTAAATCAGCGACAGCGCTTCAACCGCGATCGGGTAGGCAATCAGTTTGCCGTTATAGCGTACGGCATCCCAGGTGAACGGATAGAGTTTGTCCTGGAACGCTTTGTCAGGCGTGATTTCAGCCAGCAGGCCAGACGGGGCGTACCCGCCAAAACGGTCATGAGCCCAGAAGATGATGTCCGGGCCGTCGCCGGTCGCGGCAACCTGCGGGAATTTCTCTTCCAGTTTGTCCGGGTGCTCAATAGTGACTTTGATCCCGGTGTCTTTCTCGAATTTTTTGCCCACTTCAGCGAGGCCGTTATAGCCTTTGTCGCCGTTAATCCAGATAACCAGCTTACCTTCTTCAATCTTGGCGAGAGCCGAGGCGGAAAACATCATCGTCGTTAATGCAGACAATGCGAGGATGCGTGCGCCAGTTTTGATTTTCATAGTTCCCATCCTGTTTGGTGATTTTGCAGAGGTGGCTTAACGGTTACTAGTTTCTTTATACGACAACCTCTTTCCATCCTCCTTACCCCTACGCCCCACCCGCTCTTTATGTGATCTGTGTTACATAAATGTGAGTATTGCGTACTGGCGCACATAAAAACCCACCGATTTTTGCAGGCTGCATCACGAAATTCCTCTGAGGCAGGTAGCCCGGGTCTCAGACGCTGCTCTCTCATCCTCCCGCCTCCTCCCCCATAAAAAAGCCGGGGGGTGGAGGATTCACGAAAGTAATGGAACACGCATAGTGAACTTATCTTGAATTTTTCTGTCGGTGACAGGTTGTAACGAAGGGAGAAGGGCATGGCGAGCGTACAGCTGCGAAATGTAACAAAAGCCTGGGGTGACGTGGTGGTATCGAAAGATATCAATCTCGACATTCACGAAGGGGAATTCGTGGTGTTTGTCGGACCGTCAGGCTGCGGTAAGTCGACCTTGCTGCGTATGATCGCCGGGCTTGAAACCATCACCAGTGGTGACTTGTTTATCGGGGAGACCCGGATGAACGACATTCCGCCCGCCGAACGCGGTGTGGGTATGGTCTTTCAGTCCTACGCGTTATACCCCCATTTATCTGTCGCGGAAAACATGTCATTCGGCCTCAAACTGGCCGGGGCGAAAAAAGAGGTGATGAACCAACGTGTGAACCAGGTTGCGGAAGTTCTGCAACTGGCACACCTGCTGGAGCGTAAACCAAAAGCGCTTTCCGGCGGACAACGTCAGCGTGTGGCGATTGGCCGTACGCTGGTCGCCGAACCGCGTGTATTCCTGCTGGACGAACCGCTGTCAAACCTCGACGCCGCGCTGCGCGTCCAGATGCGTATTGAAATCTCCCGCCTGCATAAACGTCTTGGTCGCACGATGATTTACGTCACCCACGATCAGGTCGAAGCGATGACCCTGGCTGACAAAATTGTGGTGCTGGATGCCGGTCGCGTAGCGCAGGTCGGTAAACCGCTGGAGCTATACCACTACCCGGCTGACCGCTTTGTTGCCGGGTTTATTGGCTCGCCAAAGATGAACTTCCTGCCGGTGAAAGTCACCGGGACGGCCATCGATCAGGTGCAGGTTGAACTGCCTAACCGCCAGCAAATATGGCTCCCGGTAGACAGCCATGCGGTGCAGGTTGGCGCCAACATGTCTTTAGGTATCCGCCCGGAACATCTGCTGCCCAGCGATATCGCCGATGTCACTCTCGAAGGTGAAGTGCAGGTGGTCGAGCAGCTTGGTCACGAAACACAAATTCATATCCAGATCCCCGCCATCCGTCAAAACCTGGTTTACCGCCAGAACGACGTGGTGTTGGTAGAAGAGGGTGCCACATTCGCTATCGGCCTGCCGCCAGAGCGTTGCCATCTGTTCCGTGAGGATGGCAGTGCATGTCGTCGGTTGCATCAAGAGCCGGGTGTTTAAGGTATCCCATTAAAAAAAAGCGCAAAACCGTAAAGGTGAAGCGTTTAAAGAAAAGCAATGATCTCAGGAGATAGAACGATGATTACTCTGCGCAAACTCCCTCTGGCGGTTGCTGTGGCGGCAGGCATTATGTCTGTTCAGGCAATGGCTGTGGATTTCCATGGCTATGCACGTTCCGGCATTGGCTGGACGGGTAGCGGCGGTGAACAACAGTGTTTCCAGGCAACCGGCGCCCAAAGTAAATACCGTCTGGGTAACGAATGTGAAACCTATGCGGAAATTAAATTAGGTCAGGAAGTGTGGAAAGAGGGCGATAAGAGCTTCTACTTCGACACTAACGTTGCCTATTCCGTCGCACAGCAGAATGACTGGGAAGGGACTGACCCGGCCTTCCGTGAAGCCAACGTGCAGGGTAAAAACCTGATTGAATGGCTGCCAGGCTCCACTATCTGGGCAGGTAAGCGCTTCTATCAGCGTCATGATGTTCACATGATCGACTTCTACTACTGGGATATTTCAGGTCCTGGTGCTGGTATTGAAAACATCGATCTGGGCTTCGGTAAACTGTCTCTGGCCGCGAGCCGTTCACAGGAAGCGGGTGGTTCATATGCTTTCAGCAGCCAGAATATCTATGATCGTACCAAAGACACCGCCAACGACGTATTTGACGTTCGTTTAGCACAGTTGGCAACTAACCCGGATGGGATGTTGGAATTGGGCGTTGACTATGGCCGTGCGAATACCACCGATGATTACCACCTGGCAGAAGGCGCATCTAAAGATGGTTGGATGTTCACCGCTGAACATACCCAGAGCATGCTGAAGGGCTACAACAAGTTTGTTGTTCAGTACGCGACAGATTCTATGACCACTCAGGGTAAAGGTCTGAACCAAGGGTCTTACGGTTCATCCTCCTTCACCGTTACTAACCCAGACGGTAGTAAAACGAATTACGCCAATAACGTTATTAATAACAACGGTAGCCTGTTCCGCGTACTTGACCACGGTGCAATCTCCCTGGGCGACAAATGGGATCTGATGTACGTCGGTATGTACCAGAACCTCGATATGGATAACGACCTGGGGACCGAATGGTACACCGTCGGTATTCGTCCGATGTACAAATGGACACCGATCATGAGCACCCTGCTGGAAGTCGGTTACGACAACGTCAAATCTCAGCAAACTGGCGATCGCAACAGCCAGTACAAAATCACCCTGGCGCAACAGTGGCAGGCTGGCGACAGCATCTGGTCCCGCCCGGCAATTCGTGTCTTTGCAACCTATGCCAAATGGGATGAAGAGTGGGGCTACGTTAAAAATGGTAACGACGTAACCAAATACGCTGCTGCAACCAACTCTGGTATCAGCACAACCAGCCGTGGCGACAGCGATGAGTGGTCCTTCGGTGCCCAGATGGAAATCTGGTGGTAATTCAGCACTAACCTGACGTAAAGACCGAAAGAGGGGCGCCAGCCCCTCTTGATTACGGTTTAGCGCGCTATTGCCTGGCCACCGCTGAACCCATGCTATCTGAGGTGATAACAATGAAAATGAAGAAAAGTCTCGTTGCCCTTTGTTTATCTGCAGGGTTATTTGCCAGCGCGCCTGGCATCAGCCTGGCCGATGTAAATATTGTTCCGCAGAACACCACCGCGGCTCCAGCTATTCCCACTGCTGCGCTACAACAGTTAACCTGGACGCCGGTTGATCAATCCAAAACCCAGTCGACACAGCTAGCGACAGCGGGTCAGCGTCTTGATGTTGCTGGTATTACTGGCCCAGTCGCTGCGTACAGCGTACCCGCGAATATTGGTGAGTTAACCCTGACGCTGACCAGTGAAGTCAACAAACAAACCAGCGTATTTGCACCAAACGTTTTAATTCTTGATCAGAACATGACGCCATCTGCGTTCTTCCCCAGCAGCTATTTCACCTACCAGGAACCCGGCGTGATGAGTGCCGATCGTCTGGAAGGCGTAATGCGTCTGACGCCAGCGCTGGGCCAGCAAAAGCTCTATGTTCTGGTCTTTACCACAGATAAAGATCTCCAGCAGACCACGACCCTGCTTGACCCGGCAAAAGCCTATGCCAAGGGTGTAGGTAACGCTGTTCCGGATATTCCTGACCCGATCGCCCGTCATACCACCGACGGTCTGCTGAAGCTGAAAGTCAAAACCAGTTCCTCCTCCAGCGTGCTGGTAGGGCCGCTGTTTGGCTCATCCGGCCCTGGCCCTGTCACGGTGGGTAATACCGCAGCGCCTGCAGTTACTTATGCGGCTCCGGCGGCAGCCGTTGCTGCTCCAGCGCCACAACCGGTGAAGAAAAGTGAGCCGATGTTAAATGACACGGAAAGTTATTTTAACCAGGGCATTAAGGATGCCGTGGCGAAAGGCGATGTCGATAAAGCGCTGAAGCTGCTTGATGAAGCTGAACGTCTGGGATCCAAATCTGCCCGATCCACCTTTATCAGCAGTGTAAAAGGCAAGGGGTAAACGTCTCCCCGCAGTGCTGATTTTGCAACAACTGGTGCGTCTCCTGGCGCACCTTTTTTTATCCTTCGGTGCTAATTGTTACACTTATGTTGCTCTGACGATCACTTAATTGTGTTTGCTCACCCCGTAATGCATTTTCTGCGATACAATGCCTTCAGGTTATAAATCGGAGAGTAAGGCATGCCACACCCTGCGTTAACGCAACTGCGTGCGCTGCGTTATTTTGATGCGATCCCGGCGCTGGACCCCCAACTGCTCGACTGGTTGTTACTGGAAGATTCCATGACCAAACGTTTTGAGCAGCAGGGGAAAAAGGTCACCGTCACGTTACTTCGCGAAGGATTTGTTGGGCAAAATGAGGTGGCTGAAGAACTGACGCTGCTGCCTAAAGAGTCTCGCTATTGGTTACGTGAAATCCTGTTATGTGCGGATGGTGAACCCTGGCTTGCCGGACGGACCGTGGTGCCTGAATCAACCTTGTGCGGCCCTGAACTGGCCTTACAGAACCTGGGGAAAACCCCGCTCGGACGCTACCTGTTTACGTCATCGACATTGACCCGAGATTTTATTGAGATTGGCCGCGATGCAGCGCTATGGGGGCGTCGTTCCCGCCTACGGCTGAGCGGTAAGCCGCTGATGCTTACCGAGCTTTTTCTGCCTGCATCGCCGTTGTACTGAGAGGAAGATAAAGATGGAGTGGAGTCTGACGCAGAATAAGCTGCTGGCGTTTCACCGCTTGATGCGTACGGATAAGCCGATCGGCGCCTTACTGCTGCTCTGGCCAACGCTATGGGCATTGTGGGTGGCGACCCCAGGCATGCCGCAACTGTGGATCCTGGCGGTATTTGTCGCCGGCGTTTGGTTAATGCGCGCCGCTGGATGTGTGGTAAATGATTATGCCGACAGGAAGTTTGACGGACACGTTAAACGCACCGCGAATCGACCGCTGCCGAGCGGTGCTGTCACCGAAAAAGAAGCCCGAACGCTGTTCGTCGTATTGGTGTTGCTCGCCTTCCTGCTGGTTTTGACGCTCAACACGATGACCATTTTGTTGTCCGTTGCGGCGCTAGCGCTGGCGTGGGTCTATCCCTTCATGAAACGCTACACGCATCTGCCGCAGGTGGTGCTGGGCGCGGCGTTTGGCTGGTCTATACCGATGGCGTTTGCCGCCGTGAGCGAGTCTGTACCACTGAGCTGCTGGCTGATGTTCCTCGCCAACATTCTCTGGGCGGTGGCCTATGACACACAGTATGCGATGGTTGACCGGGATGATGACCTGAAGATTGGCATTAAATCGACCGCGATCCTGTTCGGCCAGAACGACAAACTCATTATTGGTATTCTGCAGGTCGGTGTACTGGTGCTGATGGCGCTGGTTGGGTGGCTGAACGGGCTGGGACCGGGCTATTACTGGTCTCTGCTGGTGGCGGGTGCGCTGTTTGTGTATCAGCAGAAGCTGATCGTTAATCGTGAGCGTGATGCCTGTTTTAAAGCGTTTATGAACAATAACTATGTAGGCCTGGTACTGTTCTTAGGACTGGCGATGAGCTACTGGCACTTTTGAGTTTGGCTTAGCCTGCAAAATAAAAACCGGTCATTTCGACCGGTTTTTTTATGCTTATTCGCCCTGTGTGGCGCTCTCGATGGTCAGACGCACATCCGATGTGACCAGTTCGGCCAGCATCTGGTAGATCTTCATCGTCTCTTCCGGCTCGGCATCCCCGGTATCGCTAATGAATCCCTCGTCACGCAGTGTCAGCACCAGAGAGCTGAACACCGCTTTATCGAAGAATTCCGGCGCGTTAATGCCGTGCAGCACTGAGAGGCGTTGTGCCACGGTGCGGCTCTCTTTCTCCAGCGTGCCACGGTTGATCGACGGGTTGGCGCTCAGTAGCCAGAAGGTGATAGCGTAGCGTTGCAACGTCTCGCGAGCACCCGCAGCCAACAGCTGCAGCGTACGGGAGCGGGCAGGGTTAATATGCAGCTCGCCATCCTGTAGAGTAATCAGCCCCTGGCGCTGCATTTCGCTGGCCAGTTCGTCAATCACCCCGGCAAGCTCATCGCGCTCCCAGCGCAGGAACAACTCGGCTTTCAGCATCGGGTACAACGCATCAATATGCTGCTGTAGCGCGACGCGTGAAATACGACGATGCTGAGTCACAATGGCTGCCATCAACGAAGGCAGAACCAGCATATGCGCAATGTTATTGCGGTAGTACGTCATCAAGACCGCCTGCTCGCGCGGCAGAATAATGATGTCACCGATGGTGTCTTTCTCGACCTCAAACTTGTTCATCTGCAAGGCGTGGTCGATCAGTTCACTGGCACTTTGCGCAGGAACGGTTGAGTCCGCCGCGTACGGCACGTTGCGCAGCAGGCTCAGGTAGCAGTCGAGCTGCTCGGTTAACTGTTCACGGGTCAGAGAGCGCTGGCGGGAAGCCAACAGCGCGGTACAACACAGGTTCATGGCGTTGGCCGCGCCAGCGTTGTTAATGCGCACCATCAGATCGGCGGCAATGTTATTCACCGTCGGCGTCAGCCAGGCCGGACGGATAGACTCGATAGGATCGATAGATTCACGCCATTCTGGCACATGCTGGTTGAGGTAAGTCATCAATGGCATTGGTTCACCAAAGTTGACGTAGCCCTGACCCAGGTTGCGCAGCTTGCTTAAGCCACGCAGCATTTGTGGCAGACTTTCTTTCTCTTTCGTCGCGCCGCGCAGCTCTTTGGCGTAGGTGCCCACTTCCATTACGTGCTCGTAGCCGATGTAGATCGGTACGAGAGTAATAGGACGCGTACCGCCGCGCAGCATCGCCTGAATAGTCATCGACAGGGTGCCGGTTTTCGGGTCGAGCAAACGACCAGTACGTGAACGTCCACCCTCGACAAAGTACTCAACCGAGTAGCCGCGGCTGAACAATTCGCCCAGGTATTCACGGAATACGGTGGAGTAGAGCTTGTTGCCCTTGAAGGTACGACGAATAAAGAATGCGCCCAGACGACGGAAAATCGGACCCGCTGGCCAGAAATTCAGGTTGATACCGGCTGCGATGTGCGGCGGAACCAGACCCTGGTGGTACAGAACGTACGACAGCAGCATATAGTCCATATGGCTGCGGTGGCACGGAACGTACACGATTTCATGCCCATCGTGCGCCAACTGGCGTACACGCTCCGCATTATGAACGTTAATCCCCTGATACAGACGGTTCCAGGTAAAGCCCAGGATACGGTCCGTCAAACGGATCATTTCGTAGGAGAAGTTGGCGGCAATCTCTTCCATCAGCGCAATGGCATTTTGCTGCGCTTTTTCGTGGGAGATTTTTTTACTGCGCGCTTCATCTTCTACCGCGCGAGCGATCGCTTTTGAAGCTAACAGTTTATTAAACAGATCCTGGCGGGCAGGGAGGCGCGGGCCGACAGCGGCCAGACGCTGGCGAGCAAAGTGCATACGCGCCACGCGTGCCAGCTTCTGGGCAATGATCTTATCCGTACCGTGTTCATCCGCCATACGACGCAGAGAGACCGACGGGGAGAAGCGGACAAAACTGTCGCGACCCAGCCATGAAACCGCAAAGAATTTCTGTACGCCGTTTAGCATACGTAACGGCGGATTAACTTCACCTTTTTCACGCCCTGGCGCACGGCCAAACATCACCGAAACCGGCACCATCTGCACATCCAGGTCTGGATTGCTGCGATGTAAGTCGAGATAGTTATGGAACAGCTTGATGGACTCTTCTTTTGGCGTGTAATAGGTGAACACACGCGGGCCGCCGTGAATAAACACGTAGCGCGGCAGTAAAGTCCCGTCTATCTCCAGCGGTTCCAGGGGATCGGGGAGATCGTGCACCAGACATTGGGCACGCAGCGTCAGCAAGTCTGCTTTTGAATTGTACGGTAGGACGTACATAATGGGACGAGACGTATCGAGTCCCAATTCCGGGGCAGGTTCTGCCGGAATAGACTTGCTTTTTACCAGGACGCTTAATGGTAAATTCAGTAATTTGTAGTAAATTCGTGGCCAGCCGGACATAAACGATGTAAAGCCTCTGGTTAATAATGCAAATGCGCTGCAAGGATATCAGAAAGTTTAGTGAATTTCTGTGGTATCCCGTCATACTTCGCGCTGCTTTGCCACACCCTGAAACAAACGGGGTAACGTTACAATGACATTGACGCTAATAATGTAAAAAGGTTCTTTTTGATGGCCAATAATACCACTGGATTCACCCGAATTATCAAAGCTGCAGGCTATTCCTGGAAAGGTTTTCGCGCCGCATGGATCAATGAGGCGGCATTCCGCCAGGAAAGCGTTGCCGTACTGCTGGGCGTAGCTATCGCCTGCTGGCTGGACGTCGATGCGATTACTCGCGTGCTGTTGATTGGTTCCGTGATGCTGGTGATGATCGTTGAAATCCTCAACAGTGCGATTGAGGCGGTAGTTGACCGTATAGGCTCTGAGTATCACGAACTTTCCGGCCGGGCGAAAGATATGGGGTCGGCGGCGGTATTGTTGTCTATTTTTGTCGCTCTGATTACCTGGGGCATCCTGTTGTGGTCGCATTTGCGATAAGGATTCCACATCTTCATAAATCTCCTGCTTTTTGTGCAGTTTGCGGTTCCAAAATCACCTTTAGCTGTATATACTCACAGCATAACTGTATATACACCCAGGGGGCGGAATGAAAGCGTTAACGGCCAGGCAGCAAGAGGTGTTTGATCTCATTAGAGATCACATCAGCCAGACAGGTATGCCACCGACGCGTGCGGAGATCGCGCAGCGTTTGGGGTTCCGTTCCCCAAATGCCGCTGAAGAACATCTGAAAGCGCTGGCGCGTAAAGGTGTGCTGGAAATTGTCTCCGGCGCATCGCGCGGTATTAGACTGCTGCAGGAAGAAGAAGAGGGATTACCGCTTGTCGGTCGTGTGGCGGCAGGCGAGCCACTTCTGGCGCAGCAGCACATCGAAGGCCACTACCAGGTCGATCCCTCATTGTTCAAACCGAACGCCGATTTTCTGCTGCGCGTCAGCGGTATGTCGATGAAAGATATCGGTATTATGGACGGCGATTTGCTGGCGGTGCATAAAACTCAGGACGTGCGTAACGGTCAGGTTGTTGTTGCCCGTATTGATGACGAAGTTACGGTTAAGCGCCTGAAAAAGCAGGGCAACAAGGTTGAACTTCTGCCAGAAAATAGCGAATTTAAACCTATCGTTGTCGACCTACGTGAGCAAAGCTTCACCATTGAAGGGCTGGCGGTAGGTGTCATTCGTAACGGTGAATGGCTGTAATCATGTATTAATACTGTGGCGCATTCTGCGCCACAGTTAGTTTTCACTTCTTTTCATCAGGCTTTCCTGTATGCCTTTCTTTACCTCCTCTGATAAAGCACTCTGGCACCTCGCCTTACCGATGATCTTCTCCAATATCACCGTTCCCCTGCTGGGACTGGTGGACACCGCGGTGATTGGTCATCTGGATAGTCCGGTCTATCTTGGCGGTGTTGCGGTTGGTGCTACGGCAACCAGTTTTCTCTTTATGCTGCTGCTTTTCCTGCGCATGAGCACCACGGGTCTTACTGCCCAGGCATTTGGTGCGAAAAATCCACAGGCGCTGGCGCGCGCACTGGTGCAGCCGCTAATGCTGGCGCTGGGCGCGGGGTTGCTTATCGCACTGTTTCGTACGCCGATTATCGATGTAGCGCTGCATATTGTCGGGGGAAGTGAAGCGGTACTGGAACAAGCCCGGCGTTTCCTTGAAATCCGCTGGCTCAGCGCACCCGCCTCGCTGGCTAATCTGGTTCTGCTCGGCTGGCTGCTTGGCGTTCAGTATGCGCGTGCGCCGGTTATCCTGTTGATTGTTGGCAATATTCTTAACATTGTGCTCGATTTATGGCTGGTGATGGGCCTGCATATGAACGTGCAAGGTGCGGCACTGGCGACGGTGATTGCTGAATATGCCACCTTACTGATCGGCCTGATGATGGTGCGCAAAGTCCTGCATATGCGCGGAATATCGCTGGCAATGCTGAAGCAGGCGTGGCGTGGCAACTTCCGTCGTTTGCTGGCGCTTAATCGTGACATCATGTTGCGCTCGCTGCTGCTGCAGCTCTGTTTTGGCGCTATCACGGTGCTGGGTGCGCGTCTGGGAGGCGATATTATTGCGGTTAATGCCGTTCTGATGACCCTGCTAACCTTTACCGCCTACGCGCTGGATGGATTTGCCTATGCCGTGGAAGCGCATTCGGGCCAGGCCTATGGGGCGCGAGATGGTAGCCAGTTACTGGACGTCTGGCGGGCGGCCTGTCGGCAGTCCGGTATTGTGGCTATTCTGTTTTCGCTGGTTTATGCCCTGTTTGGCGAGCAGATTGTTGCGCTACTGACCTCGCTGCCGCAAATCCAACTACTGGCCGATCGCTATCTCTTCTGGCAGGTGGTGTTACCGCTGGTGGGGGTCTGGTGTTATCTGCTCGACGGAATGTTTATTGGCGCGACGCGGGCTGCAGAAATGCGCAACAGTATGGCCGTTGCCGCAGTGGGATTCGCCTTAACGCTCCTGACGTTGCCGTGGCTGGGAAATCATGGTTTGTGGCTGGCGTTAACCGTTTTCCTCGCGTTGCGCGGGCTGTCGCTGGCCTTTATCTGGCGGCGTCACTGGCGTAATGGAACCTGGTTTGCCTAATCTGGATGGTTAAAAATTCCGAATAATAAATAAAACCCAGAATCAGTGACTACACTTATTCTCACGTCCAGCAAAAACAGCATGTGTCTGGACATGGCACTCTCGCTATTCACAACCTAACGATGAGGACTTGATGATGAATAAAGACGAAGTCGGCGGCAACTGGAAGCAGTTTAAAGGTAAAGTGAAAGAGCAATGGGGCAAACTGACCGATGATGATATGACGGTCATTGAAGGTAAACGTGACCAACTGGTCGGTAAAGTCCAGGAGCGTTACGGTTACGCGAAAGATCAGGCGGAGAAAGAAGTTAACGATTGGGAAAAACGTAATGATTACCGCTGGTAATTAACCCCTCCCTCCTGAGAGTACAAGGATGTACGCTCTCCCGCTAACCTAGCGCCCCACTTTCTTCTTCACCTGAATCGTATGGTCATGCTGGCACTCGCCAGGATGGCGGCATGACTCAACTTCTACACAGGCCGGACACAGCCCGTGTGCTTCAATAACATTATGTCGCAGAGCAAAGCCCATTTTGGCCGCCAGCGTATGCATGATGTCTTCCACACCTTCTGCGCACTCTTCTTTTACCACACCACAGCGGTCACAAATGAACATCGCGGAACTGTGGGTTGGCTGATCGAACAGATGGCAAAGGACATAGCTGTTGGTGGATTCCACCTTATGCACAAACCCTTGTTCCAGCAGAAAATCGAGCGCACGATACACGGTTGGCGGCTTGGCCTGCGGCTCAGTTTCCCGCAACAGGTCGAGCAGGTCATAGGCGCTGATAGCCCCTTCCTGCAGGCTCATCAGGCGCAACACTTCGAGACGCTGTGGCGTAAGCCGCACGTTGCGTTGCGCACAGAGTTTTTCAGCTTGAGCCAATAACTCTTGCGTAGTGGTTTTGTCCATTTGGCGCCTCGATTTGCGTGGAAGGTTAATCCCTTACTTTAACATGTTCTGCTTAAAACGCCGAGATCCACCGCGGTGTGCTATACCTGACGCATCGCAATACTGGAAAATAACCATGAAAAGACCCGATTGTATTCGCCACTGGCGTGAGGTTGAGGGGGCTGATGACTCCACTTATCCCGACAGCGATGAGCTATTTGCTATTGGCGCGCCGCTTGCCCGCAAATTGGGGTTAGGACGACTCGGCATTCATCATGAACGCCTGCCGCCGGGTCGGCGCACGTCGTACCCGCACGCTGAAAGCGATGAGGAAGAGTTTATCTATGTGCTGGAAGGTTATCCTTAGGCCTGGATTAACGGGTATTTATGGAAGCTAGAGCCGGGCGACAGCGTCGGTTTCCCGGCAGGTACAGGCGTGTGCCATACCTTTATCAATAACACCAGCGAAGAGGTGCGTCTATTAGTCGTGGGTGAGGCGAACAAAAAATATAACCGCATTTATTATCCGCTTAACCCGGTCTATGCCGCTACACGCGAGGATCGCTGGGTCGACCATCCGCCGCAGTTTTTCGGATCACACGACGGAAAACCGGGGCGTAAATAGCGTTTGTTGAGGGGCAGAGGGAGTGAGCCGCGAGGATGTGGCTCACTATCGTAACGGTCTATGCTATAGTAGCGCCCCTTTTTTAACCGGATGCTTGAATATTCGCCATGCTGCCTGAATCTCAGTCTACCGCTTTCCCCGCTCATCGTTTTTCTATCGCGCCGATGCTCGACTGGACGGACAGACACTGCCGCTACTTTTTGCGCTTACTGTCCAGCCAGACATTGCTCTATACGGAGATGGTAACCACCGGCGCGATCATTCATGGTAAAGGCGATTATCTGGCGTATAGCGAAGAAGAGCATCCGGTCGCATTGCAACTGGGCGGGAGCGATCCTGCGGCGCTGGCGCAGTGCGCGAAGCTCGCTGAACAGCGGGGTTATGACGAAATCAATCTCAACGTGGGTTGTCCTTCCGACCGCGTGCAGAATGGCATGTTTGGCGCTTGCCTGATGGGGAATGCGCAACTGGTCGCCGATTGCGTCAAAGCAATGCGCGACGTGGTGTCGATTCCGGTAACGGTGAAAACGCGTATCGGCATTGATGACCAGGACAGTTACGAATTCCTGTGCGATTTCATCAACACGGTATCTGGCAACGGCGAATGTGAGATGTTTATCATTCACGCCCGCAAGGCCTGGCTGTCCGGGTTAAGCCCGAAAGAAAACCGCGAAATTCCACCGCTGGATTATGACCGTGTTTATCAGCTAAAGCGTGATTTCCCGCATCTGACGATGTCGATCAACGGCGGCATTAAATCGCTGGAAGAAGCAAAAATTCATCTGCAACATATGGATGGCGTGATGGTGGGGCGTGAAGCTTACCAAAACCCAGGTATTCTGGCGTCCGTTGACCGTGAGATTTTTGCTGCTGCCACCGAAGATGCCGATCCAGTTGCCGTGGTGCGCGCCATGTACCCGTACATTGAGCGTGAACTGAGTAAGGGGACCTATTTGGGACATGTGACGCGCCATATGTTGGGGCTGTTTCAGGGGATCCCTGGGGCTCGTCAGTGGCGTCGCTATCTGAGCGAAAATGCGCATAAAGCCGGGGCAGATATTAACGTACTGGAGCATGCGCTGAAGCTGGTCGCTGACAAGCGTTAAGTTTTCGCCAAAAGTTAGTTAATTTCACCACGCCCTGCGCTTTGTCGCGGGGCGTTTTCTTTATAAATCAATACATTATTTTTGGCATGTTTCTTGTAAAGCAATGGAGAGAATTTCATTTCGGGAGAGAGCCATGCTGGAACTACTTTTTGTGATTGGATTTTTTATCATGCTGATGGTCACCGGCGTATCTTTGCTGGGCGTTCTGGCTGCATTGGTCGTAGCCACCGCAGTGATGTTTCTGGGCGGACTATTTGCCTTGATGATTAAACTGTTGCCCTGGCTGCTACTGGCTGTTGCCGTGGTGTGGGTTATCAAGGCGATAAAAGCGCCAAAAGTCCCACAGTATCAGCGCAATAACCGTCGATTTTACTAAGGTATTGAGTGGTGCGTCACAACCTGCAACATTGCCTTTAGAACCAAATAGGAATTGATTATCAAATCTGTCACTATTGCCGGGTTAACGAATTCATCGAGCTGTACCCTACATACAGCCGAACTAAAAAAAGAAAGGGCTTCC
>OAUX01000295.1_pt1 | contig 25564 bp, 16 predicted proteins | sample 1501311 | NCBI WGS metagenome assembly OAUX01 (sample SAMEA2580066, study PRJEB22360) | human gut metagenome | reverse complement strand
TCTTCAAAGCATCTATGGAATTGCTTAATGTACCAGCTGAAAAACAAGACGAATTACTTGGCCAAGTAGAAGAGTTCTTCACACTTCGTTTGAAAAATATCTTCCTTGATCGCGAAGTTCCTCATCATGTAATCGACTTGTTGTTGTCCAACAATGAATTGTCCGTTGCTGATGCAGAAGGTCTTGTAAACGCATTGTTAGCAAATCGCATCGATGAAAATGTTGAGCTTGTTCAAGCTTATACTCGTATGTACAATCTTGTAAAAGATGTGGAATATACAGGCGTTAATAGCGACTTGTTAAAAGAAGATGCTGAAAAAGCATTATTCGAAGCTGCTTCTAAAGCATCCGAAGCAAGCCTTGCTGCATGGGAAGCAAATGATTACAATGCTGTTGTAGCTGTTCCTGCTACTTTAGTTCCAGCTATCAACAAATTCTTTGAAGATGTAATGGTTATGGATAAAGACGAAGCTATTAAAGCTAACCGTTTACAACTCGTTCGTTTAGCTTATAGTGTAATGGCTATTATCGGCGATATTAGTGCATTAAAATAATATATTGTGTATTAGATAGATAAAACTTTTACAGTAATATATGAAAGAAGAGGTACCATTTGGTACCTCTTTTTGCTTTTACGAAGAATATACAAATTTTATGCAGGATTTTTTGAGAATATGGCGAATATCTTATAATATACAAAGTTGTATGAGGAGATAACTGTCATGAATCATGATGAATTATATAAAGCCTTATGTAAGGTGCCAAATGGTAAAGAAAAATCTCGTGATAAAATAATTATAGAATTATATATGCGATCTGAAGGGGCATCTCAAAAACAATTAGTGGATGCTCTTAATATGCGTCCTGCTACAGTATCAGAGCAGACCGATATTCTTATTGAATTAGGGTATGTCACAAAGCACATCGATTATATGGATAAACGGATTTCCGTAGTAGGGCTCACTGAAGAGGGGAAACGATTAGGTAAGTCATTATTACATTCATATGACCAATTTCTTAATGTACTATTTTCTGATTTTTCTGATGATGAAAAAGATGATTTATACCGCTTGTTAGGTAAGTTAAAGCGCCCAATCTTAAGTAAATAATTAGTTTCTCAAAATTATATAGAAAATACTTGCGAACAGTACGTGATTTATGATACTATATTGCTGTTAATTTGAGACAGTCCGCTGCCTATAAGGTGTAGGTATTGAATGTCTGCAAACAGGAGGAAACAATGAACATTATTAACGTACTTGAACAAGAACAACTTCGTACAGACATCCCTACTTTCCGCGCTGGTGACACAGTTCGCGTACACGTAAAAGTAGTGGAAGGTTCTCGTGAACGTATCCAAGTATTCGAAGGTTTGGTAATTAAACGTCAAAACGGTGGCGTACGTGAAACTTTCACAGTTCGTCGTATTGCATCCGGTGTAGGTGTAGAACGTACATTCCCACTTCACAGCCCACGCTTAGCTAAAATCGAAGTTATGCGCCGTGGTGTTGTTCGTCGTGCTAAATTGTACTACTTACGTAACCTTACTGGTAAAGCTGCTCGTATTCGCGAAAAACGCTAATGTTCATAAAAGGCTGCCGTTGGCAGCCTTTTATTTTTGCTAAAATTTAGATGTAGAAAGGAAATACTATGGCAGATTCACCTATCGTACATTGGTTCCCTGGGCATATGGCGAAAGCCACACGTATGATTACGGAGTATATCAAAAAGGTAGACGTAGTTATCGAGTTACTAGATGCGCGTATTCCTCGTTCTAGTGCGAACCCTGTAATTACTGAACTCGTTGGTCAAAAACCTCATATCGTACTGTTAAATAAAGTAGATTTAGCGGATCCTAAAGCTACAAAGGAATGGACTGAGTTCTTTACTAAGCAAGGTATCACAGTATTGGCTATCGATTCTAAATCTGGCAAGGGGAATAAGAAGTTAATATCTACGGTAGAGCGTTTAAGCAAGCCTATCATCGATCGTTGGGTAGCTAAAGGTATTCGTAGCCGTTCTGTACGTACTATTATTTTAGGTATTCCAAATGTAGGTAAATCTACGTTGATTAACTCCTTAGCTGGCTCTGCAGCTACGCGTACAGCTAACAAAGCTGGTCATACACGTGGTCAACAATGGGTTAAGATCGGTAAAAACCTTGAACTACTTGATACACCAGGCGTATTATGGCCTAAATTAGAGGATCAACGCGCAGCGGCTCGCCTTGCTATGACTGGTGCTGTCTCTGATGATGTGTACGACTTAGAGCATGTAATGAAACAGCTATTAAATCATTTATTGACGAATACACCAAATATTTTGGTAGAACGTTATAAATTAAAAGAAGAAGAGATGACAGATGTGGATACTATTCTTGAAAGCATCGGTCGTCGTCGTGGTTGTCTTGTAAGTGGTGGCGTAGTAGACTTTGATAAAGCACGCCGCATTATCTTGCAAGACTACCGCAACACTAAACTAGGTACAATTACTCTCGATAAAGTTGATGAAGAACCATACTATCCTGAAAACGGTGAGGATACACAAAATGGATAAGGATACATTTAGTAAATTAAAAGTGGCAGATATAAAAGCTCTTTTTGAAACTGAACAAGCCTTAGAGATTTTGCCTTTAGCCCAAGAGGACGATCGTAGTTCTGTACAAAAATTGGCTGCTTCTTACATTAAGCGCCAAGAAAAAGAGCTGAAAGAACAACAACGGCTCATGAGCATGTATGACTATGAAGGTATGTTCTACGATCAAGGTATGTATCATGTAGCTGGTGTCGATGAGGTAGGTCGTGGCCCTATCGCAGGGCCTGTAACGGTAGCTGCAGTTATATTGCCGCCTATGACATTAATTCCTGGTTTAAATGACTCTAAAAAGCTAACCGAAGAAAAGCGTGAAGCCCTCTACGATATCATCATGAAAGAAGCCGTAGCAGTAAGCTGTATTTCCTACGGTCCAGAAAAGATTGATGAGCTCAATATCTACGAAGCAACACGTCAAGCTATGTATGAGGCGATTCGGACGCTCAGCGTACCCGCTGAAGCAGTAGTAGCCGATGCTATGAAATTGCCTGATTTGACGATTCCTGTGGAGTCCATAATTAAGGGCGATAGTAAAAGCGCTAATATTGCGGCTGCATCCATCATTGCTAAGGTTACGCGAGATCGATATATGAAGAGCCTTGATGACGAATACCCTGGTTATGGATTTGGTATTCATAAAGGCTATTATACGGAGTTACATAAAGAAGCTGTTGAACAACAAGGTGTAACACCACTACATCGCAAGAGCTTTGAACCTATTAAATCTATCGTTCGTTGGGTTAAACCTAAGTGATTATTAATAAACTTATTTTATGATTCGACTATTAAGTTAACTTCTATATTTGTATTAATTGTATTAGTTGTATCATTATAAATCGCATATAGTTCATAACCGTAAAGAGGTTCCTATTGGTCACCGATGTGACTATTAGGAACCTCTTTTGTATTTACTTTTATAGTCTCCATACTCTACGCTACAAGTAAGAGTTACCTGTTGAAAGTTTAGATGTAGATTGAGTGATAACTATTCTATAAGTTATTGTAGTTACTACACGTAAATAGGAGGTATATATGAAAACGATTAGTACGGGTAAAGCATTCAATGAACTGGATTCCAAGGAACTTGGAAAATGGGGTGAACGGGTGGCCATTAAATATATTGAAAAAATAGGCCTTACTGTAGTAGATACAAATTATCGAACTAGATTAGGTGAAATAGATATTATTGCTAAACGTGATTTAGTGTATCACTTTATTGAAATTAAAGCCCGTCGAGGAATGCAGCATGGATTGGCTCGAGAGGCGGTAACAAAGAAGAAACAAAAGCATATTAAACGGGCAGCTATGTTATTTTTGTATGATCTACATCAGAAAAGACGGCGCTGGAAAGAGCTATCCTTTGATGTAATCGAAGTGTACTTGCATGAAGACTTTCAAAGTTCCATTCATTATTTGCCGCAGTGCTTTTAGAGAGGTTACCTATGTATGCAAAACTTTATGGAGCCACCTTACATGGCATAGATGGATGCATTATTACGGTAGAGGTCGATATATCGCAAGGTTTACCTGTATTTGATATCGTAGGACTGCCTAATCAGTCCGTAAAGGAAGCTCGGGAACGTGTGAGGGCGGCTATCAAAAATAGTGGCTATGACTTCCCTATGAGGCGTATCGTAGTCAATCTAGCACCTGCTACAATTCGTAAAAGTAGCGCAGGACTCGATTTAGCGATTGCTTTAGGGGTTCTCATTGCATCAGGGCAGATAAAGGGGCGTAAAGCGAATATTTCAGCTTTATTGAATAGATGTCTATTTATGGGTGAGCTAGCCTTAGATGGTTCACTGCTACCTACCTTTGGAACTTTGGCGATGTCATTGGCAGGGTTAGAAGCTGATTACAACACTATATATACAAGCGTAGAAAATGGATATAATCTAAAAGCTATTCCTAATCTTACTATATATGGCGAGTCTTCATTACAAGATATTATTACCGTCTTAGAAGACCAGGTTAAATCTAAATCTATTTCAACTGCCAAAAAGGTAAAAATAGGGAAAAATCAAGATGAGATATTAACAGATACGATGGATAATAAAAACCATAATACTACGTATGATGTAGATTTTGGCGATGTACAAGGTCAAGAGCTTGGTAAACGGGCCATGCTCATTAGTGCTGCAGGACATCATCATTGTATTATGATAGGTCCGCCCGGTGGTGGTAAAACGATGATGGCCGAACGATTGCCGACCATATTGCCACCCATGACTTGGAATGAAATGGTTGAGGTCAGTCGCATCCAAGATGTGATCGGTTTACTCGGTGATAAGGGACTCGTTAAAACTAGGCCTTTTAGGCATCCACATCATACGGCAACTTTAGCGAGTATGGTGGGCGGAGGTATACAAGGACGCCCTGGGGAAGTCACACTTGCTCACGGCGGTGTTTTGTTTATGGATGAAGCACCAGAGTTTCAGCGCCAAGTTATTGATGCCCTAAGGCAGCCCTTAGAGTCTCGCACAATTACTATCAATAGGTCTCAAGGCAATTATATATATCCGGCCAATTTTATTTGTATATTGGCCGCAAATCCCTGTCCCTGTGGTTATTATCATGACCCACATAGGGAATGCATATGTTCTGAAACGATGGTTAAAAACTATCAGCAACGCTTGTCAGGGCCTATTATGGACCGTATTGATTTACATATTCCCGTTGAAAGGCCTACACTAGAACAATTATTAGATAATTCGACGTCTACTATGACAAGTGAAAGCATGAGGCAACAAGTTATTTTGGCAACTGCTTTGCAACAGAAACGTTATGAAAACTTAGAATTTAATTCTAATGGAGCCGTACCTCATAAGGCCATAGGTGAGCTATGTAATATTACTGATAAGGCATGGAGTGTATTGGGCAATATATTTGATCACTTTCATTTAAGTGGGCGTGCCTTTGATCGCATATTAAAGGTGGCTCGTACTATAGCGGACCTTGAGGGAAATCCACAAGTGGAGCCTCATCATATTTCCGAGGCTATGTTGTTTAGAACAGGTAAATAGGTGTAAAGATGACTAGATACGATGATACTATTTATATTGCAGGCTTGCAAAGTTTATATAATGTGGGAGCCACACATGTACGGCGTTTCATAGAGGATTTTGGGTCGCCCTATGATGCTTGGGAAGCCGTTAAGAAGGTTGAAAATTTAAAGCCTTATTCACATATTTCTAACGCTGATAAACGTGCTATAGCATCATCGGCTAAGGATGAAAAGTTAGATTATATAATTCATAAAATAGACGAATATAAGATGGATGTTACTACCTTTTTAGATAAAGATTTTCCATCTATTTTGAACCATATTTATAATCCACCGGCTATATTATTTATGCGAGGTAATAGAGCACTTTTAGATAAACGGCTAAATCGAATTGCCCTTGTAGGGGCACGGCGCTGTTCATTATACGGACGGAATGTGGCGAGAATGCTTGGTAAAGAGCTCGGTAAATACAGCACTATTATCGTTAGTGGAGGAGCACGAGGTATTGATACACATGGTCATGAAGGATTATTGGCGAGTCAGGGATACGGTATTGTAGTCATGGGTTGTGGCTTAGATATTGTATATCCACGAGAGAATACAAAATTATTTGACCGAATCCTACAAAACAATGGGTTGCTTGTATCTGAATATCCACCTGGTACGCCACCATCTGCTAAACATTTCCCTGCTCGAAATCGTATCATTAGTGGCCTTAGTAGAGGTGTAATCGTAGTAGAGGCAAAAGGAAGTAGTGGTTCATTGATTACAGCAGATATGGCTGTTAGCGAAGGTCGAGATGTATTTGTAGTGCCTTGTAATTTATTAGACCATACTGCAGATGGCAATAAATTCCTCATGCGTAATGGAGCCTTTGTATTAACTGGTTATGAGGACATCGTCAAGGAATATCATTTAACATTGCGAGATATGTTTAGTGCTAAAGAAAAACTTTCACCACCAAATAAAAGAGATACAATGGGCGTAAAAGATAGTAGTCAAATGGTGAATCATGGTCAGGGTGTTGATACACAAGGGCTCTCTATGTTAAGCTTTAATGTGGATAGGAGTCTAATCTTGAGCGAAATACCTCATGATCGTTGTATCACGGTTAGTGATATTTTGAAAGCGACCTCTATTCCATTACAACAACTGCAGCCCTTATTACTAGAGTTAGAAATGGATGGGGCTATAGAACATCAACCGCCGAGAGGCTATATTAATATGACTAGGAGTGATATACTTGTCCATTAAACGATCAATCGTTATTGGCGAGCCAAAAGTAGCTAGTACTAGTAAAGATACAAAAAAGAAAAGTACTAAGAAAGAGAGTACTACGATAAAACGTAAGGTTGCTAAAGAAGCCCTTACTCCCATGGGGATTGTACGGGATAAATCTGTATTACAAACGTCCGTGCCACCAGAGCAACGGGAACCTCGTGTATATAATCCTGATGGCAAAGTATTGGTTATCGTAGAATCTCCTGCTAAATCTAAAACAATTGAAAAATTCTTAGGTCCAAACTATGTGGTAAAAGCAAGTATGGGCCACTTACGAGATTTGCCTAAATCTCAAATGGGTATCGATATAGAGCATGGCTTTACACCGCGCTATAGCAATCTAGTAACTCGTAAAAAGGTTATAGATGAACTTGTTTCCTATGCTGATGAAAGTAGTGCCGTATTGCTCGCAACTGACCCTGACCGCGAAGGGGAAGCTATTTCTTGGCATTTAGCGTACATTTTAAATGTAGATCCAACGTCTACATGTCGTATTACGTTCAATGAGATTACTAAAAATGCCGTAGCAGAGGCCTTAGAGTCTCCACGTACTATCGATATGAACATGGTTGATGCCCAACAAGCACGCCGTGTATTAGACCGTATCGTAGGCTATAAATTGAGTCCTTTGTTATGGAAAAAGGTTTGTAAAGGCCTCAGTGCAGGTCGTGTACAATCTGTTGCAGTTCGACTTATCTGTGAAAGAGAGCGAGAAATTCAAGCTTTCGTGCCACAAGAATATTGGACTATTGAAGGCAATTTTGAAACGCCTAAAAAAGAGGCTTTCACAGCAGAATTGACTCATATTAAAGGTGAGAAAATCGATATTACTACTGAAAGTGAAGCGCAAGCCGTAGTAGATGCTATTGGCGGAGCCGATGCAGTAGTGACAAATATTGAAAAGCGCAAACGTTCTCGTAAAGCGGCACCTCCCTTTACAACGTCTACGTTGCAACAGGATGGTGTTCGTAAGTTGAACTTTGGTGCAAAGCGTACCATGATGATTGCTCAACATCTTTACGAAGGTCTTGAAATCGGTTCCTATGGTCACGTAGGTTTGATTACGTACATGCGTACAGACTCTACGCGTATCTCTAAAGAGATGCAGGTCATGGCTAAGGATTATATTATTCATAACTATGGTGAAGATTATTATCCTTCTAAACCTAATATGTATGGTGCAAAAGGTTCTGCTCAAGATGCCCATGAAGCAATTCGCCCTACATCTTTAGAGTTAACACCTAAAATGGTAGAGCCCTTCTTGAGTCGTGATGAGCTTAAGTTATATACATTGATTTGGAATCGTTTTATGGCGAGCCAAATGGCACCACAACAAAACGAATCTACAACCATTGAATTGACCGTTCATGATGATTACACATTTAAAGCGACAGGCTCCCGCGTAATCTTCCCAGGTTTTAGTGCTGTCTATGAAGATGCGAAAAAAGAGGATGCGCCTCAATTGCCTGCGCTTAAAAAGAATGATGCTGCTCATACGGTAGAGGTATTGCCTGAACAACATTTCACGCAACCACCTCCTCGTTACTCTGAGGCAAGCCTTATTAAAACGCTTGAAGAACTCGGTATTGGTCGTCCTAGTACGTATGCGCCAATTTTAGATACAATCGTTAGCCGTAACTATGTAGAAAATACAAATAAACAATTTGTTCCTACAGAGTTAGGCTTTGTAGTGGTAGACTTCTTGATAGCGTACTTCGAAAAGATCATTAACACTGGCTTTACACGAGACCTTGAAGAAGAGCTTGACGCTATTGCATCCGGTAAGGATACATATCTAAAGGTATTGTCTGATTTCTATGAAGTATTCGCTAAAGAGCTAGAAGATGCGAGCGATGTGGATCGCATTGAAATTGCATCTATGGAAAGTGATGAAACGTGCGAACTCTGTCATAGCCCTATGGTATATAAATTTGGTCGCTATGGTAAGTTCCTTGCATGTTCTAACTTCCCAGAATGTAAAAATACTAAACCTATTACGGTAGGGACAGGTGTAACTTGCCCTAAATGTAAGGAAGGGGAAATCGTAGAGCGTAAGTCTCGTCGTGGTCGTTTATTCTATGGCTGTAATCGATATCCACAATGCGACTTTACATTATGGGATAAACCAACCCATGATTTCTGTGAAACATGTGGTTCTATTATGGTTGAAAAGACATATAAAAATGGTACAACTAAAAAGTTCTGTTCCAATGAAACATGTCCAACTAGACCACCAAAGAAAACAAGAAAGAAAAAAAGCAAAGCTAGTGAAGAAACTGTAAAAGAATCTAAAGAATCTAAAAAGTCTAGCAAAGCTAAAAAAGAGGAAACAACTGTTGAATAATAAAAATGTTATTGTTATTGGTGCGGGCCTAGCAGGTTCTGAGGCGGCTTGGCAACTCGCTAATTGTGGCATTCATGTAGACTTATATGAAATGCGCCCCGTGAAGAGTTCTCCTGCGCATCAAACAGATCAATTTGCAGAGCTCGTATGTAGTAACTCCTTGCGAGCTGGCAATATTGAAAATGCGGTAGGTCTTTTAAAAGAAGAAATGCGTCGTTTAGGTTCCCTGATTATGGAATGTGCTGATGCGACTGCTGTACCTGCCGGTGGTGCCTTGGCCGTTGATCGTCATTTGTTTAGTGAAATGGTGACTGAGAAGGTAAAGGGACATCCTAATATTACAGTTCACAATGAAGAGGTAACTGACATACCTGCTGAAGGCACTGTTATCTTCGCTTCTGGTCCACTTACGTCTGAAGCATTAGGAGATAAGATTAAAGCCTTAACAGGTGAAACAGGCTTTTATTTCTACGATGCAGCAGCTCCTATTGTTACGGCAGAATCTTTAAATTACGACAAAGTATTTGCCGCATCTCGCTACGACAAGGGCGATGCAGATTACCTTAACTGTCCTATGACAGAAGAGGAATATAAAGAATTCTGGCATGAACTCACTACAGCTGAAGCTGTGCAACCAAAGGATTTTGAAAAGGAAATCTATTTTGAAGGTTGTATGCCTGTAGAAATTATGGCTAGCCGTGGGGAAGACACATTGCGCTATGGTCCACTTAAACCAGTTGGCTTAGTAGATAAACGGACTAATGAGGAATCTTATGCAGTAGTACAATTGCGTAAGGAGAATAAAGAAGGCACCATGTTTAACTTGGTAGGCTTCCAAACTCATTTAAAATGGGGCGAACAAAAGCGTGTATTTGGTATGATTCCAGGTTTAGAAAATGCTGAATTCGTTCGTTATGGCGTGATGCATCGCAATACGTATATCAATTCTCCTGAGTTGTTGAATCATGCGTTCCAACTTAAAAAGGAACCGCGTTTATTCTTCGCTGGTCAAATGACAGGCGTAGAAGGGTATTTAGAATCTACTGCGAGTGGTCTTATGGTAGGTCTTCAAGTAGAACGTTATTTAGAGGAACGCTCATTTATTGATTTCCCTAAAACTACGGCAATCGGCTCCCTTAGCCACTATATTTCTAACTACGAAGGGTCTAACTTCCAACCGATGAATGTCAACTTTGGCATCATGGATCCATGGCCTCAAAAAGTACGTAAGAAAAAAGAGAAAAATGCACTCATTGCTAATAGAGCATTAGAAGAACTGGATGCATTAAAAGGTAAAGAAAATTTATAAGATAAGTTATTTACGTATTGATTTAGCTTGTTAGGTCAATCGTAAATTATGACTTACATAAAAAATCCTTCATTCACATACCTAGGAATGAAGGATTTTTTATTATTTACTGTTTTATTTACGTTTTTTAGTTTTAACTGTAGGCTCTGTAGCAACAATTAATTTTTGATTTTTCTTTTCTAGATAGCCTAGATAGATAAATACACAGATACCAATGATGATGACAATCAAGCTAGTCATTTGAGCAGATTTTAAGCCTAATGTTAAGTTTACATAGTCACCGCGCAAAAATTCAAGGAAGAATCTAGCCGTAGAATAGAGAATCGCATAAAGCACGAATACTTGACCTTTAGCATGTTTAAAGGAGCTAAATAATAGGAGGGCTACAAAGATAAGAATATCGATTTGACCTTCCCAGATTTCGGCTGGCCATAATGGTTGATTGCCGTAGGTGCGATGTGCTAACGTGCTTTCAGGGTAAAGAATACCAAAATTACCGCCCGTAGGATGACCAAAGGCATCGCCATTTAAGAGATTTGCCATACGCCCAACAGATTGAGCTAAGATTAACGCTGGTGCGAATAGATCGGCAAAGGCCCAGAAATCGATATTATTTTTACGTAAGTACCAGTAGCCTGCAATGGTGCCAAGAACTACACCGCCTTGAATGGCCATGCCACCTTGCCATACAAAGGGAATTTCTAATAAATGATTGCCATAATAGTGCCAATCAAAGAAGAATACATCCCATAATCTGGCACCAATGAGACCCGCTACGGCAACGGTAATAGAAAAGTCGATGATATGTTCATGCCAACCACGACCATCTTTTTTTAATAAAACATAGGCAACAGAGGCACCACAGATGATAGCTAATGCTAACATGGCACCATAAGCCCTGATAGGAAAGTCACCTATAAAAAATAGATATTGATGCATATAAAACTCCTTTTGTAATAACTTGTATTGTATAAGGTAAATTATAAATTACATGTACCCTTCATGCAACAACTGAGATGAATTCTATATAATATGGTATAATATAGAGATTAAAATTGTATCCCCTTATGGGGCTAGAGTTAGGAGAGTTCATGATTCGTAAATCTACTATTTTAAAATCTTTAACAGCTTTGGTAATGTCTGCATTATCTAGTACTGCAGTACAAGCTGAGGTATTGGTTCCCATTGACCAATTCTTAGCAAATACAACGCGTCATTACGAAGCTAATCAATATAAAACATCCTATACAGTGTATGTACCTCAAACAGAGTTACAAGGAAATGCTATTGTTTTAAATCCTGCTGCTGTTGGGGAACCTGTAAAATTGCCCACAACTAGCAAAAATGGCATGACCTATGTCGATATTGAGTCTGATCCAGCTATGCTTGGTGTGAGCTATACAAAGGTCAATGGTCAATTAACATTAGGTCCTGCACCGCAAGCCTCTACAGTAAAAGCTCCTTATACAATGCAGACACCATTATCTTGGGCCTTTGATCCATGGCCAACACAGGGGACTCCATATCAAGCAAAACTGAATTCCAGTGGTGATAATATCATTTCTCCAAGCTGGTTCAAATTACATAGTCTTGGCCTTGAAGCAAGTCCTAATGTAAGTATTGATTATGTTAACGATTATAAGAGCAAAGGTTACCACGTATGGCCTTTGATTACGAATCGTTTTGATCCTGGCTTTACTAGTGGTATCTTAGCAGATCAATCTGTATGGAAAAAATATGCACATAACCTCGTGCAATATGCTTATATTTACGGCTTTGATGGCTATAACTTTGACTTTGAAAATATTGATTATGCCGATCGTGATCGTTTAACAGCATTTGTAGCGTATTTATCTAACCATTTACATCAATACAATATTAAAACATCCATCGATGTAACTGGTTATTCTGATAGCCCAGAATGGTCCTTAGTATATAACCGCAGTGCTTTTGCTAATTCTGTAGACTATGTAGTTCTTATGGCGTATGACGAAACATGGGCTAAAAGTACAACAGCAGGTCCTGTAGCAAGTTATCCATGGGTTCGCAAACATACAGAAAAAATGCTTTCTGAAGTACCATCTCAAAAACTAGTACTTGGTGTACCATTCTATATGCGCTTATGGCATGATACTAATGGCTATGCAAAAGGCGAAACTTTGGCTATGAAAAACACGGGTAGCTATTTTGCAAATTATAAAGATAAAATGACTTGGGATGATCGATTAAAACTATTTTATTTATCTATCCCAACTGGCTCTGGTTCTGACCGTATCTGGTTTGAAGATAATACGTCTTTAGGTTTGAAACTAGATCTCGTAAAAGAATTACAGCTTGGTGGTTTTGCTGCATGGCGTAAAGGCTTTGAAGATGAAAGTACTATCGCTATGATTCAAGGTAAAGACTTAGGTCGTGGCATCCCTAAATCTCCTACAGCGGTTGTTCCTGAACCTGTAGTAGAAGAAACAAAACCATTAACTAAACTTGAACAATATAAATTGCGCTTAGAGGAAAAAGAAAAGGCAAAAGCCGCAAAGGCAGAAGCTAAACGCAAGGCTAAAGAGGAAAAAGAATTAGCTAAACGTAAAGCTAAGGAAGAAGCGCAGCAAGCTAAAGCGGAGAAAAAACGTTTAGAAGAAGAGGCTAAAGCGCAAAAGGAACGTGATGCACAAGAGGCAAAGGATAAAATTGCTTCTTATAAGAGTCATGGTTCTGTTCAAAATACAACTACTAAAAACGAATTAACAAAATCTGTACAAGTAGTAAAACGCTAGAGTTTGACTGCTTTCATAGTAAGTAGTAAAATAAAAATATTGATTATAAAACGGCAACTAATGAGGTTGACTATATGAGGAGGCCCCTACATGAATGAAAAATATGTAGCCCAAGATATTGAGAAAAAGTGGCAACAGTATTGGGAAGATAACCATACATTTAAAACAGAATATGATGAATCTAAAGAAAAATACTATGTATTAGAAATGTTCCCGTACCCATCTGGCAATTTACACATGGGTCACGTGCGTAACTATTCCATCGGTGACGTAGTAGCTCGTTTCAAAAAAATGAAGGGCTTCAACGTGCTGCATCCAATGGGCTGGGACTCCTTTGGTATGCCTGCTGAAAATGCGGCTATCAAACATGGTATTGCACCTAAAACATGGACACTGGACAATATCGAGAACATGAAATTGCAACAAAAAGCACTTGGCTTGTCCTATGATTGGGACCGTGAAGTTGCAACATGTAAAGAAGATTATTACAAATGGACCCAATGGTTCTTCCAACAATTTTATAAAAAAGGCTTAGCTTATAAAAAAGAAGCTAAAGTAAACTGGTGTGAAACGTGCCATACTGTATTGGCGAACGAACAAGTTATCGACGGTGCTTGCTGGCGTTGTGATAACCCAGTTGAGAAAAAAGATTTGTCTCAATGGTTCTTGCGTATTACCGAATATGCTGATCGCTTGTTAACTGATTTAGACACTCTTGATCACTGGCCACAACGCGTTAAATTGATGCAAAAGAACTGGATTGGCCGCTCTGAAGGTACAGAGTTCTCCTTCGAAGTTCCATCCATTAATGAACGTGTATCTGTGTATACTACACGAGTTGATACTATTTATGGCGTAAGCTATGTAGTATTGGCTCCTGAACATCCATATGTAGAACGCCTTATTGAAAATGCTCCTAATAAAGCTGAATTAGAAGCTTTCATTACGCGTATGCGCAATATGAGCGATATCGACCGTACATCTACAGATGCACCTAAAGAAGGTATGTTCACTGGTTCCTATGCAGTAAACCCTATGTCTGGCGAACAAGTTCCAGTTTGGATTGCTAACTATGTATTAGTAGACTATGGTACTGGCGCTGTAATGGGTTCCCCTGCACATGATGAACGTGACTGGGAATTTGCTCATAAATATGATTTGCCAATCAAACAAGTTGTAGCTCAGGAAGGCGAAGAATATAGCCTTGAAAAATGGCAAGAATGGTACCATGAAGATGGTATTCTAGTTAACTCTGGCGATTATAACGGCCAAACATCTGAAGAGGCTCGTAAAACTATTACAGCTGCTCTTAACGAACGCGGCATTGGTGAAGGTAAAGTAAACTTCCGTCTTCGCGACTGGTTGATTTCTCGTCAACGTTATTGGGGCGTGCCAATTCCTGTAGTATATTGTGAAAAATGTGGTGAACAACTCGTTCCTGAAGAACAGTTGCCAGTACGCTTGCCAGAAGACGTTAAATTTGAATCTGGTGCCGTATCTCCATTGGCTACATCTGAAAGCTTCTTAAATACTACATGTCCTAAATGTGGTGGTCCTGCACGTCGTGAAACAGATACAATGGACACATTTATCGATTCCTCTTGGTACTTCTTGCGCTATACAGATGCTAAAAATGACCAAGCTCCATTCGATAAAAAAATTGCTAATTACTGGATGAACGTTGACCAATATATCGGTGGTATTGAACATGCAATCTTGCACTTGTTATACTCTCGATTCTTTGTGAAAGTTATTCATGATTTAGGCCTTATCGAAGCTAACGAACCATTCCGTGGTTTGTTGACACAAGGTATGGTTCTTAAAGAAGGCAGCAAGATGTCTAAATCCAAAGGTAATGTAGTTTCTCCTGAAGAAATTATCAATACCTATGGTGCTGATACTGCCCGTTTATTCATTCTATTTGCGGCTCCTGTAGATCGTGACCTCGATTGGTCTGACCAAGGCGTTGAAGGTTCTTACCGTTTCTTAGGTCGTGTATGGCGTATTGTTGATGCATACAACGAAGAAGCTAAGAAAAATGTAACTGGTGAACTTACAAAAGACGAATTTGCATTGCGTCGTGAATTACACCGTGTTATCAAAAAGGTAACAGAAGACCTCGATAACAACTTTAACTTCAATACAGCTATTTCTGCCATCATGGAACTTGTAAATGCTATGTACGCTCATAAGGATAAAGCTGAAACAATCAATAGCGCTTTGGCTAATGAATTGACTCATTCCTTATTACTTCTTTTAGCACCATTCGTTCCTCATATGACAGAAGAGTTGTGGCATGAATTGGGTGAAACTACATCCATCCACACTGAAAACTGGCCTGTATACGAAGAGGCTGCTCTTGTTGTAGATGAAGTAGAAGTAGTATTACAAGTAAATGGTAAAGTTCGTGATAAACTTACTGTTTCCGTAAATATTACAAAAGAAGAATTAGAAACAATGGCTAAAGAATCTAGCCGTGTTCAAGAGTTTACTGAAGGTAAAAATATTGTAAAAGTTATTTATGTACCTGGTAAACTTGTAAATATCGTTGTTAAATAATGATATTCTATTCGTTTAATACAGTAAGCCCCCAACTACATAGGTAGAAGGGGGCTTATTTTTAAGTGAGGTAATTATGGCAAAACGTAGCGATTATATTTCCTGGGATGAATACTTCATGGGCGTTGCCATTTTGGCAGCACAACGTTCTAAAGACCCAAATACACAAGTTGGTGCCTGCATCGTTAGCAATGATAATAAAATCTTATCCATTGGCTATAATGGCATGCCTTTGAATTGCAGCGATGATGACTTTACATGGGAACGCGATACAGCAGATGATAATAAATATTTCTATACTGTACATAGCGAACTCAATGCCATACTTAATTATCGGGGCGGTTCTTTAGAAGGTTCTAAAATATATGTAACACTATTCCCTTGTAATGAATGTGCAAAAGCCATCATTCAAAGTGGTATTAAGGCTGTTATCTACCGAGATGATCTTTACAAAGATACAAAAGAGGTTAAGGCATCTAAACGGATGCTAAAAACAGCAGGTGTAGAAATTATTGAATATAAACCTACGGGACGGACTTTACATATTACCGTATGATAAAGTATAAAACAATAATATTACAAGAAAAGCTCTTATCTATTAATTAATGGATAAGAGCTTTTGTTATATTTTAACTATGTTAGATTGTATACCTAAATTATACTTGTAAACGACCGTCAATCATAATATCAACAGCTTGACCATCACGAGTATATCCCTTAATATTCATGTGTTCATGACCAATCATAAAGTCCACATGTGTTAAGGAGTGGTTAAGGCCGCGTTCCTTTAATTCCTCTTCAGATAAACCATCGCTGTTTTTAAGGCATGTAGGATAGGATGCACCAATTGCTAAATGGCAGGACGCATTTTCATCAAATAATGTTTCGTAGAAGATTTGGTTAGATTGGCTAATTGGGCTAAAGTGATCCACTAATGCTACTTCGCCAAGGTAGTGGGAGCCTTCATCATTTTCTACTAATTCTTTTAGAACTTCATAACCTTCTTTGGCAGTGTATTCTACGATTTTACCTTCTTTAAAGGTGAAGGAGAAATCAGAAATTGTATTGCCATGATAAATTAATGGTTTTGTGCTGTGCACAACGCCATTTACACCATTATATTGAGGAGCAGAGAAAACTTCCTCTGTAGGAATATTAGCATTGAAAATAGTACCATCTTTAGAGGATTCTTCACCACCTAGCCAGATATGGCCTTCTGGCAATTCTAATAAAAGGTCGGTGCCGTTTTCACAAGTGTAACGCAATGATTTTAAGTCTAATTTATTCAATGCTTCACAGCGATGACGCAATTTTGCCATGTGATGACGATATGTATCTTTCGGTTCAACACCTTCAATGCGGCAAAGTTTTAATAATGTAGCCCACAATTGATCGATTTTTTCTTCGTCACTACCTTCATAGCCAAGTAAATTTGCCCATAGAACGGTCGGTACAGATGCAACACACCATGTAACAGATGAGTTCATGATAGCTGTATGATAGAAGGATAATGCTTTATTTAAGTTACGAGATTGTAAGGAAATACGATCTGTTGGGATACCTTCCAATGCTTTAGGGTTAGCACTAATCAAAGATAAAAATGCTGCCTTATCATCGATGTATTGTTTGTAGAATTCAGGAATCCAGTTAGCCGGTTTTTCTAAAACAGACTCGTTAGCATGTAATAAGCGTTGACGAGCGATAGGGGAACATCTCCAGTTAAGAACTACCTCTTTTGCGCCTAGTTCATAGGCTTCTTCAGTAACGATTACTGCAAAATCTTTATTTTCTACATCAACAGAAATAACTAATGTTTGGTCTTCTTGTAAATTTACGCCGTACTTTAGTAATGTATGGGCATATTTTTTTAATGTATCTTGATTCATAAATTCTCCTTTTATTCGACATCAATTGTTAAACTCCTGCTAGTGTGACTAATAGAGTCATGGGTAGGAGTTTTATTTTTCATAGGGAAATCCTTCAGTAGGAGGTGCACTATGAAATATAAATTGAAGCCGTATATGATAATTATATTAATCCTATGTGTTTTAGTAGGAATTTATTTCCTATGGCCTATTATAACAGATGAAAGCGATTCTGTCCTTGTTGAAGGGGGAGTAGATGGAAATTCTTCTATATCAAATGTAGCAGAAATATCTAATAAACCGATTGCTTATATTACGGGTGCCGTAGTTTCACCTGGTCTATATGAGCTTGATAGCTCTGCAACAGTAGGCGATGTTATTAAGCTAGCAGGAGGACTGTTACCGTATGCAGATGTAGAGTCTATTAATATGGCTAAATCTGTGACTGGAGGAGATCATATCCACGTAGTATTTAACTTTCACGGAAATCCTGAAGCGTTATTGCGTGGTAATAAAATAAATATTAATACCGCCACTGCTAAAGAACTAGATGCGTTACCCGGCATTGGGCCTGCTATGGCAAAGAGAATTGAAGAGTATCGTTCACAAAAGGGTCTCTTTACATCTGTTGAAGGCATCAAGGGGGTGAAGGGTATTGGTGATGGCGTATTTAAGAAGATTAAAGACAAAATTACAATTTAGTCATCGAGATAGCAAAAATGATGGACTCTTCAATGATGTAAATGATGTTAATGGGAACAGTAATGTTTTAACCCATAGCCAATGGGCACATATTATATTGGGTTCTATAATTATGGGTACAATATTAGGCTATGGTCAGTATTATCCAGTACTTAATCAGATGCGATACATCTTTGCTATTGGGTTAGCTATTATAGTTGTAGGTATTTTTAAAGCATTTCAATCGTCTAATAGATGGTATTCACTTACTAAGTTAATCGGTTTAGTCCTTGTTTTAGTTGGTTTATCTTATTATCAAACAGATTTACGGATTATACATTTCAATAGTTATACATCATATTATTTGCAGCAAGAAGGCGAATATCTTGGTACGGTTGTAACTGCGCCTGAAAGGATAAGTTTGAACGGACAGGAGTATTACAAATATACTATTGAAGTCCATGGCTTACATCCATATAAAAATACTGCAAAAAATAATTATATTAAGGCACAGGGGAGGTTACAGGTATATTCAAAGGTATCTACTACTAAGTATCCCATACGACTAGGGGAACAAGCTATTATTGAAGGGATACCAAAGCCCTTATTTCTCATTGAAGAGGAAGGTCGTACTAATCTTAGAGGCCGATATATGAGCTCTAACACTAGAGGTCGTATCTATGATGGTGTATATCGCGCTGCTAGTAATAAAGACTTACAAGCATTTCGCTATAAAGAAACCTTTTCTGAAAAACTATATAGGAAACTCTTATTTATTTGTGGTTCAATACAAGCGTCTATAGATAAAACTATTGCTCATCATTTAGAGGGGCCACAACAAGTATTGGCTCAAGCGTTAGCCTTAGGTGGACATTATAGTGAGCTAGGAGAAGATACAATGAAGGATTTTTCCTATACAGGACTTATCCATATTCTATCTATATCAGGTTCGCATATTGCTCTCTTATTAGCACTGGTATATGGACTTGGACGACTTATTAAATTAAAAAAACGAACCAGTTTGATTATGGGGATTTTACTGGCTATCATGTATTGTGGTGTCGTTGGTGGCGATGCTCCTGTTGTACGAGCTACGATGATGAGTATACTCATGTGCATAGCCTATGTAAAAGGGCGACTATATCAAGCTAAGCAGGCGTTATGTATTTGTGCCATACTATGTCTAGTATATGATCCTTTTTCTATATTTGATGTGAGTTTTCAGCTATCCTTTGGTGCGACTTATGGATTGCTCATATGGGGAAAGGTATTATATGAACGGATACAATGGCTGCCTAGATGGTTAAAAATGCCGCTCGTATTATGTGTGTCGGCCCAATTGTTGATTTTACCGTTACAGCTCTATTACTTTCACTATATTAGCATTGCTAGTTTATTAGCAGCTTGTATAGTATCGCCCCTATTAGATATATCTATAGTTTTAATATTTGTAAGTACTTTAGTCAGTTACGTATTTTCTATATCATTAATGTGGTCTTTAGTAGATGTACTATTGCGTATATCCTTATATTTAAATCATGTGTTAGGGCGTAGTGGCAGTCTACTATGGCTTGGTATGATGCATCCTTATTGTGCTTATATATATTATGTGCTATTAGGTTTATTTACGTACTTTTTGACGCATAGAAAAAGATATACTGTACATATAGTAATATCATTATCTTTAATGATCTTAACCTTTGGTGCTTCCTATTATGTTACGCAGCACCATAAGGAAACATTAGTTCATTATATTCCAATGAAGCAATGCAATGTATTGCTTTGTATAGAACCTAATCATGAAGGGGCTCATCTATTAATTGATGCGCCAGACCATATTAAAACGACGCCTAACGAAAGACTTATCAATCAAGCTATAAGGGCATATGGTGTGAATCCAAAAGTTGTAAAGATAAACTACTTTCATAGTAACGGATCTGCAAAAACAATATATAAAAATAGTATGAAAGAAATCGATGTATATAATGGACAAAGAGGAGAAAAAAATCTAAAATTAAATGATAAGATTAATACATTATTTATTACAAGTCGATCTAGTTCAATGAATGAAATTGGCAGATTACTGCCGCATAATATAGTTCTATTTGGTAGTCCACATGGGGCTTTACGCGATGTGGACCCATCATCTGAATATATGTATATTATGGGGTACAGTTTTATTGAGGATATGTATCTGTGAAAGGAGGATGTATGGCTGAAATTAAACTCATCTATGGCGATGAGCCACAATTAATTGAAGAAGAAAAACGCAAGTTTCTTAGTGCCTATCCTGACCTTCCAGTGACTGTATTAGATGATGAAGCTGGGCCACAGAAGATAAGTGAAAAACTATGTGAAGATTCACTATTTGGCGATCAAAAGGTATTTTGCTTAGTGAATTTACCTATCATTCGTAAAAGTGGTAAAAATAGTGATGCCTGGATTCCATTGTATGAACTCCTCATGGAATATAATGGGGATAATCCTATTCTTTTGATTTATCATGATATGATTGATAAACGCATCAAGCAGAATAAAGAGATTTTAGATAAAATACCAAATCATCAATGTAAGCGTCTTGAAGGGGCTGACCTAGTGATGTGGATTCGTCAATATTGTACATCTAATGGATTTAAAATGACGCCGGATGCACAGGAATATGTAGCTCATCTCATCGATTTGTGGCAAGATGTACCAGTTTCTTTCATGAGAACCGAATTTGACCGTTATTTCTTGCAAATTACAGGGGAAAAAGTCATTACCAAAGAATTTCTAGAAGATAATGGCAGTGACTATGGTGCTAAAAATATTTTCACCTTTAAAGAGGCTTTGTTGAAACGAGATATTGATACATTGCTTGAATTATTTCCGTTTATGTTCGGCTATAAAGAATTAGATCGTGCTATGAGCTATATTGAGGGGCAATTACGTTTACAATTACTAGTCAGCGAATGTCGCCAAGCGGGAATGTCTGTTCAAGCTATTCAAAACTTATGTAAGGACCATGATTCGTCATTTAAACCATATCCGATTAAGTTGGCTTACGAAGCAAGTCCTAGAATTTCAATTAAGGCGCTACGAGCTTTATTAAAAGGGCTCTATGAGATTATTTTGGATAGCCGTAGCAGCAAGGGCGATATTTGGCGATTTAGAGATTTGTGTATTACCTATTGTGGGTATAAAGGATAAAAATGAAAGTACGTTATCGTGTTGTACCAAAACAGAATAAGAAATCATCCTTCTATGTAAACTGTCATAGCCAACATGTGACGATACAAGCTGCAGATTCTGCGTTTTCTACATTGCTTAGTTTGCGTGAAAGATTATCTGCATGGTATAAGGAAAAAAATATTTCTTTTGATGATATTCCAACGAATACAGATACAGCTTGTTGCTTCGCCTGGAAGGTAGATACTGAAACAGGGGAAGGCTTAGATACCTATTATTATGGTGGTGGCTGTGGTGCTGGTGAATGGATTGAAGCGGCAGAAGCGCAACGTGAGGCTGAAGAGGCTAAAAACAAGGTGCCTAGAGGCAAGTCTTTTGCTGGTTATGACCAAGAAGATGAATATGATGATGTCGATGAAGATGATTTTGCCCCATTTGTAGATGCTGTTGAGCTGGGCTACTTTAATAATAGTCCTGTCGTTGTATCTCGTTCTAATCAAACGGCTGCCGCATCTAGCAATAGTGATACTGTCGCATCTGTGAGCAGTACACCTAAAGCAAGTAAAGGTTTTTCACCTAAAAGTACTACAAAATCTACTGCTAAAGGTAGTGAAGGGGATAGTAAATATCCTCGTCGTGCCCCGAAGGATGCTCCTACTGATGAAGGCATGATTTTAGGGCCTAAAATTGAGGGAGTGACCTCTAAAATTATGGGCACTTTGGATACGCCTAGTGTTATTTTTGAAGGTGTATTTGTTGGTCTAGATAAACGTGATACTAAGACTGGTAAAAGTATCGTTAACGGTAGCATCGTAGATGATACGAATAGTATCAAATTTATCAAGTTTACGAATAGTCCTGAAGAAGGAGATGCATTACTTAAACAGTTAAAAGGTTTGCAACGCGTTCGCGTACAAGGCAGCGTAAACTTTGATGATCGCTTTGACAAAGACTATATCTTATCTATTCGAAGCATTGAAGCTATGGAAACTAATAGCGTGGAGCGCACTGAAAACCGTCCAGACTCCCGTGTAGAGCTGCACTTGCATACTAAGATGAGTGATAAAGATGCCCTTGTATCTGTTAAAGACCTATTTAAAACAGTAAAAAAATGGGGTCATCCTGCGGTAGCTATTACAGATCACGGCGTTGTACAAGCCTTTCCAGAAGCTCAAGCTCTTGGTAAAGAGTTGGGCGTTAAGGTTATCTACGGTGTAGAAGGTTATCTCATTGATGATGAAATTGTTGCTCGTGATGAAGAGCCTGTAGTAGATAAGAAGAAGAAAAAAGAAAAAGATAAACGTTACCATATTATCTTATTAGCTAAAAATATGGTAGGTTTGCGCAATCTGTACAAGATGATATCTATTTCTCACCTTGAACACTATAAGGTACGCCCTCGGTTGCCTCGTTCTGTTATTGAAGAACATCGTGAAGGTATCATCATCGGTTCTGCTTGTGAAGCCGGGGAACTTATGCAGTCCATCGTCCGTGGTGCTACAAAGGAAGAATTACTAGAGGTAGCCTCTTTCTACGACTATCTTGAAATTCAGCCACATACGAACAATATGTTCTTGGTTCGTAAAGGCCTTATGCCAGATGAGCAAGCTCTTATCGATATGAATAAAACAGTTATCGAATTAGGGGAAGCTTTAAATAAACCAGTATGTGCTACTTGTGACGTTCATTATTTAACACCAGAAGAAAAGATTTACCGTGAAATCATGTTAACGGCATGTGGTTATCCAGATGCGGATGAACAACCAGATTTGCACTTACGTACTACAGATGAAATGTTGGCGTCTTTCCCGTATTTAAGTGAAGAAAAGGCCTATGAAGTAGTAGTTACTAATACTCGTGCTATTAATGATAGCATCGAAGATATTAAACCAGTTCCAGACGGTACATATTCTCCAAAGATTGAAGGCGCTGATGAAGCTTTCACAGAAATGTGCTATAGAAATGCGAAGGCTATTTATGGTGATCCATTGCCTCGCGTAGTACAAGAACGTTTAGACTATGAATTGGATTGTATTATCTCCAATGGTTATGGTGTATTGTATTACATTGCACATAAACTGGTAAAAAAATCTCTTGATGATGGGTATCTCGTAGGTTCACGTGGTTCTGTAGGTTCTTCTTTTGCAGCTACCATGTCTGAGATTACAGAGGTAAATCCATTACCGCCACATTATGTATGTCCAAACTGTAAATATTCTGAATTTTTTGAAAAGGGTGAATATGCAGGTGGCTTTGACTTGCCTCGTAAGGACTGTCCTGAGTGTGGTCATGCGCTGCAAACAAATGGCCATGATATTCCGTTTGCAATCTTCCTTGGTTTCGAAGGTGATAAGGTTCCAGATATTGACCTAAACTTCTCTGGTGACTACCAAGCAAAGGCACACAAGTATACAGAAGAACTATTTGGACGTGACAATGTATTTAAAGCGGGTACAATCGGTACTATTGCGGACAAAACAGCATTTGGTTATGTTAAAAAATACGCCGAAGTTCGAGATATACAAGCTCGTAGTGGTTTCTTTGAACATTTAGCAAAAGGCTTTACCAATGTTAAGAATACTACTGGCCAACATCCTGGAGGTATCATGGTATGTCCTCGCGATATGGATGTGCATCACTTTACGCCTATACAGCATCCTGCGAATAAGAAGGAAAGTGGTGTATTAACGACACACTTTGACTATCACTCCATCGAAGGTCGTATGACTAAGCTCGATATTCTGGGCCATGATGATCCGACAATCATTCGTATGCTAGAGGATTTGACGGGTATAGATGCTAAAACTATACCGTTTGATGATCCTCGCACTTTAAGTCTATTCTCTTCTACAGAGGGGATTGGCTTAACACCTGAGCAATTACAAGGTGACCAAGTAGCAAGTTTAGCAGTGCCAGAATGTGGTACGAAGTTCGTACGGGGCATGCTGGAAGACTCTCGTCCACAAACGTTCTCCGACTTAGTACGTATCTCTGGTTTCTCTCATGGTACTAACGTATGGCTCGATAATGCGCAAGACCTCATTAAAAATGGTACTTGTAAATTGAACGAAGCCATTTCTACCCGTGATGACGTAATGAACTTCTTGATTCATCGCGGTATGGATCGAAAGCATAGCTTCTTCGTAATGGAGAATGTACGTAAAGGGAAGGGCATCGAAAAACGGAATAAACAAGGTCAAGCTACTACGGAATTTGAAGCTGAAATGCGGGAAAATAATATTCCTGAATGGTTCATTGAATCTTGTAAAAAGATTTCTTATCTATTCCCACGGGCCCATGCGGTAGCTTATGTAATGATGGCCTTCCGTATAGCCTGGTTTAAGGTATACCATCCATTGGCATTCTATGCAGCCTACTTCTCCATTCGGGCCAAGGCCTTTGATTTGCGCATTATGACGGGAGACCTTAAAACGCAAATGACTGAGTTCAATCGTATTAAGGCTCTTGATCGTGGTGCCAGTCCTAAAGATAAGGACCTTATGAGCGCATTAGAAGTATCTATGGAAATGTACCAACGGGGTTATCGTTTTGTTAATGTAGATATTCAACACTCCGAAGCTAGACGCTTTAGCATTAAAGATGGTGCTCTATTACCGCCATTCTTAGCTATTGACTCCTTAGGTGAAACAGTAGCTGATGCTATCGTAGCTGAACGAGAAGAACGTCCGTTTACATCTCTAAAAGACTTGCAACGTCGTTGTAAAGTATCTAACACCATCATTGATCTTATGAAAGAACTCAAATGCTGTGGTGAACTACCTGAAGACGAACAAATGTCACTCTTTGGGGCATAATAAAATACAAGATAAAACCTAAATACAAAATAAGCACTATACCTAAATGTGGATATAGTGCTTATTTTTCTATATTTTGCTAAAATACAATTAATAATTAATAATATTACCCATTATAACTATACTACGAGGAGAAAATGATTTTTCTTTTTTTAACATTAATGGCTGGTAT